>Ga0307516_10002509_pt1 | contig 24457 bp, 25 predicted proteins | sample 19_EM_MG_FD_203310 | JGI IMG/M metagenome (GOLD analysis project Ga0307516, IMG submission 203310) | Populus trichocarpa ectomycorrhiza microbial communities from riparian zone in the Pacific Northwest, United States - 19_EM | ecosystem: Host-associated > Plants > Roots > Unclassified | place...
GCAATGTATCACAGTCGCGTCGCACCATGGCCACGGCCGCTAGTCCCCTTGGTCGCCACACCTTGTCGCCACACCTCAGTCTCCAGCCACCTCACTGGTTGCCACCCTAGTTGCCACTCCAGTTACTGCCCCAGTTGCCCCCCCCATTGCCAACCCAGCTGCCACTGTTGCCACCCCAGTCGCCAAGATAACTAAAATTGACAGCGAAGCGCTTGGTTGCCCATTATGCACCAGTGATGCATAACGGGAAAGAAAAAGAAAATCCAGAGATGGCGGTCATAGCTGAAAAGTGGTTCACTGGCTGCTACCACTATATACTTAATAGGTACTTGCCCAACATCTCCAAATCCTCGACAATACCTACCACCTCCTTCTTTTCACTTTTAACCATTATCTCAATTTTTCAACCATGTTGCATTCATCATGTCGCTCCCGAGGAGTAGATCACTCTCTTCTTCCAGAAATAATGATTCACTGGCCATATTGCAGTCTCAGATTGCGGATACCGAGTCACCAGAAAGAGCTGGTACCGATTCCGATACAACAATCAGCATCCTCCTCGAGAGCTGCAATTCCCTCCAATATCACGGCGAAGGGAAAGGAAAAAGCACCAACCCATGATGCCAATTCAGATTTCGAAATATTGGAAGTGAAACCCAGTGTAACGTGCCGTACTCGGAAGCCCTTCATGAGTAAGGCATTTCAACACGACCGAGCCGAGGTAGAGAAGGCTCGTCATGAAGGGTTTACAACAAAAGAGGAGAAAAAAAAACCTAAGGGAAATTTTGAAGTTGGAATAAAAAGGGCAATCCCAGCCTCGGATAACAGACCATTCAATATCTATATCGGCCCCGCTGAAGGATTAGCATCTGAGTATGAATTTCTAGGTATGTATCGGGATGCTACTTCCCTTTGTCAAGACCATCTATTTATTAACCAAAACATCAAGAATATAGGCTGCGTTTCAGTACACTTTTGTGACGTCGCAAGCCCTCTCGGGAATATGAAAGACTTCATCTTCTCGCAAGTCCTCGGCGAATCAGTTGATTGGATCAAATATCTCGCCAAAAACCCCGGACGGAAAAGCGGACTTACTGCTTTCCTGGCTACAGGTATTAGCAAGCAAAGGTACATAACATTACAACGTTCATTTCTGAAAGATGATGTTACTCCTGCTGAGCTCCTCAACCACTATCATACGAAAAAGCCATATCTATGTATCGTGACATTCGACCATGCGGAGATTCCATCCGAAGAAGCTCGCATTGCAGATGAGGAAAACCCAGCAATCCCCGAACCAATGGCAAAAGTCCAAAGAAAGCGGTCAAGATCAATGATGCAGGAGGTACGGTGTTCTACATTTGATATCAACTATTTCTAAAAATTAATGATTATGCAGTGATAGTTGAATGACCTGCCTTGCACACCAACACCGCGATCACCAAGAGGACCGTTAAAACTAAAAAAGGAGGATAAGAAGGCAGGACTACGGTCGCTTTCGGCAGACTTATCTGGCTTGATGTCACCTTTTCAAGAAAGACGACAAGGAACAGAAGTCGGAACGCGATTGGTAGCCGGTGTACAAACTCCGGTGGAACTGCTACGGAGATTGATGAGAGAAAAATTGGACAACAAAGAAGATCATGTGGTTACAGAGTCTGATTCAAGTCTTTCACCAGTGTCATCTTCCTCTGATACTGAGGATTAGGCAGGTCTCAATGTTAAATAGTTTGTTCGGGTATTTCTTTCAATTGCTTTCTGTACTTCGTTCAATTGATTTCTGTATTTCTTGCACGCTGGTACATGGGATGTACAAGCGGAAAGTCCATGCTCCGGAAGATAGCCCCGTACGCAATCACCTGGTCGACACACACTCCTTCAGATGGACCTATATAGCTGCTGATACAAAGAGCGTTCGAACTCGCAGTCGATATTGTAACTGAGCCGGTTACGATGAGACTAGGCCCTCGTTGACGACGGAGTACAATAATACCAACTTAGTTAAGTTTTCCGGGATTTTACAGGCGTCGGCTCGGACACTCGACTGGAGAAAGCACGGCATCAGCTTCGCCGCTTGGGAGGAAGGATGGGAGGAATCGGTGTCGACTTAGCCGCTCAACGGGAGGAATCTCAGTATCGGCTTAGCAGGTCAACAGTAGAAATCTCTATGGCAGCTTAACCGCTCAAAGGGAGAAAGCTCAATGTCGGCTTAGCCGCTCGACGCTCGGTGTCAACCTAACCACTCAACAGGAGGAAGTTCGTCATCAGCTTAGCCCCTCAACGAGACGAAGCTCAACGTCGGCTTAGCCGCTCAGCGGCAGGAATATCGGCGTCAGCTTTGCCGCTCAACGGGAGGAATTTGGTCGTCGGCCCAGCCGCTCAACCAGAAGAGTCTCCGTATCAGCTTAGCTGCCCAATGGGAGCAAGCTCGTCGCCGGCTTAGCCGCTCAACGGGAGGAATCCCGGTGTCAGCTTAGTTGCTCAACCGGAAGATGTTCGTCTTCAGCCCACCGCTCAACCGGAATAGTCTCGGCATCAGCTTAGCCGCTCAATGGGAGGAAGTTCGGTGTCAGCTTAGCCGCTCAATGTTGGAATTGCTTCTCGCCGCTCCAGCGTGGCGCGCCGGTGGAAGCGTCACCGCTGCAACGGCGACGACAATGGTGTGGAGAGCAATGGCATAGCAACAGCAGTGGCAAGGGGATCCTGGCAACGACGTCTTGGCATTCTCTCATAGCAGCGTCTTTGGCATTCTTTCTTCTTCCCCTTTACATACTTCTATATAGCAATAGAAAAGTACTGAACAGACCTAATTGAGCCGTTCCATCAAACTTCAACGATCAAGTCATCTCATTCTGTTCCTCACAAGATCCTCTCTCTCTCTGTCTCTCTCTGCGTGTCAAGACTGTAAAATACATTGGTGGCCAGGCAAACTTTTACAGGTTATGAGCCCGGAGCCGTAACCGCTCCGAATACCTACAAACCTCACCCGATCATCTTCTCAATCATCATACTCTCGCGCGAAAAATAGCTCCTCAGAAGCCAGTGGTAAATGCGGGGGACGGCGATTCTGAGGGCCTTTCTTCTACATCTCACTTGGAAGATTTCTCCTCCAAGTTGATGGCTAACCATCTCAGGGAGAGAAAATCTCTGACGATCGACAAGAACTTTCCTTCTTACGCATTGATACGGTCTCTCCACGTAAAACATGCTCGATTCTCAGACCGATTCCTCTACCTACATACCTACCTATCCGACGAGCATCTACAACGATCTTCACCATGAGTGACAAAACTTTCAAACACCCTCTGGGCAATGTCCGCCTACTCGATCGTACCAACTATGCAGTATGGAAAGAAGATTGCATGAAAGTCCTACAAGGAATCATGGAGTGGGACATTGTGATGGAGAGAGAAGAAGAACCAGAAGATCCCGGAAGACCCAACGATTTTACCAGACCCCTAGTTCTGGCACGAAAGGCATACAAGGACTACAAGCAACGGAAGTTACAGGCCGTGGCCATCATTTACGGATCTTGTACCAACGCTGTCAAGGTATACATCAAAGGAATGGAGGATCCCGTCCAGATGTGGAAGGAATTAGAGGCCCTCACAAACACCGCCAACTCTTAGGATGGAAGAATGTCACTTTTCCGAAAATTCAGTACTCTCTGTCCTACTCCCGGACAACTGCTAAGTGCCTACTTCACCGAATTGCTTGACATCACCACTGAGCTCACCGGCTCCGAGGAAGCAGTCTCCGACGTAGTTCTCAAGAATCACATCTACACGACTCTTCCTCCTGCCTATGTAGTCACGATCGAGATCCTTCAATCTCGCGCAAGAGTTACAGTTCAAGAAGTTATGGATGCACTCAACGAATGCGAGACGAATCGATCGATGACAACCAAACCCAACGTAATTTCCGAAGCCCTCTATACTCAACAAGGAGGAAGAGGACATGGAGGCTATCAGGGACGATATCCGGGTAATGAGCGTTCTCAGAAATAATGGTGTGACCTGTGCAAAACAGCATCTCATACTACTGCCAACTGCCGAAATAAGTACAAACGACCTAGAGATCAGATTGACTGCTATTATTGCGGAGAAGAAGGTCATATGAAGAATGAGTGTCCGGCCAAAAGAAAGGGACAAGCCCTACGAAATAGTAGAAGAAACGGACGAGATGGAAACAGACACAACTGACGCGATGGAAATGGACACAACGGACGCGATGGAAACGGACACGACGAAGGTGACGGAAACGGACTTTCGCACGACATTTCCGGTAATCAGCAATGACTCGCGCGCTCCACCTCCCTCAGCTCGGAGGTAATGGTGGCATCATATCGATCAGCAATAACAACAAGGACCTGGGTAATTGATTTTGGAGCATCTCATAATTACGGCAACAATCTTCGAGACTTCCAGAAGAACTCAGTTAAGGAAACGAACATGATCATCAAGTTGGGGGATGATCATCAAGTACAAGCGAAAAAGAAAGGAATTGTATCTCTGAGAGGAGTGGATATTGAGGCGTTCTTCGTTCCGGAATTCCGAATATCTCTAATATCAGTAGGACAACTCGACTCACATGGATACACAACAACATTCCGATCTGGGATATGTTCGATTGCCGATGCAAAAGGACAGAAAATTCTTGGCACCAACATTGAAGACGGTTTATACATACTATCAACAGATGGATTAGCACATGTCTCCGAAATTAGAATGCTTCGAACAGCTCCACATTCACATACAAAAAACATGTGGCATCGACGTCTCGTGCACCTTAATCATCAAGACTTGAAACGACTACTGGAATCCTGAGGAGAATGCATTATGGATTCTCTCGACATACACCTGGTCGCCGTTCCGGATATCGAACCAATTAAGGATCCAATGGACTTCGAGCCGGTGACGGATCCCATGGGCGTCGAGCAGATTGCAGATCCGGATGTCGAGCCGGTGACGGATCCCATGAATGGAGAGCAGGTCACAGATCCGGACGTCAAGTTGGTGACAGATCATATGGACGACGAGTTGGTGATGGATCGCATGGACACAAGTCCTTGCTGGGAAACACCTGGATTGTGTCAGACATGCGTTCAGGCGAAGCAACAACAACATATTGTACGTACCAGAGCACCTCGGTCCTCCATGCCGTTTGCGCTTGTGCACTCAGATCTCTGCGGGCCGATGAAGCACAGTATCGGAGGCACCCAATACTACATCATCTACATTGATGACTGTACGAGATACACAGAGGTGTACTTTCTGATCACAAAAACCGCGGAAGAAATATCGGCCAAGTTTCAACATTACCAAGTCTGGGTGGAAACGCAAGGATTCGATATCAAACAGTTTCGAAGCGACAATGGATCTGGAGAATACAACAACTCGATATTCCTAGGTTTACTGGGAGAGAAAGGAATTACGTTTGAACCCTCCCCCCCGTACACCCAACACAAGAACGGAACGGCCGAGCGGATGATCCAGACACTGAATGCGAAGGCGCGAAGCATGATGTTGGATGCCAACGTACCGATTGTTTTTTGGCCCGAAGCCATCAGGACGGCATGCTATCTACATCGGAGATCCCCAACCTCGATTCTGACAGACAATCGGTCACCTTACGAAGCACTGTACTGCACCACACCAAAAATTGGACACCTGAGACGATTCGGATGTCGCATATATAAACACATTCCACCCGCTCAGAGAACGGAGAAGAAATTTGGAAACCGCTCCAGCATGTGCATGATGTTGGGATACGTCCATAATACTACGAAAATCTGGAGAATTTGGGATTTCAAATCGGCAAGAACCGGACGAGCAGTGGAATGCTCAAATGTGGCGTTTGATGAAGAAGAAAATGCACACACAGAAGAGCAGACGAAAGCCATTGAGTTTCCAGAAAATGCGGACGAATCGCAGGACGAAATCAAAGAGGCGAACATGAATGAAATAAGTGACGGGCCGACAACTTGTCAAGAAAGTAAGTCAAGAAATCTTGTTTCCCCGTCAGTGAATTGTCGGAAGCCTGCCAAGTTTGGGCAGAAGCCTGTCGATTTGGACAGATGCCTGCCGGTTTGGGCAGAAGCCTACCGGTTTGGGCAGATGCCTGCCGGTTTGGGCAGATGCCTGCCGGTTTGGGCAGATGCCTGCCGGTTTGGGCAGATGCCTGTAGAGTGAATCAATGGATGACTGCCGAATTGAGCGAAAAGCGAGAATGGGTGATGTGGATTCCATATGAGTGACATCAAGACTGATTGAAATGGCAGACAAGAACGAATATATCTCTGCCCGGACGCGCAGCAAGGCACGCCTTGAAATCAATAAGGCGATTATGAACAAGGCTCACGAAGAAGGGGGTGATGTGACGTCTTCGGAACACCTTGCCTCTTCCTTCCTGCTACTTGGGATCACCGAGACATCAGAAGACGATGCCGTTGAGCCTACTTACGTCGAGTGCGTGAACGAGAGCGAACCACTCACCTACAAAGCTGCGATACGAAGTCCGCAGGCAAGACAATGGAAGGAAGGCATGCACCAGGAATGGCAGGCGTTGGTTGATAATCATACCTTTCATATCGTGGCAAAAGGTAATACCTTTCATACGCCCACGACTGACAGGACAGTAGAGGAGCCTATCGGTTGTAAGTGGGTATACAAGAGGAAAATTAATCCGGACGGATCCACTCGGTATAAAGCACGACTGGTTATCAAGGGCTACGAACAAAAGGAAGGAATCGACTACGACAAAACTTACGCACCGGTGTCCAAGATGGCAAAGTTTTGATTGATACTGGCACTAGCCGCTCAGTATGGCTGGGACGTCAATCACATGGACATAGTGACGGCTTTCCTAAATCCAAAGATCGACCGGGACAACATCTACATGGAAATGCCAATTGGAATTGACTGGCTCGTGTCGGACGAAAGTGCGCCAGATGGAAGCGTATTAATCCTTCGGAAGGCATTCTACGGACTGAAACAGGGACCCAGACTCTGGTATGAGGATATCGACGGATACTTGCAATCCATAGGATTTCGACAATCAGCTGAAGATCCGAATCTGTACCTTCAACAAGGAGTTCTCCTAGTTCTATACGTGGATGACCAGCTCATTGCGCATAATGGTAAGGAAGGACGAGGACATCGGATCAAGCAGCTACTTCAAAAGAAGTACAAAATGTGTGACTTCGGCGCGGCAAAGCGCTTCCTAGGAATCGAGATCGAGAAGACCAAGGATGGAGGATTTAGCATCTGCCAACGAGGTTAGATCAACACGATCATACTACGATTCCAGCTAATGGACGCAAAACCGGCTAAGTCTCCACTTGGTCCTCAGACAGATCTGGCTAACACCCATTGTGAGGACAAACCGGCAAACCGCAAAGAATATCTCTCGATGGTTGGATCACTTATGTATGCGGCACTCGGAAGTCGACCAGATATCGCCTTCAGCGTAACTGCCCGGAGCCGGTACAATGTCCAACCTCTCGAAATGCATGCAACGGCAGCAAAGAGAGTACTCCGATCCCTGAAAATGACTGCCAGATTTCGAATTCATTACCGACAGCTCCCATCCAACTCGCGATCAGACACGTCCTTTACCAATATCATCGGATATACCGACTCGGACTGGGCAGGAAACCTTACAACTCGCAAATCGGTTGGAGGATGTGTGTTCGGGCTGGGGCACACCGGCGCCAACGAAGAGCTCATCATGTCCGGGCTAATTCACTGGCAAGCCAAGTCTCAGAGTGTCATAGCGCTTTCAACGCTCGTGGCCGAATACATTGCCTGTTCACATGCCACCCGGGAAAGTCTCTGGCTCAAGCGCATGATGAAAGAGGCTGCAAGAGGAATGGAAGTAAGAATTGTTGATGGACCAGTACCGATCGGATGTGACAACCAGGGCGCCATCAAACTAATTACCTCGGGAGTCATACAACAAAAGTCAAAACATATTGACGTAAAATATCACCATGTTCACGATGAACAGATGAAAGGCGCAGTTAAGTTTCAATACGTCACCTCAGAGTCCAACCCTGCCGATCTGCTGACGAAGACTCTCACGGTTCCCCGACATGAACGACTATTGCAACTCACCAGTCTTACCCTCGAACCCGACGACGAAAAACCCGAATACAATGAATGACTCCGATCTCGAAAAGGAAAAAGGGGGTGCAGTTCCTTGGTGAAGAAAAAGGGGGTGCGGGGGATAAGGAGTTGGAAAAGGATTGTTTTGTTGAGCATTTTTCTTGCATCCTGTCGGCAAGTGTGAGTCAGCACTCGTTTTCCTACTTGCAGGTGTTTTTCCCACGAGGTTTTCACTGCAGAGGTTTTAATGAGGTCGACGTGGACTTAATGGGATTGATTCTTGTTTTCTGATTTGGTGGATTTCTGTTTGGCACGGAGCGCGAGAAGAGGGGGTGTGTTGGAATTGCTCCTCACCACTCCGGCGTGGCGCGCCGGTGGAAGCGTCACCACAGCAACGGCGACGACAACGCTGTGGAGAGCAATGGCATAGACACGGCAGTGGCAAGGGGATCCTGGCAACAAAGTCTTGGCATTCTCTCATAGCAGCATCTTTGGCATTCTTTCTTCTTCCCCTTTACATACTTCTATATAGCAATAGAAAAGTACTGAACACACCTAATTGAGCCGTTCCATCAAACTTCAACGATCAAGTCATCTCATTCTGTTCCTTACAAGATCCTCTCTCTCTCTGTCGCTCTCTGCGTGTGATAACTGTAAAAGAAATTGGTGGCCGGGCAAACTTTTACACTGAACAGGAGGAAGTTCGTCGTCGGCCCAGCCGCTCAACTGGAAGAGTCTCGGTGTCAGCTTAGCCGCTCAACGGGAGCAGGCACGTCGCCGGCTTAGCCACTCAATGGGAGGAATCCCGGTGTCAGCTTAGTTGTTCAACTGGAAGATGTTCGTCTTCGGCCCACCGCTTAACCGGAAGAGTCTTGGCATCAGCTTAGCCGCTCAACGGAAGGAAGTTCGTCGTTGGCCCAGCCGCTCAACCGGAAGAGTCTCGGTGTCAGCTTAGCCGCTCAATGGGAGCAAGCTTGTCGCTGGCTTAGACGCTCAACGCGAGGAATTCCGGTGTCAGCTTAGTTGCTCAACCGGAAGTAGTTTGTCTTTGGCCCACTGCTCAACCGGAAGAGTCTCAGCGTCAGCATTACCGCTCAACGGGAGGAAGTTCGTCGTCGGCCCAGCCGCTCAACAAGAAGAATCTCGGTGTCAGCTTAGCCACTCGATGGGAGGAAGCTCGGTGTCGGCTTGGCCGCTCAAGGGGAGGAATCCCGGTGTCAGCTTAGTTGCTCAACTGGAAGATGTTTGTCTTCGGCCCACCGCTCAACTGGAAGAGTCTTGACGTCAGCTTAGCCGCTCAACGGGAGGAAGTTCGTCGTTGGCCCAGCCACTCAACCGGAAGAGTCTCGGTGTCAGCTTAGCCGCTCGATGGGAGGAAGCTTGGTGTCGGCCTACCCGCTCAACGGTAGGAATCTCGGTGTCAGCTTAGACGCTCAAAGGGAGGAAGCTCAACGCCAGCTCAGCCGCTCAACAGGAGGAATCTTGGTGTCAGCTTAGCCGCTCAACGGGAGCAAGCTCGTCGTCGGCTTAGCCGCTCAACGGGAGGAAGCTCGGTGTCAGCTTAGCCGCTCAACGGGAGGAATTTCGGTGGCAGCTTAGCAACTCAACGGGAGAAAGCTCAACGTCGCCTTAGCCGCCCAACCGTAGGAATCTCGGTCCAAAGTTGGCTGAGCCGCTCAACGGGTGGAAGCTCGGCGTCGGCTTAGCCGCTCAACGCTCGGTGTCAGCCTAGCCGCTCAACGGGAGGAAGTTCGTCGTCAGCTTAGCCGCTCAACGCTCGGTGTCAGCCTAGCCGCTCAACGGGAGGAAGTTCGTCGTCAGCTTAGCCCCTGAACGAGATGAAGCTCAACCTCGGCTTAGCTGCTCAACGGTAGGAATCTCGGCGTCAGCTTTGCCAGTTAACGGAAGGAAGCTCGGTGTCAGCCTAGCCACTCAACGCGAGGAAGCTCATCGCCGGCTTAGCTGCTCAACGGAAGGAAGCTCGGTGTCAGCTTAGCCACTCAACGGGAGCAAGCTCATCGCCGGCTTAGCTGCTCAACGGAAGGAAGCTCGGTGTCAGCTTAGCCGCTCAACGGGAGGAAGTTCGTCGTCGGCCCAGCCACTCAACAAGAAGAGTCTCGGTGACAGCTTAGCCACTCAACGGGAGGAAGCTCAACGTTGGCTCAGCCAACCAAAGGGAGGAATCTCGGTGACAGCTTAGCCGCTCAATGGGAGCAAGCTCGTTGTCGGCTTAGCCACTCGACGGGAGGAAGCTCGGTGTCAGCTTAGCCGCTCAATGGGAGCAAGCTCGTCTTCGGCTTAGCCGCTTAACAGGAGTAAGCTTCTCGTCTACTGAGCCACTCAACGGGAGAAATCTCGGTGTCAGGTTAGCCGCTCAACAGGAGAAAGCTAGGTGTCAGCTAAGCCGCTCAACAGGAGCAAGCTCGTCGTCGGCTTAGCCGCTCAACGCGAGGAAACTCGATGTCGGCTTAGCCGCTCAACGGGAGGAAGTTCGTCGTCAGCTTAGCCCCTCAAAGAGATGAATCTCAACGTCAGCTTAGCCACTCAACGGCAGGAATCTCGGTGTCGGCTTAGCCGTCCAATGGGAGAGGCAGCTAAACATCAGCTCAGCGGCTCAACGAGAGGAATCTCGGTGTCAGCTTAGCCGCTCAACGGGAGGAAGCTTAACATTGGCTCAGCCGCTCAACAGGAGGAATCTCGGTGTCAACTTAGCTGCTCAACGGGAGGAAGCTCATTGTCGACTTAGCCGCTCAATGGGAGGAAGCTCGGAGTTAGCTTAGCCACTCAACGGGAGCAAGCTCTTCGTCGGCTTAGCCGCTCAACGAGAGGAAGCTCGATGTCGGTTTAGCCGCTCAACAGGAGGAAGCTCGTCGTCTACTTAGCCACTCAACGGGAGCAATCTCGGTGTCAACTTAGCCGCTCAATGGGAGAAAGCTCAACGTCGCCTTAGCCACTCAACAGGAGGAATCTCGGTCCAAAGTCGGCTTAGCCTCTCGACGTGTGGAAGCTCAGTGTCGGCTTAGTCACCCCACGAAAATGTAGTCTGGTGCCAGTCGACATCCGCAATGAAGTAACCTTGATGTGGCGGCTACGCAGTAGCCATTACTACAGGCTCGCTCTGCGTATCACGTCGTGCATCGTATACTGAGCTGGCTATGTAGTTGATATTGCTCCAGGCTGTGCATCCTATGGGTCTTACAATAGATATCTTATCGCGCAGGTGGTAACTGAATATCGCGTCGCACTCGCAGCTGTGTTCGCAGTTGCCTGATCCTCGCCCGTTTGTGACCTAGCAGATACCTCTGCCTTTGATATCTAGCTTATTCAGCTTATTCACGTAACAACTTGTACGCTGTTTCTCTAGTTCTCCGCTGTCACACCTTGCTTTTCTCATCCAGCTCCAACTGGTCCGGTATTTCTTGCTTGCCTGACTGTACCGTTTACTCGTTTACTCGCCTTCTCCTCACCTGCTTGCCAGTTCGCCTGATTATACGCTCGCTTGCCTGCTCTGCTTCTTGTCTTCTCTCAGATCGCCCCTTGTCTGCTCGCCCGCCCTCTAATCCGCCCGCTTGTCCGCCCGCTTGTCCGCCCGCTTGTCCGCCCGCTCACATGTTCACTCGATCGCATTGCCTGTCCGTGTTCAAGCCCATTGCCCATTCTTCTCATAGTGCCCACTATTATGCCTGCTGACAAGAATCTTAATCGCTTTAAGAACCTCGTTGAACACCTATACATCGAAATGAATCACACCACAGACGATATTCTCGCCATCCTCGCAACAGATCACCACTTTAACACATCACGAAGTGCATTCTCTGCAGCATTAGCTGAATGGAATCTCCGCAAGTACAACAACAATCGAAAGGAGGATGGTATAGAGCTGAGAATGCGTATTGCTTCATGTTATTTTCTTTTATGTCCGAATGATGATGAGATTATTGCTGTGCTATCTGATGAAGGTATGTACTCTGCTGTTACGACCGCCATTATAAGTAACTATAGGGTCTAATTCGCCTGCAGGGTACTCCATCAACAAGCGGGCAATGCAGCAGATTAGACGGGATATGGGTCTCCTCCAACGTATTGTGGGGGCCATGCCACTTGCAGAGGCATCTGAACAACTGACTGCAGCCCTTGAGAAAGAGTTGCAGAAAGGATATACGGGTAACTATGGTCGTGAATATCTTTTCAGACACCTACGTGCAGCGGGTATTCCTGCCACTCAGCAACGCGCATACGCATCATTGAAAATACTGGATCCCCGCGGTGTGGAACTTCGACGACCGACATTCAAGAAAAACCGTGACAAGGGTGGCCGATTGGAAGTCCCAGGACCGAATTACATGTGGTGTATTGATGGTCAATTAAAATTCCGAGAATATGGCATTGGTATTTATGCAATGGTGGATGCATACTCCCGTTATGTCGTGGCAGTGTTTGTTGGCTTGTCCGTTACAACAGGAGTCAGTATAGTGAAGCAGATGGTTGATATTTTGGAAAGTACTGGTATACAACCAGAATTCTTCCGATCTCATCGTGGAACTGAAACAACGCTGTTGGCAAATGCACAGTTGCAGTTTGAACGATACGAGGATCCTGATTGCTCACTTTCCGAGTGTTTCAAGTATGAAGGATCAAAGTCAAACAGTCGCGTGGAAGGTTGGTAGAACAAGATGAAAGAGGGCCAGACAATGCAGTGGAGGGTAAGTACGTATCATAAGTAATCCAACTTTCAACTTGCAATGATTCCTCAATTATATGTTTATTATCTTAACTAACAGTTTATAGAACTGGTTTCGAGAATTAAAAGAAGAAGGTTTATTTTTGATGATGGGAAGCGAGCTGATAGCGATTGCATTCATCTATCTCCCAATCATTCGCAGATATGAGGATCATTTTACCCATATTTGGAATATCCACAGCATCCGAAAGCAAAAAAACCGACCATGGTTAATTCCTGGCCAGCCATATCTGAACTTTTTCCAACCGAAAAGCATCAATCCTGATGCTGTCGACTGTGGACGGCCGATACACTTGCCTGTACTTCAGGAATTGAAAGACTCACTCATTTCCTATGCTAATCATACTATTATACTACTTCTAAAAATCACACGTTCAAGTATTGATATATTTATTTGATACTAGATCCTTTGCGTGCAATCACACCTGCTACGGAAGCATGGTGTGCTGAAGCACTACTGGCAGGTGGTTTTACAATTCCAGTCAATGAAGCAGGCCACAGCGGGGAAACAGGTGAACCACATCACAAAGGTGCATATGTGTAAGCTGCTATCAGAGTCAGTCTCTGGAATACAAGTATTGCTGATATCGTCTATGAAGATTTCTACAATTGTCAATCAACAGACACATGAGTACCGGTACTCTTCCATTGCTTGCATGGGTGGCTCCTCCACAGAATGCATACAATTGGACAGCGACCGAGCTCGACTTCACAGAGGTACACAGCTGTAACTCAGATAATGATTCTTGAGTACGAAAATCCACTCTGTATTTTCTTTGCATCAGGAAAAAAAAAATTCATCCTGAGTGCCCAGATGTGCCATGTAGACGCTCGAGACGTTTCAGATAAAACCGCCCTAACTCAGACGCAGCTGGTTTTATGCATAGTGACTCAATCCAGGTGTAGATATTCATTATATAACGTACATCTGTGTATGCTACATAGAGTGCCCAGTGCGAGCATTCAGCATCACATCCATCGTCGTGACCTTCTCCTGTAATGCTATTCTCGATGTGGCTAGCATAGCTCTACACGTATACAAAACAGAGGGAGGACGATAGTGGTGGTGACGCCGGCGGCAATAGCGAGTACGATAACGAGTAAGATACGACAAGAACGGTGTCGAGGACGATTGTGGTGGGGATGCCAGTGGCGCGTACGATAGCTGTAATGGCGGTGGGCAAGATGGGGTCCTAAAGTACTCGGATGGGTTCGAGAACGGGAGAACTGGAACAAGAGCGGGAACGGGAGCGGGGAACAGGAGCGGCAGCGGCAGCCGGAGTGTCAGCCGCAGCGGCAGCCACAGCGGGAGTGGGAGTGGCAGCAGGAGCAGGAGCAGGAGCTGCGAAAACAGGAACGGGCAACGTCGACGTGACGAATACCGGACTGGACCAGCAAATATCGACGTGCCGGGTCAGGGACGTGCAAACGTCGGCGGGACGAGTGCCAGACAGGGACGAGTGACGCTAGATGAGTGTCACCACTTACAGGAGATAACGGAGGAAACGGAAGAAACAGAGGAAACGGAGTAAACGGAGAAAATGGCGCGGAGGTTCATTGATCGGATAAGATACAGCAGGTTGCATGAGAGAAAGAAGAAGACAATACGCAGCAGAAAGCCCTCCTCATATACAGATGTCCTTCTACTCACGCAACTCACATGCATACTCATACAGACTTCTCTCATGCAACCGCACCTTCCAACGCACAGGCCGATGCACTGTCCCCGCTGGTAACCTTTCCAATTTCCAAGGCGTTCCGGAGCAAGGTGCCATCCCAGCCGACGAACCTCCCAGCCGACGAACCTTCCGATGCACAGGCCGATGCGCTTCCCAGCCGGCAACCTTTCCAATGACTGAGGCGTTCCTGAACAAGGTGCCGTCCGGCCGGCGAGCCTTCCAAATGCAGAAATTAAACAACTGAACCCAACCCTTCCAAACGCCAAAATCAAGCAACCAAATCCAAACCTTCCTAACGCCCAGACCAGTGCTGTGACAATAGCGAGTAAGACGCGACCAGAACGATGTTGATGAGGACGATAGTGGCGGGGATGCCGGCGGCTAGTACGATAGCGAGTAAGACATGATGAGTACGATGTCGATGAAGATACCGGCAGCGTAAATATATCAAATAAGGCACGGCACATGGGCCGACGAGCTTCGGGACATGGTTAGCACAGCTCTCAGAGGGACAGAGACAGTGGGAAGTTGTACGATACGACCCGACGAGTATGATGTCGATGAGGATACCAGCAATGTGGATGAACGTGAGTAAGATGCGACGAGTGTGCTGGTGGCGAGTATGATGAAAGAAGAAGAAAAAAGGGGTGGAATTGAGGCCCATGCTGTCGTATTACGCAAGCCGGGCAGTGGTGAGTGAGCCGAGCCGTATGCAAGCGCAGGCGCTAGCAAACGCTTGGCACCTTGCAAGTTGCATGAGAAATCACTCGCAATGCTCGAAACCTGTGAATTCCACCCCCACAGTCGATGATACCCAGGAAGCCGCAGTTTATATTCGCACAATTGATCCCCATCACATTGATCCGATCTGGCTGAAATGTTGTGCCTACTGGCTCCTGCTGCTCTAGCTAGCGATGGTGAACCTTTGAATGACATACAGATTTGATGCGTTACATCATATGATATCTAGACAACAAGTGTCAGCAGCATCAGTATATTGCTGAGCAGGAGCCAGTAGGCACAACATTTCAGCCAGATCGGATCAATGTGACGGGGAGCAATTGTACGAATATAAACTGCGCCTTCCTGGGTATCGTCGACTGTGGAGGTGGAATTCACAGGTTTCGAGCATTGCGAGTGATTTCTCATGCAACTAGCAAGGTGCCAAGCGTTTGCTAGCGCCTGCACTTGCGTACGGCTCAGCTCGCTCACCCCTGCTTGGCTTGCGTAATACGACGGCACGGGCCTCAATTCCACCCCTTTTTTCTTCTTCTTTCGTCATACTCGCCACCAGTACACTCGTCGCATCATACTCGCTATTATCCACGTCGCTGGTATCCTCATCGACATCATACTCGTCGGGTCGTATTGTACAACTTCCCACTGTCTCTCTCCCTCTGAGAGTTGTGCTAACCATGTCCCGAAGCTCATCGACCCATGTGCAGCACCTTACTAGATATATCCACGCCGCCAGTATCTTCATCGAGATCGTACTCATCGCGTCTTAATCGCTATTGTACTCGCCACCGGCATCCCCACCACAATTGTCCTCATCGCCACCGTTCTTGTCGCGTCTTACTCGCTATCGTACTCGCCGACGGCGTCCCCGCCACTATCGTCCTCATCAACATCGTTCTTGTCGTGTCTTACTTTCTATTGTCATGCCGCCAGTCTGGGCGTCAGGAAGGTTTGGATTTGGTTGCTTGATTTTGGCGTTTGGAAGGGTTGGGTTCGGTTGTTTGATTTCGGCATTTGGAAGGCTTGCCGGCTGGACGGCACCTTGTTCCGGAATGCCTCGGTCATTGGAAATGTTGCCGGCCGGGAAGCGCGTCGGCCTGCGCATCGGAATGTTCGTTAGCTGGGAGGTTCGTCGGCTGGGACGGCACCTTGCTCCGGAACGCCTTGGACATTGGAAAGGTTGTCGGCCGGGACAGTGCATCGGCCTGTGCATTGGAAGGTGTGGTTGCCTGAGAGAAGTCCGTATGAGTATGCATGTGAGTTGCGTGAGTAGGAGGACATCTGTATGTAAGGAGGGCTTTCTGCTGCGTATTGTCTTCTTCTTTCTCTCATGCAACCTCCTGTATCCTATCCGATCAATAAACCTCCTCGCTGTTTTCTCCGTTTACTCCGTTTCCTCAGTTTCTTCCGTTTTCTCCGTTTTCTCCTGTAAGTGGCAACGCTCATCCTGCGTCACTCGTCCCTGTCCGTCACTCGTCCCATCGACGTTTGCTCGTCCCTGTCCCGGCATGTCAATATTTGCTCGTCCTGTCCGGTATTCGTCACGTCGACGTTGCCCGTTCCCGTTTTCCCAGCTCCTGCTCCTGCTCCCGCTCCCACTCCCACTCCTGCTCCCGCTCTCGCTTGCACCCCCGCTCCCGCTCCCGCTCCTGTTCCCCGCTCCCATTCCCGCTCTTGTTCCCGTTCCCGTTCTCGAACCCATTCGAGTACTTTAGGACCCCATCTTGCCCGCCGCCTTTACAGCTATCGTACTCCCCGCCAGCGTCCCCACCACAATCGTCCTCGACACCGTTCTTGTCGCGTATAACTCGCTATCGTACTACTCGCTATCGCCGCCGGCGTCCCCTCTACAATCGTCCTCCCTGTGTTTTGTATACGCGCAGAGCTATGCTAGCCACGTCGAGAATAGCATTACAGGCGAAGGTCACGACGATGGATGTGATGCTGCATGCTCGCGCTGGGCACTCTAAATAGTATACACAGATGTACGTTATATAATGAATATCTACAACTGGATTGAGTCACTATGCATGAAACCAGCTGCGTCTGAGTTAAGGAGGTTTTATCTGAAACGTCTCGAGCATCTACATGGCACATCTGGGCGCTCAGGACGAAATTTTTTTTTTTCTAAAGCAAAGAAAATACAGAGTGGATTTACGTATTCATGAATCATTATCTGAGTTACAGCTGTGTACCTCTGTGAAGTCAAGCTCAGTCGCTGTCCAATTGTATGCATTCTGTGGAGGAGCCACCCGTGCAAGCAATGGAAGAGTGCTGGTACTCAGGTGTCTGTTTATTGACAATTGTAGAAATCTTCATAGACGATATCAGCAATACTTGTATTCCAGAGACTGACTCTGATAGCAGCTTACACATATGCAGCTTTGTGAAGTGGTTCACCTGTTTCTCCGCTGTGGCCTGCTTCATTGACTGGAATTGTAAAACCACCTGCCAGTAGTGCTTCAGCACACCATGCTTCCGTAGCAGGTGTGATTGCACGCAAAGGATCTAGTATCAAATAAATATATCAATACTTGAACGTGTGATTTTTAGAAGTAGTATAATAGTATGATTACCGTAGGAAATGAGGGAGTCTTTCAATTCCTGAAGTACAGGCAAGTGTATCGGCCGTCCACAGTCGACAGCATCAGGATTGATGCTTTTCAGATGGAAAACGTTCAGATATGGCTTGCCCGGAATTAACCATGGTCGGTCTTTTGCTTTCGGATGCTGTGGATATTCCAAATATGGGTAAAATGATCCACATTTCTGCGAATGATTGGGAGATAGAGGAATGCAATCGGTATCAGCTCGCTTTCCATCATCGAAAATAAACCTTCTTTTAATTCTCGAAACCAGTTCTATAAACTGTTAGTTAAGATAATAAACATATAATTGATAAATCATTGCAAGTTGAAAGTTGGATTACTTATGATACGTACTTACCCTCCACTGCATTGTCTGGCCCTCTGTCATCCTATTCCACCAACCTTCCATGCGACTGTTTGACTTTGATCCTCCGTACTTGAAACACTCTGAACTTGAGCAATCAGGATCCTCGTATCGTTCAAACTGCAACTGTGCATTTGCCAACAGCGTCGTTTCAGTTCCACGATCAGATCGGAAGAATTCCGATCGTATACCAGTACTTTCCAAAACATCAACCATCTGCTGAACTATACTGACTCCTGTTGTAACGGACAAGCCAACAAACACTGCCACGACATAACGGGAGTATGCATCCACCATTGCATAAATACCAATGCCATATTCTCGGAATTTTAGATGACCATCAATACACCATATGTAATTTGGTCCTGGGACTTCCAATCGGCCACCCTTGTCACGGTTTTTCTTGAATGTCGGTCGTCGAAGTTCCACACCGTGGGGATCCAGTATCTTCAATGATGCGTATGCGCGTTGCTGAGTAGCAGGAATACCCACTGCACGTAGGTGTCTGAAAAGATATTCACGACCATAGTTACCCGTATATCCTTTCTGCAACTCTTTCTCAAGGGCTGCAGTCAGTTGTTCAGATGCCTCTGCAAGTGGCATGGCCCCCGCAATACGTTGGGGGAGACCCATATCCCGTCTAATCTGCTACATCGCCCACTTGTTGATGGAGTACCCTGCAGGCAAATTAGACCCTATAGTTACTTACAATGGCGGTCGTAACAGCAGAGTACGTACCTTCATCAGATAGCACAGCAATAATCTCATCATCTTTCAGACATAAAAGAAAATAACATGAAGCAATACGCATTCTCAGCTCCATACCATCCTCCTTTTGATTGTTGTTGTACTTGCGGAGATTCCATTCAGCTAATGCTGCATAGAATGCACTTCGTGATATGTTAAAGTGGTGATCGGTTGTGAGGATGGCGAGAATATCGTCAGTGGTGTGATTCGTTTCGATGTATAGGTGTTCAACGAGGTTCTTAAAGTCATTAAGATTCTTGTCGGCAGGCATAATAGTGGGCACTATGAGAAGAATGGGTAATGGGCTTGAACACGAACAGGCAATGTGATCGAGTGAACACGTGAGCGGGTGGACGAGCCATTGGAGAAGGGGGCAGACAAGCGGGCGGACAAGCGGGCTGACAAGCAGGTGGAGAAGGGGGCAGACAAGCGGGCGGACAAGCAGGCGGACAAGCATGTGGACAAGCAGGCGGACAAGCAGGCGAACAAGCGGGCGGACAAGCGGGCAGACAAGCGGGCGGACTAGGGGGCGGACAAGCGTGCAGACAAGCGGGCGGACAAGCGGGCGGACAAGCGGGCGGACAACCGGGCGGACAAGAGGGCTGACAAGCGGGCAGACAAGTGGGCGGATGAGCAGGCAGACGAGCAGACAAGGGGCGATCTGAGAGCAGACGAGAAGCAGAGCAGGGAAGCGAGCGTATAGTCAGGTGAACTTGCAAGCATGTGAGGAGAAGGCGAGTAAACGAGTAAACGGTACAGACAGGCAAGCAAGATATACTGGACCAGTTGGAGCGGGATGAGAAATGCAAGGTGTGACAGCGGAGAACTAGAGAAACAGCGTACAAGTTGTTACGTGAATAACCTGAATAAGCTAGATATCAAACGCAGAGGTATCTGGTTAGTCACAAACGGGCAAGAATCAGGCAACAGCGAACATGGCTGCGAGTGCGACGCGATATTCAATAACCACCTGCGCGATAAGATATCTATTGTGAGACCCATGGGATGCACAGCCCGGAGCAATATGAACTACATAGCCAGCTCAGTATACCATGCCCGACAAGATACCCAGAGCGAGCCCGGAATAATGGCTACTGCGTAGCCGCCACATCAAGGTTACTTCATTGCGGATGTCGCTTGGCACCAGGCTACATTTTCCTGGGGTGACTAAGCCGATGCCGAGCTTCCACCCGTTGAGTGGCTAAGCCGACTTTGGACTGAGATTCCTCCCGTTGAGCGGCTAAGCTGACACCGAGCATTTTCACGTTGAGCGGCTAAGCTGACACCGAGATTCCTCCCGTTGAGTGGCTAAGTAGACGACAAGCTACCTCCCGTTGAGGGGCTAAGACGACACCGAGCTTACTTCCGTTGAGCGGCAAAGCTGACGCCGAGATTCCTGCCGTTGAGCCGCTAACCCGACGTTGAGCTTCGTCTAGTTGAGGGGCTAAGCTGATGATGAACTTCCTCCCGTTCATAGGCTAGGCTGCCATCGAGCGTTGAGCGGCTAAGACGACGCCGAGCTTCCACCCATTGAGCGGGTAAGCCGACTTTGGACCGAGATTCCTCGCGTTGAGCGGCTAAGGCGAGGTTGAGCTTTCTCCCGTTGAGTAGCTGATCTAACACCAAGATTCCTCCCGTTGAGTGGCTAAGTAGACTACGAGCTTCCTCCCATTGAGCGGCTAAGCCAACGACGAGCTTGCTCCCGTTGAGCAGCTAAGCTGACACCGAGCATTCTCCCGTTGAGTGTCTAAGTAGACGACGAGCTTCCTCCCATTGAGCGGCTAAGCTGACACTGAGCTTCCTCCCGTTGAGCGGCAAAGCTGACGACATGCTTGCTCCTGTTGAGCGGCTAAGCGGACACCGAGATTCCTCCCGTTGAAGGCTCAGCCGACACCGAGCTTCCTTACATCGAGCGGCTAAGCTGACACCGAGTCTCTTCCGGTTGAGCGGCTGGGCCGACGACGAACTTCCTCCCGTTGAGCGGCTTAGCTGACGCTGAGTCTCTTCCGGTTGAGCGGTGGGCCTAAGACGAACATCTCCCGCTTGAGCAACTAAGCGTCCACCGGGATTCCTCCCATTGAGCGGCTAAGCCAGCGACGTGCTTCCTCCCGTTGAGCGGCTAACCTGACACTGAGACTCTTCCGGTTGAGCAACTTGGCCGACGACGAACTTCCTCCTGTTGAGCGGTAAAGCTGATGCTGAGACTCTTCCAGTTGAGCGGTGGGCCAAAGACGAACTACTTCCGGTTGAGCAACTAAGCTGACACCAGGATTCCTCCCGTTGAGCGGCTAAGCTAGCGACGAGCTTGCTTCCGTTGAGCGGCTAAGCTGACACCGAGACTCTTCCGGTTGAGCAACTATACTGACACCGGGATTCCTCCCGTTGAGCGGCTAAGCCGGCGACGAGCTTCCTCCCGTTGAGCGGCTAACCTGACGTGGAGATTCTTCCGCTTGAGCGGTGGGCCAAAGACGAACTACTTCCTGTTGTGCAACTAAGCTGACACCAGGTTTCCTCCTGTTGAGCCTCTAAGCCGGCGACAAGCTTCCTCCCATTGAGCGGCTAAACTGACACTGAGACTCTTCCGGTTGAGTGGCTGGGCCGATGACAAACTTCCTCCCGTTGAGCGCCAAAGGTGACGCCAAGACTCTTCCGGTTGAGCAGTGGGCCAAAGTTGAACTACTTCCGGTTGAGCAACTAAGCTGACACCGGGATTCCTCCCCTTGAGCGTCTAAGCCGGTGACGAGCTTGCTCCCGTTGAGCGGCTAAGCTGACACCGAGACTCTTCCGGTTGAGCGGCTGGGCCTACGATCAAATTCTTCCCGTTGAGCGGCAAAGCTGACGCCGAGATTCCTGCCGTTGAGCAGCTAAGCCGACGTCGAGCTTCGTCTCGTTGAGGGGCTAAGCTGACGACAAACTTCCTCCCGTTGAGCGACTAGGCTGACGCCGAGCATTGAGCGGCTAAGCTGACATTGAGCTTCCTCCCTTTGAGCGGTTAAGCTGCCATTGAGATTTCTACTGTTGACCTGCTAAGCCGATACCGAGATCCCTCCCGTTGAGCGGCTCAGTCGACTCCGATTCCTCCCATCCTTCCTCCCGAGTGGTGAAGCTGATGCCGTGCTTCCTCCAGTCGAGCGTCCGAGCCGATGACTGTAAATCTCGGAAAACCTGACTAAGTCGGTATTATTGTAATCCGTCGTCAACGACGGCCTAGTCTCATCGTAACCGCCTCAGTCACGATATCGAATGCGAGTTCGAACACTCATTGCATTAGCAGCTATATAGGTCCATCTGAAAGAGTGTGTGGCGACCAGGTGATTGCTTATGGGGCTATTTTCCGGAGCATATCAGCAAAAAATTTAATTCTTACCGGAGCTACGGGAGCTAGCGAAGCTTATCGGAGCACCTGGAGTAAAATATAACTTTGTCCTTCGCTAAGCTAGCAAAGCTAGGGAAGCCACCACCACCTTACCGACGCAACCACCACATTAGGAAAGCTAGGGAAGCTAGAAAAGCTAGAAAAGCTAGCAAAGCTACGGACGCACCACCAATCTTACCGACGCAACCACCAACCGTACCGACGCAACCACCACCTTACGGGAGCTAGGGAAGCTAGAAAAGCTAGGGAAGCTAGGGAAGCTTACAGGAGCAATGAGTGTGCACTGTGAGCAGTTTCATTACTAGTTATAATGCTACTACACGCAGTTGGCTATGCTCTTAGATCGCACTGAAAATCAATTATTGTATTTAAAATCTATATATACATTATGATACAAAGTCCAACGTCCCAAATCTCGTCGCGAAGTACAGAGCAGCTACAGCGGCGCATAAGGGCATGCGAGCAACGCGTATTACAAGTAGGACAGGTAGAAGAGCGAGGAGAATGAGGCCGGCGTGGAGAATGATAGCAGACGAGCAACCAGTACGAGCGGTAGGCCAGCGAGAAGAATGAGGGCAGACGAGCAACGCGTACGAGATGAAATTCAGTGAGAAGAATGAGGCAAGACGAGCAATGCGTACGAGAGGTAGGCCAGCGAGGAGAATGAGGCCAGACGTGCAACTCGTACGAGAGGTTGTCTGGCGAGGAGAATAACAGCAGACGAGGAATGCCTACAAGATGTAAGTCAGCGAGGAGAATGAGGCCAGACGAGCAACGCGAACGAGATGCTGTCCGGCGAGGAGAATGACGGCAGACGAGGAACGCCTACGAGATGTAAGCCGGCGCGGAGAATGAGGCCAGACGTGCAACGCGTACGAAATGTAGGCCAGCGAAGAGAATGACAGCAGACGAGCAACGCGTACGAGATATAAGTCAGCGAGGAATGAGGCCAGACTCGCAACGCGTACGAGAAGTAGGCCAATGATGTCTAACACGGCGTTTCTAGCACCCGTCCGAACGTAGGTCAGCAGTAATGAGGTCAAACGAGCAACGCGTAGTAGCAGTGGCCAGCAAGGACAATGAGGCCAGACGGGCAACACGTACGAGATGTTGTCCGGCGAGAATGACGGCAGACGAGCAACGCGAACGAGATGTAGGCCAGCGAGGAGAATGACAGCAGACGAACAACGCGTAGGAGATGAAATTCAGTGAGAAGAATGAGGCCAGACGAGCACCGCGTACGAGAGGTAGGCCAGCGTGGAGAATGAGGCCAGACGTGCAACGCGTACGAGATGTTGTCCGGCGAGGAGAATGACGGCAGACGAGCAACGCGAACGAGATGTAGGCCAGCGAGGTGAATGACGGCAGACGAGCAACGCGAACGAGATGTAGGCCAGCGAGGAGAATGATGGCAGACGAGGAACGCCTACGAGATGTAAGCCAGCGAGGAGAATGACAGCAGATGAGCAACGTGTACGAGAAGTAGGCCAGTGATGCCTAACACGGCGTTTCTAGCACACGTCCGAACGTAGGTCAGCGGTAATGAGGTCAAACGAGCAACACGTAATAGCAGTGGCGAGCAAGGAGAATGAGGCCAGACGAGCAACGCCTACGAGATGTTGGCCAGCGAGGAGAGTGACGGCAGACAAGCAACGCCTACGAGATGTAAGTCAGCGAGGAGAATGAGGCCAGACGCACAACGCGTACGAGATGTAGGCCAGCGAGGAGAATGAGGCCGGACGCGCAACGCGTACGAAATGTAGGCCAGCGAAGAGAATGACAGGAGATGAGCAACGCCTACGAGATGTTGGCCAGCGAGGAGAGTGACGGCAGACAAGCAACGCCTACGAGATGTAAGTCAGCGAGGAGAATGAGGCCAGACGCGCAACGCGTACGAGAAGTACGCCAGCGAGGAGAATGACGGCAGACGAGCAACGCGTACAAGAAGTAGGTCAGTGATGCATAACAGGGCGTTTCTGTAACGTGTACGATGATAGGTGAGCGGTGCGTAGGTTGGTGGTGTGTATTATTTCAACTCGTAATGACTTGGACGGGGTGTGTTGCAAAAAAGCGAAGTTATGGGTAACTGGCAGCTGTGGCCGCACTTAGGAGATAAATG
>Ga0307516_10002510_pt1 | contig 24440 bp, 43 predicted proteins | sample 19_EM_MG_FD_203310 | JGI IMG/M metagenome (GOLD analysis project Ga0307516, IMG submission 203310) | Populus trichocarpa ectomycorrhiza microbial communities from riparian zone in the Pacific Northwest, United States - 19_EM | ecosystem: Host-associated > Plants > Roots > Unclassified | place...
TAATTTCTGAAGGGTAGGCTCCATTACGTTTCGATCGCTTATTATCTCCTCGGTCCCTGGAGCATGGGGCGATGAGGAGTCATGGGTACAATGGAGCTTTGGCCTTTTGCTTTGACCTTGTTTTTGTATAGTATAGTGGGCTTATTCCTCTTCGATACGCGGAGAGGACATGGACGGATATGTGTAGATACGTGGTAAATAGGTGGATATCCTGAAATGTACCTGTAGTTGGTTTGACGAAATCTCTCTGGCTGCGCGCGGGCGCGGAGTGTGGGAAAGAGGGGGGGGGATGGTATGAGCGGGATGAGAGATTAAAACGAAAGAGGGAAAGCCGATCGTGGGGTGGAAGGATCCGAGGCTGTTTAAAATAGGCAAAACGAAGGGATGGTGGGGAAAAGGCAAGTGGCATGATACGAAGTCGAAGACCATCCTCGTGGGCGGAGGGGGGACACGGGCTGCAATTGGGTGTAGACTTAGTATGCACATCAGTGACACATCGAACGCCACCATCAGCGCGGCATTTTTTGCTCCTCCAGGACCCGTAATCCGAATGCTGCCATACCCGAGTGAGGACTGTATTGTGGATCGCACACGCTGTGTGGCCTGTGTACGTACGTACAGAGGGGGATGGGGTGGGAGACGTGCTGAACTGGTGGCTCGGTACGATTACCCTCTCCTGAGGATGACCGTGGGGAGGTGGCGTCAACGATCTCACGCATGCAGATGCACATCGGTTCACGGCAGAAGGAAGCCAGGAAGCTTCAGGCTCTCTCAGCTCGGCCGATCGAACTCGCACGCTGTGTATGGCGGAAGCAAATCACATCAAAATGTTTAACCCCCGGCCTTTTGTTTGTCCTCCCCCCCCCCATCCTTACATCGATTCGTTTGCTTCGCTTAACATCGGCCCGGTCCTAGGACATAATCGCAGACAAAGGGGGGAGGAAGAGGGGAGAGGAACCCAGGGGAGAATGACGAGAATGTTGAATTGTATATTATAATTACCCAATCTGTCGGGTGACTCCAGCCCTCCTCTAGATCTCTTGAGACTCGAAAGATTATCACACATTCGCATAATGCGGTTTTGTAGCCGGATGATGATGGTGACCACGTGTCTATTCCCAAAGGTGTGGAAATTCAAAATAAGCGAGGACGACTACGACAGACGTCGTGCTAAGCAATAACTGCTCGACACCCACGTGGGCAACGCAGTCAATAGGCCTTCGGGTGAAATACCGGTGCCGCACTGAACCTTTTTGGTTGCCTGGACAAAAAGCTGCATCTCTCGGAATCTTCTTCGACACTTTGTTTCGTGTACACCGGAGACGTTCCAGGTGGGGATTGATGATCGCAAACGATAGGCGGCCCACACACGCTAGCCATGCAACTTTGAGCCGGGTTTCCATTTTTCGATACTCGGAACCCACGGTCCCGGTATTCCCGCACAACGCGATCCCCAAAACGTCGACCTCTCCCCTTCTAGGCAAAGGTCCGGACGGATGACAGCGGCAGCGAGGGGTGGAAGAAAGAAAAGAAAAACGTCCGGAATGCCTTTCATTTCGTTCTTCATTGAACGTATTCGTCCTCTCGTGCCGAGAAATCGCTTGGATTACGCGGGGGACGACCTCGAAACGGGTGTGCGTCATCTCAATCATTATTGGACCCTGGACACATCTGTTTTCAAATCCAAGTGGCTGGATACCAAGTACCGTTTAGCGTGTGGGCCACTCTATCATTCAACTCCCTACCTTTCTTCTTGTCCGATCAGAAGGGCGAGAGATGAACAGAGTCCGATTGTTCGGGGGGGGGGGGCTCCATTTGGTTCAACCGGCCCCAGATCACATCCATCTCTCTGCGTACCGTACACAGCACTGGGACACTCAGGGTTCCGTGGTTTCCAACAAATCTTCCTTCATAACCGCACCAAACGGCCCCGAGGCGCCACTTACCAAACGATCCTTACGGTAACTGGATACGTACCGATGCGCTCCCTCGCCTGCATATTGTTTCCGCCCCCGGAGACCATTGCCTACGCAAAGCGACCCTGGTGACCCCCGCGGACGACGTTCTCTCGTCGGTTGCCCTGGGCGATTGTTACGGCAAAACCTTGTCATCGCCACCCCTTATTCAATATGGGGATAAACCAGCTCCGCCGAAGAGAGATCGTTACGTGTAGTTGACAACCTCTTATCATTAATATCTACTTGGTCATCCTTACAGAACCACTCACCCCCCGCAGCCTTATCTGACAGGCGGGAGCGATAGACTCAAATTGATAAAAGTTGCCCGGCGGAACGGCCCCTCGGAACAGTCTGATAGAGTGTGCGCCGGGCTCACACGGAGATGCCGGACCTAGCTGACACCCTCCTCTCTCTCTCTCGGCTTTGGCCCGATACGCCAACAATAAGCGAGGTAAACGACACGAAGCGAACCATCTCACACGTAAAATCCAGCGCATCTCATCTATACATCAGACGATGACGAACGGGGGGGGCGTGTGCACATTCACCTCCTTCAGATTACCTTTGTCCCTAAATTAGAGTTAGAGGTCGCCATCTGCCCTTGCTGCCTTCCTCTGCCGCGATCCTCCACTGATGCACCCCATTTTCCCTTGACGTGTACCGTCCCGTCACCTGAGGTATACTAAATAAAACAATCACATCGCTTTTTGTGTACCTATCGGCGTACAAGGTGCAACAGATCCAACGCCAGCTCGCTAGTACGTCTTCTTCTTCTCGTCCACAGACAATCCACCTGGGCCCATGTTCACGAGCAGAATCAGTCCTCCAACAATCGCTGTGGGTTTTCACGCAGTCAGTAAACCATCCGAGCCACCAGGCACGTTTGTAAATCTCACAGAGGGTTTGGAAGAAGTCGTATCTGCGTGACGAGGAAAATCACGTCAGCGTTATAACCCCACGTGACTCGAGAAAGAATTGCACTCACTTCAAGAAATCGCGTTGAGGATGAGCGGAATGGATGCTCCACCAGTTGTTGGCAAATACGTTGAACACGCTCAAGATGAGAACGAGGAACGCGGCCGACCACTTGGCCTTGAAACCGACCGCAACCATACCACATGCACCCAACCCGACAATCGACACGAACACTCGCATGACGCTCCACTGTCCTTGAATGATGAATCCCAAAAAGAGGAAGATGAGCAAGACGCGACCGGCTAGGAGGAAGCTGAAAATCGAAGAAACACATCAGATATGACACCTCTGATGCCGCGTCCCTGATTTTTTCTCACTATTTCTTTCGGTCATTCTCGCTGATGGTTGGCAGTCCGGCAAACGGAGTCCGTCGGGTGACCATAGAGTCACTGAAAACCATGAACAATCCACCGATGACGCTCAAGTTGCGCAAGAAGAAATTGAGGTCGAAAATGAGGCCATATCCGAATCCTTGGATGAGGACAACGCTGAGAAGTCCACCACACGCGAATTCGGTGTGTTTCTTCGTGATGACAGCACCGGAACCGGCGAGCATAGTCTAACCATCCACGCAAGGTCATTCCCACCATCCGGCAACACACAAATTGGGAACCCACGAGGACGTTGAACAACAAGAACACATGTGAAATGCCCCAAGGGAAGCTACGGTGTCTAAAAGGCAGGTGCAGACTTCAGAACGCGCATGTGAGCCTCACAGACTGGAACTCACTTCTGCAGATACCACAGCTGGTCGCTCCACTGCGTGAGGATACGAAGAGAATCCTCGATGAATGTCACGACGATCAAAAAACGTCCGACCGCAGGCAAATGAGGCCTCAGGGGCTGCGCGTATATTTCCACATTGTCCTCGACTTGTTTCCCGAACTCGCGGATTTTTTCGAGAGGGTCTTCTGGGTTTGCAGCTCGGAAGCCCGAAGACGATGGTCGGTTGTTTGACAGTCCGTGAGGGTCTGGTGAGAAGCCTCCTCTGCCAGCAGGGCGAGCAATGTTGATTCTGGACGTCATGTCACGGAGAATAAAGGCAGGGGTTCGACGAAAACTCCAACGTGGAGGGAGAGGTGGGAGTGGATGTGATGCCAGGCCCGCCAAAAGGGACTGTAGACGTGGCGTTTGTGAACTCACGTGGTACGAGACCCATCTGGGTGACACGCCGCTCAAGCGCCCGCCAACCGCTGTTCATCATGCACGCATCATCGTTTCAGCTCTGAAACGACGAAAAAAATAGCCGTGTATTAGAGGGTCCAATAAAATGTAATCTAACGCTGAAAACCGGGTATCTAAACAGGGAGGACGGTGTTGAAGATGACATCCCAGAGCTTGCCTGTGGTCAAATCGTCGTTTCAGCATAATGCATAAGGATGTGGGCTGGAGACATACTCGTGACACCGAAACCCAGCTCGTAATTTTTGTAGTGGTGCGCAAGGTGGTACTTCTTCACCTCCCTCAGGTAAGCAGGAAGTTTCGTGTGATGCAGAGCGTAATGCGTGCAGTCGTAGAAGACGTCTGTGCGCCGGTCAGCATACCGTGGGATCGGGTTAAGAGGGCGCTCACAATACGTGTAAGCCCCCGCAATGATACAGTTAGCCCACGGGGCCGGGAAGAGGGAATGTCCCAGTTGCGTGAACGGATACGACAACACGGCGAAAAGGACAGGGGGCATGACCAACCGCAACCTGCTCGAAGTTAGAGCAATTTGACACGCAATCGAATAAATCTTCACTCACGGGTCCATGGGGAGGTAGTGATGAACCCCGTGCATCAAGAAATGTAGCATGAGGAACATGGGCCTATCCGGGAGGTAGTAATCGATGTGGAAGAGGAACCTGTGCATCGTATACTCGAGGAAAGTGAAGAAAAAGTTTCCAAAGATGTACAACGGGGTTGCTTTCGCGATGGTGGTGAGTGATACTGAGGAAATGAGTGACAGGGGAAGGAGTGGGTTCTCGGTGAAGGAGGGTAAAGGCCGTTCGAACTGGACCGCCCCCCTACAGAGGAGATATCCCGCGATCGGCAACCAAATCATCGGAACGATGTACCACTGGGTCTTGGTGAAAACCTAGAGTACAGGTCAACGAACCTCCCAACAGCTTTAGCCTCAAAGTAGACCTACCTCCAAACAGTCAGGGCCGAACAACCTGGCGGACTGAACAACATGACGAGGCTGATGGATTTGCTGGAGGTAGTACGATTTTGAGAAGTTGGCATAGAAGAACTGGAGCAACAGGGGCTTCCTGAGATCCAAGAACTGGTTCTTCTCGTAATCCGTTGAGACGTCCGTCTCGTCGGGTTTGAAGTTCTCGGTAGGAACCCAGTTCTCATCAACGATCCCAGCGTCGGCCCCTAACCGTCCGATGAGGAACTCGTCGAGCATGTTATATGCAGAGTCGGAGTGGTCATGCTCAGTGGAATCCTTCATGATTTCACCGACATCCTTCGCGGCATACTTGAGGATAAGGTCGTCACCTCCGGGATGATCTGCAAGGAACTCCGTCACGTCATAGACCTTTCCATCACGAGTGACCCAGCAGCTTTTGAGGGACGCGTGTTCCTCGACATCCTCGGACGTGAAGATGCGAATTCGTTTCGTGGGTGGCATCGACGGTACGGCTGCGGACGGGCGAGTGGGTGGAGGGGTGACGAGAGAACCGAAAGCAATGACTGAACAAGGGTCGTGACTTGGACTCGGTTTATGTAAGCCACTTGACCAAGAGTGAAAGAAAAGCAGAAAGTCATCAAGGTCTTCCTCCAACCGCGTCGGCTGCCTCCCGGTCGTCCACAGCACCACCGGCGCGCACTCGCCAACGAGGGCGTCGCGTACACGTGTTCCTGTCTGTCGTGTAGCTCGCGTAGAAATAAACAGTTTGCCAGACGCTAGAGATCAATCGAGAAATTCTCCTTCGTTCTGCCCACAACCTCTCGCGGTCATGAAGTACATCCTGGTCTCTGGAGGTGTCATCAGCGGCATTGGGAAAGGTGTAATCGGTACGTTCACCTGCAAACCTTTACCATGTCAGCCCAATTACCTCCCCCTCAGCCTCCTCCACTGGGCTGCTGCTCAAGATGACCGGTCTGAAGGTTACTTCCATCAAAATCGACCCCTATATGAACATAGATGCGGGAACCATGCGACCTCAGGAACACGGTGCGATCAGGAAAGATCTTCTCTATTCGCGATCCTGACATCGCGGTTCCGCAGGTGAGGTCTATGTTCTAAACGACGGCGGAGAGGTCGACTTGGATCTTGGAAACTACGAGCGATACCTGGATATTACCCTCTCGCGTGACAATAACATCACGACCGGAAAGATCTACAGAGAGGTCATTGAAAAAGAGGTTCGTGCTGCCATCCGATATGAATGATTCACCCGGCGCCTCATACCCTCCCTAGCGCCGTGGAGAATATTTGGGCAAGACCGTGCAGGTGTGACCATCTCAATGTGAATGGATGGTGGACCAGCTAAAAACGTCCCCAAGATTGTGCCTCATATTACTAACGCGATTCAAGACTGGATCGAGCGGGTTTCTAAAATCCCCGTCGACGAGACGGACGAGGAACCCGATGTGTGCATCATTGAGGTACCTCCTACCCAAACCCTATCCTACCCCTGCTGTTCATCGTCTGTTTAAGCTCGGTGGAACTGTCGGTGACATCGAATCTGCGCCCTTCGTCGAGGCGATGAGACAGTTCCAGTTCCGTGTTGGACCAGAGAACTTTGCACTCATCCACGTTTCCCTCGTGCCCGACATGCACGGAGAGCAGAAAACTAAACCCACACAAACGACCGTCCATGCTCTTAGAGGACTCGGCCTGCTTCCTGACCTCGTGAGTATCCCCAACCCAACCTGCCCTTGGAGTGACTTCGCCAACTCCTTGCAAAGATCGCCTGTAGGTTACTAACTTCGGCGCCGCTAGAAGTCGCGACCAAGAACAAGATTTCCATGTTCTGTCACGTCCAGCCCGAGCAGGTCGTCGGAATTCACAACGTGTCCTCAGTGTACCACGTACCGCTGATGTTACGGTCTCAAGGATTGGTCGGATTCCTCCACAAACGACTAAACCTGCTGTCCATCAACATCCCCCCCAACATGGTCGCCAGGGGTGAAGGGATCGCCGAGAGGTGGAAGGAACTTACGAAACGGTCCGTGCGCTCCCTCACTGCTCAGGTCTGCGGCCCTCAAACAATACCTGCAGGCAGGAGCGAGTGCTCGACGATGTTTCAATCGTGCTTGTGGGAAAGTACACCGACATGAAAGACTCATACATGTCTGTGGTGAAGGCCCTCGAACACTCCGCCTTCCGTTGCAACAGGAAGCTCATTCTCCAGGTCACAGCGTTTTCGAGGCTCGGGGTGTCACGTTATTGATGCATACAACAGTGGGTTGATGCCTCAAATCTCGAGCACGGGATGCAGGAAATCAGCCCTGCCAAGTACCACGAAGCATGGAAGACCGTCGTCGGAGCCGGGTGTGTTTTATATCGTGGAAACATTAACGGCGGGACCCTGCTGACTTCCCTGACAGGGGTATTCTCGTTCCGGGAGGGTTTGGGCAGCGAGGGACAGAGGGCATGATGCTCGCCATTAAGTGGGCGCGAGAGCAGAGGATTCCCTTCCTCGGGATTTGTCTAGGTTTCCAACTCGCTGTGATCGAGTGGGCCAGGAACGTTTGTGGCCTTGCCGGTACGTCTCACGCCTTTCTATCTCAATTTCCCAAGGTCTCAATGGAGGGGTGGGGTTGTGGGGCACCTGTTTCTTTCGTACCTTTCTTCCGTACCTTTTCGAGTGACGTGTGGTCTGTCCTAACTTCATTTGGAATCACAATCCAGGTGCTACCTCCGCCGAGTTCAACAATCAGGCAGAGCACCCACTCGTGATATTCATGCCTGAGATCTCAAAAACGCATATGGGCGGTACGATGCGGCTCGGCCTGCGCCCGACGATGTTCGGGGCTTCCAGCGAGGAATGGTCCAAGGCTCGTGGGCTCTACGGCGGAGCTGGGAAGGTCTGGGAAAGGCATCGCCATAGATATGAAGTTAACCCCGATTACATTGACCGCTTGAAGCAAAGCGGGTTGGAGTTTATGGGTAAGGACGAAAAGGGGGAGAGAATGCAGCTCCTTGAGCTCCGGGGTACGTCTCCATTACATGTATTCGTTGGTCATCGACACACGCCTGGAACCTCACGCTCCACCTTTTGACAGACCACCCCTTCTTCGTTGGACTACAAGCCCACCCCGAATTCTGCAGCCGGCCTCTCAACCCATCCCCTCCCTTCCTCGGCTTCATTGCTGCGGCTTCCGGTGAGGCTGTCCTGAGAGAACAGGTCGAAGCGCAAAAGGCGTCTTTCAAACCACCACACCCCGAAAACTCTATGATCGGCGAGCAGGCACTCCGAGACGGGGAGCACCTGAGGAAATACCAGGAAAGCATCCTGACCAATGGACATGCTGACCCTGAATCCTCCTAAACGAAGTGCCGGCGTCGACAGGTTCCCCCGTGTTTGTCACATCTAATAAACTCGCCGCGAAGGGGGTTACGGATCTTTCACGAGCATGTTGTACTTGAGTTAGGGTCATTCAACCAATGAGGTGTGCCTGTTATGCATTAAGACGATAAATTATACTAGTAGCATTACGATAGGTAATAACTTTTCGTGACCCGGGCCTCTGGCCCTCTCTATAATGATCTCTATAGGGGGGCTCTACGCCCTCCCGCTAGAGGGATACCGCCTTTGTCTTTGGTAACCATCCCTGCTCCGAGAATCCTCACGATCGAAATCTTCCGAGAACCGACGACGTTCAGGTCGGCCCGATCGACCGTTCCTATCCCACTCGTTTCCTTTGTCCGTCCAACGAGGCGTAGTCCTGTTCCTAGCGCTGCCGGGGTAAGGAGGGGACCGCGAACCGAACTTCTGGTTCCTCTCCCTTGAAACACCGAGTTTGGCCAGGAATGCCTCGGAGATATGTGGAGGTTTAGATAGCCCGACACCCTCGACGGCCCACCTCTTGAGTCCGTCGACGATGACCTGCCGCTGAATGCGTAGTTCGGAGGCCCTTTGGAGATAGTAACCGAGGCCGGACATGAGGGTTTCGTTGACCGCGTCCTCGTCTACTATCGTCAGAAGTTCCTCGACTCCCTCGTCAATTGATTTCATGGTATTGAGGTAGGGTTGTTTGGCGAGAGTGTGCGTATTGTGCTTGTCAGCCTCCGCGGCGAGTTCCTCCACTTGGGAGGCCATTTCGTCAACGGTGATGGTTTTCAACGGGATATCGTTCATCTGCCAAGTGACGAAACCAGTTTCCCAAGGGAGGAGGATCAAGTCACCCCGTCCTTCGGTACCAGCTCGGCCAGTTCGGCCAACGCGGTGGACATAGATGTCGGGTGTGGATGGGATACCAACCTGGATGACTCTCGTCACTCCTGGATAGTCGACGCCTCGAGCAGAGACATCGCTGGTTACTAGCACAGATGCGCCAGTTTTCTCGGCCCTGAAAGCGTTCGAAGCCCGAGTGCGCTGATCCTGGCTTCTCTTGGAGTGGAGCTCGTAGAAGGTGGTGTTGCGGCCAGCTGGGAGGGCAGTCTTGGACGCCTCGCGCAGAATGGTGTGGAACAACCGCGTCATATTGGTGGTGGGGAAGAAAATGACGGTCTTGGAGAGTTTAGGGTTAGCGAGCTGGTCGTGTGCAAGTGTACGAAGGATGTGGGGGAGCTGATCCTTGGCAGAAGGAAGGACGGTGTGATATTGGGGGACGTGAGCGTGGACGGGGGAATCTTCCGTGGCGCAGTTGATGAAGGCGTGGTTCTGGTCCAAGACCTCGCGAGCGACCTGTTGGATGGCCTTGGAGACGGTGGCGGAGAACATGAAAGTCTGTCGTTCTGGAGTAGGAGGCATCATCTTCATGATGTCCTCGATGTCCTCTCTGAAACCCATATCCAGTAGTGTATCGGCCTCGTCGAGTACAACCTACGAACGGCGAGGGGATCAGCTAAGGACAATCCCGACTCGAGAAGGGTCACATACCAAAGACGTCTCCTTGAAAGCGTTCTTGACCGCCGGTTCGCTCATCAAGACGTCGCGAAGACGACCCGGAGTGGCAACCACGATATCGCGACGCCTGGTCATCCAGTCTCGCATCTGCCTGTGTTTGCTGGACCCTCCGATGAACAGCTGGACCTGCAGGCCCTTTTGGTGGGAAGCCAGGTTCGAAGCTTCCTTCGCAATCTGGGATGCCAACTCGCGTGTGGGACTGATAATCAAGACGCCGGCATTCTCCCTGGCGTAGTTGTTCACCGCCCTAAACATGGGGAACTTGTCCCTGGGAAGACCGGAATCGACAAGTGCCTGTTCGCCCAACGCCTCCAAGGTTTTGACGCGCTGTTCGATTGCCGGAATCACAAACGCGGCAGTTTTACCGGTACCGGTTTTCGCCCTGACGAGTAAATCTCGGGGAGGTACGGATTCACCGGAGGGACGTTTTGGGTCGAAGGGGTCCGAAAGACGAGGGAGGTAGTCGAAAACGGCGGCTTGAACGGGACTCATGTGCGTGAACTTGTACGGTGATTGCGTGAGGGCCTTGAGCGTTTCCTTCGAGAGAACACCTTCCATCGAGTCGAAGGTGCGCTGTTCGGCATTGGGGTCGACCTCCTTGTATTGTCCGAAGTGCTTCTCAGTCCGGTCGCGGGGACGGGTCGCGGTTGAGGCGTGCCTATGCTGAAGTGCTGACAGACCTTTGAAGTCGTCAGAGGGTGCTGGATGACGTTTCGCGTGGAGATACTCACATTTTGTGGTGGAATGAGTGTAGGTACGGAGGCACGAGCTGCGCGTCGCCGAACTGAGGGCGGCCCAGGACGACCATGACTGGAGGAAAGCCATTCGGTGACCGTGTGCCAGCGAGGATGGTGAGAATTTGTTCCGCTCCTCCGAAGCGAAATTATAATCGACGCATGTTTTAAAAATTGAGGGTACAGTTACAGTTACAACAGATTCGTTCGGTCCCCCAGCGATAAATAACGCGAATGTCAGGAACCCTCTACATCCTTTCTCCAACCCTCCAAACCCTTCATCTTCTCCCACGGCGACTCTCCAGAGCACGCCGCATGTGAAGGGTCCGTATTCCAATCCACGACCGCCTGTATCGCCACCACCAATCTTTTATCATCCACCTTCGCCAACCTTTTCCAGATACCGGTGATGACGGTGGAACGGTCGTACACAAAAATCCCAGCCAGCCTCTCGATGTCAAGAAGCGCGAGTATCCCGCATGCCACCCCCTCCTCCGCCTCTGGATCCTGCGCCGTCATCAGGGACACCCCCACATACTCGACACTCCTCATGCACTCCACAGTTTGTATAAACCTCGGGCCCAGAACGGCTAGGTTCACGTAGAGGTGGGTCACGGACTCTGCGAAGGCGCCAGGAGGGGTATGTCCGCCATAGAATGTCGAGGTATCGTTGTTCGTGTAGATGATGAGTTCCTTCGGCCGCGACTTGGTTCTGGTACACTCCGAAATATCCGCACTGCAGACCAGCCGCTCGAGCCTGTCGCACATATCGACGATCCGGAAGAGGTACGATGCTCGGCACACGATCGTTAGGTCGCGGATGAGCGAACGGTGGTGTTTGTGGGGGTCGATGGGGGAAAAGTTGAAGAACCATCGGTGGAATCGTTGGAAGTTGTACCACTTGACTCGTATCGAGTGGTAAAGGATTGGTTTAATGAGGTTGTAGATCGGTTTGGAGACGAGGCAGAGGTTCAGAGCCGTGTCAGCTTTCTGGCTCGCGGCCTCCTCCATGATTGAGATGATCGTCTCTGTGGGTAGGGGAGGAAAGGGATTACAGCGGTCGGCCATTGGGAAACGGTCTGAGAGCGGCTTGATCACAATTGTTTGCTAAATGCTCTACCACTGGCTCGCAGACTGAGGCTATAGGAGCCAAGGATAATCACGGGACCTGCGGCTGCTCGGTAGATCGTCCCGCGATATTATAATATCATCTCAGCGATCAAGTGAAGGCTTCTGGAGAATGGACAGATGTGCGCACTCGCCTGGATGAGAGGGGACTCGGGGGGACTGCCTCTCGATGGGGTGGCAATCAAGCCTCACACGAACACACTGGATATCCTTCGTCGTTGTAACGACAGAGGCAATCGGAACCGTCTGGACAGGCCGGGTTGCGTTCACTTTGACGCTTGTCTGGACGACAGGTTAGCTGGTGTTACCGTATAACGATAGGAGAACGCACCGGCGTGCGCGATGGTGGCGAAGAGGGCGACGACGAAAATCTTCAATTTGAACATTGTGATGCCCTCGAGAGGAATCCACCCTCGCTTTTATATCTTTTCTCCCTTTTTCTGCGAGCACGAGAAGCCCAGTGTCGGGCTTGCTCTCCCTCCGCCTAAGTTTCCTCGTTCGCCGTCTCCCGTCCGTACCATCCACCCTCTCGTTCCCTCGAAGCAAGTAGTTGGAACCGCGGCGATTATCAGGAACTAATCAAAACGCAGGTCATGGTTACGGAGTCTCTACCTTCTCCTTCCTCGCCCTCACCTTCTCATGCTTGCCTTTCGGTCATGAAGAGAGCTCGGCGGTCTGGGCCTTGGCCGACTGATCCTTCCTCTGTCGGACACGGGGGAATGGATACCAGTCACCCGGAGGGTATCTGTTAGCGTTTTCTTCCAAGCCACCTTGTAAGTCGCGAGAGAGTTCTGTACATGAGCTCGATCTCCAGCGTCGCCTGTGCAACCTAGGATCAGCGTGCACCTTTCACAGAATGGCGTGTGCCCACCTGCATTCTACCCATGCCGAACCTTCTCACTTGCTAGAAACATCTCGGGCATCCTCCCGCCGTAGGATGGTGTTCAATGACACCACTTTAGATTGATCCGCCGTCAACGCGAAGGGTCGTGTAACCGTAGCAGAGAACGACCAGGTAGCAGCGACCCATGGTGGTTGGGAATCGAATCTGTGTGTTGGCGATTGGCCGTCCAGGTCGTGTCGCTGGGCTTGCTCCCGGGGAGGGTGGGGGTGGCCCAACTCCCAAACCCTCATACGGAGGTGGAGGAGCTCACTTCGGGAGCCACCCTCCCAGCGACAGGCTCGCTCACAACAGGAGGAAGAACTGCCGCGTGGATTTGTCCGCCATGTGGTTACTAGAGAGCACTTTCACACGTCGGCAGCTTCGCGAAATCTCGCGGGGGTTCTCAGTTCCAAATGCCGAGGAGAGGTTTGATTCCAAGTCGGAATTGCGCAACCGCCTCCGGATAGTTTCCGGAATCACGACGCAGCTATCCAGTTCATCAAACTACGCTACACAAAGGGTCTGGATAAGTATCGGGGAACAGACCGTGGATAATGGAACCGATGTGTAGATTTCGGGACAAACCGACAGCCCCGTTTGTTTCGATGACGAGTTCGAATGAACGAGTAACTGTCCGTTTTGCCCGAACCATCTGGCGAGGGAACTGGGGCGGGGAGGGGAAGCGAAGACAGAGGGCCTGGGACTTTGGATGGGAGGATGGTTTGGGTGAATTATTGGATGGAGCGACGGGAAATTGGAGGGAACTTCGGCGTACACAATAGGCTGCGTTCGCGTCCGTCGTATGTCAAATTCAGCAATAACAACCAAGTCTCTCGGTACAGGTACACCACCACCCCGGGTCGCAGAGGCCTTCGCAGCAGTGGTTGTCACGGTCACCTGAACCATGGGTCAGCTGGCGTTACCGCAGAAGGACAGAGGACGGGGGAACTGACCGAGTCAACGGCGGCGGAATGAGCGACGGCGACGAAGAGTGCGACGACGAAAAACTTGAGCTTGAGCATTGTGATGTCTACGGGGCTGTTGGTGTCCTCAGAGGGAATCTACCTTTTCCCCATTTCCCTGCGAGCGCAAGGTCGGGCTGCGATCCCTTGAGCCGGGTATGGTTTCCAAAATAGGAATTCGTGTTTCCCCTTTGGTCGTAGTCCTCCCGCCGCCACTCCTCTTTCCCACCCTCCCTCCTTTCATCAGCTCCGAACGTTCCTTACAGCTGTTGGCGATTCGATAGACCGAATCTCAGAGAATAGGGCCCCAATTTGTTGTTTACCTTTTGATGGTATTGGGGCCCGGCACCCCGGCGGATGGGAGGGTTAACGTGAGTCCTCAAATTCCCGTTTGTGCGAGCCTCTAAGCTCCCAAATATTCTTCCACTCCACGGGCGTTGTGTCTCTTAGTTTTCTCTCCACCAAGTTCGTTTGTTCTCGTACGGATTCTATCGTTCGCATGGCCTCTCGTTCACTGGCCCGGCACCATGTTTTGCACAAATCGGATGCAAAACCACCTCTTCAAGGAAATAGTTGGAGTTATGATTATCGAGAACTAAACGAAACGAAAGCTGTGATCACGGGGTCTCCACGTCCTTCTCCTTTCTCACCTTGTCCTTCCCAGGCTTATCTTTCGGCCGTGGAGAGGACTCAGTGGTCTGGGTTTTGGCAGATCGCTCCTTCGTCTGCCTGAAACAGAGGAACTCGATACCAGTCGCCCGCCGGGTATCCGCCAATGTTTTCTTCACCACATCCAAGCTACCTTGTAAATTTGAATCACCCGGCCGTCGTTGGTACGCCTGCGATATCTTGTTGTAAAGTTCTGTGAGGGTCTTGTCAGCCGTTGGGCCGACGTGTCGGGAGAGCGTTTGATGCATGAACTCAATCTCCAGCGTCGCCTGTGTGATCCAGGATCAACGGGGGCCCCTCCACAGGAAGAGCTGTGCCTACCCGCAGCATTCCACCCATTCCAAACCTTCGCACTTGCCGGAAACACGTCAAGCATTCCTCTGCCAAATCATCCACCAGCGCGCCCAGTGCCCTATCCAGTAAGCTTGGCGCTGCGCTGCTGACCTGCGCATGGACTCCAACGAGGAATATCAGAGCGTCGAACATATACGGCCGGATGTCTGGCAGCCGAGATCAGCCGTGTTAATATGGGACCTTGCTCGGCGGTTACCTTTTGGCTGGGGCGTCTCGTACCAATCCATCTCGCTGTCGAGTATCCCACCCCGTACGATCCCAGTAATGACGCTGGACTTGGGCTTGATGTAACTATCGAACAGGGTCTTGTCGAGTTCTTGGACAACTTTTGTAAGCGTCTAGGAAGGAGAGCGGGTGAGTTCAGGAACCGGATTTTTCGTGGCCCTTCATACCTGTCGGTCGTTGGCCAACGGCGTGTCCAGTGACCCTTCCAGCTCAGTTATCATCCCTGGAACCAACTTGTTTGAAAGGTAACCAAAGTTCGAAACGACAAGGAGGATTCTATTTTCCTGTCAACACGTGAGCGCGGGTTGCACTTTGATCCCAAAAAAACTGACGGTTTCCGTTAGGTCAAGGAGTTCCAGAGGATTCGACCCAGGTGCTATTCCCATGTCGATCACCGCGGCCCGGTGTCCATTCGAGGCGGGGGATTCCTCAGATGCCAGGTGGACAAGACCATCGAGGAAAGCGTAAACAGTTTCTAAGAACGCCTTCGTGATATTTGATAGAAACTCTTGGCTGATAACGTGCTGCTTGAGCGGTTTGTGCGGGTTCGATGCAGAAGGAAGGTCCACCCCTCCCGCCAACTTAAACGTGGCTGTTGTGAGGTGCCGCTGGAAAGTCTGTATCTCACCGAGGTAGAGCGTGGTGGACGGTTCGTTGGGGTTGCTCGTCCAGTTCTCCAGGTGGTAGAATATGTTGGCATCTGTGCAGGGGGTTAGGACGAGTTTTCATTGAACGGAGGGGGCGGAGCTTGACCTCTCTTCCATGCCTGAACTAAAGTTTCTTGGAACCCACGGCGCGCGCTCTCCAAAAAACTCTTGGTGTTTGCGCCGACCTCACTAGAGATCTCCAACGCGCTCACTTCGCTTATGGTCTCTTGCACCTCGCTAAGCACCTTGGTGAGGAAGTGGGCCATCGTGATGGAGTTCGACGCTCTGGGGAGAAAAGATGCGTGATATTCCGGACCGGTGGGGGAGGTGATCTCGACATCGCTGAGCGTGAAGAATCCCGCGATGAATGAGATATACAGTTTCACGATATCCAATGCCATGATCCGACATTGGGCGGGACTCCTCCGCGAATTCATCGTTTGCTACACAATCAGCGAGCGTCATGTCGGATCTGGTAGCGACCTACTCTCTTGTACTTCCCATCGAGGAAGTGCTTTGCTATTCGCCAGAAACTCGGCAACGACACGATCATAGCCTCAGAAATATTCTTGATGTATGTGACGATCACCTCCCACAGTTCGTGGTTACCGGTAGTAGCTGCGCAGAGGATCAACGAGGAGAAAAGGGTGCGAATGGTTGCGAATCACCTATGGTCGCTTCGGCTTGTTTCGAGTCCAGGACGGGAACGCAGATACGCAGTTCTGAGGCCAGTCGCTCAGTGAGGTCATCCGGTCCTGAGATCCTCGGCATGGTCCTATTGTGGACAGCTTCGAATGGTGAACACCAACGAGCTAACAAGAAAGGCCAAGTTACCTTGCACGTTCGCAATAGCTGATGTCCGGATGTCCTTCATGCGCTTCATAATAAAGGCGTGTTGACCGTCAAAATATTTCCACATCGGATCTTCGTTTGAACTGAGTTCCAGCAATATCCTACAGCATCAAAATAAGCTGACGTCTTCGGTGGAATATAGCTATGGGCCACGCACTCGATGGTTTTCTCGTGTTCGTCGACCGCCCGTGAAGGGTCCTGGAGTTGAACCAGTAACAAGTTCCGCATCTCTCCCATGACCTTTTCCACCGTTCCCCACACCCTGTCAAGTATCCGTTTCTGTTGCTCCGGGATCACTGAATCCTTATCCTTTCCCGAAGCGGTACCGACGGGTAGCAGCTGTTCCGGTCGTGATTCCAGCATGAACTTGCCCTTCTTGTAGTCCCTCATCGCGGCATCGTGGCGACCCTACCGGGGTCATTACAGGACTTCTGGGAGAGGAGCGGGCCACCTTACCGACTTGATCAATTCAACAAGAGAACTCGGGAGATTGAAAAAGAATTTGGAGCGCTCAAAGACGCCCAACGTTGTGACGAGCTTTTGTACCTTGGAGGCGTTCTCGAGAACCGGCAGGAACACTTGGTCTGCCTTTTGGGCAGCCTCTGCACGTAGTGTCGGCAGTCAACAATCGTCAGTGAAATCGATAAAGACTCACTCTTGACTTCATCTCGCAACGGCCGCGAAGCATACTCTGCTTGTTGAGACAAGAGTCCTTCTTGCATTTCTGCGTAGAGCGCTACACACGAAGTTAGCAAAGGCAACATGGAAACAACGGTTACTCCCACCATCTGTATGAGCTTTCACCGCTACGAATCTGTCAAAGTTCTCTTCGACCAGCACTCGAATAGCCTCTGATCGTGCGTCAATGGAGGTCTTCAAGTTCCCCAGCCCGGCATTCAGATCTTGGTACGTGGCGTTCGGATGAACGGTAGACAGGAAGAGTTTCGGGTTGAATTGTTTTGAGGTTATCAAGGCAGCAGCTCCTAGAGACCAGGGATGAGCCTTCGGCTGCGCGGGTACGAAAGTGGACGGGATGCCGACTTGTTTCTGGGTCTATACCCCTCAGGCTATGCTCAATCAGCGTTGGAAGTTTCCACGCCTAGTAACGTACGCACTCTGGTGACCTTCCAAGACCTAGCGGATCCACGGTGTCACTATCAGAGACTACGGACCCTCCGAGTGGGATACCCAACTCATGATCGATATCTTCCCATTCCCTGTAGCCATATTACTCAGTAACCGCAAACTCCCAGACACCAAAGGTCACATACGCCGGCGCAAGGGTCGACAAGCCATAAGTTTTGAGGAGGGAGGCTTCGTCGATATCAAAGTTGAGTTTACCCATTCGAAGGTCATGATCGGTCTCGATCGTTCGACCAGCCTCCTCGACCTTGTTCGTTCGCGTCGAGTACACGATGCAGACGGGTCTCATCCAAAACGCGCACGAAGACCTCATCGCCGACGCCGCGTACGATTTCTACGGGCTACACCTCGCGACGTGTAGTCTTGACCAAAGGTCTCCGTCTCGGCAGCCTATGTTTCCGTTCTGATCTACAAGCTCATGCCTCCCCCGCAATCAGGATCAAAGTCTGGAAGCTGGACGAAAGCACTGGAGAGTGGGCGTTTAAAGATGCTTGGAAGGTTCGTGTAGCCACTCCTGGGCGCAATTCATTTGGCCTGGGTGTTCACGCACGACGCAGGCTCACGATGCGACGGTGTCCAAACTTTCGTGGGCGCACCCGGAATTTGGCTCAATCCTCGCGTCATCCTCGTTCGACCGTACAGTGAAGATTTGGGAACAGACGTACTCTGAGCCGGAATCGCAGGCTAACGGCGCAAAGAGTCAAAACGCCTCACGGTGGATAGAACGAGCAGTGCTTGTAGACGCCAAGGGAACTGTTCGCTCGGTCGAGTTTGCTCCTCGCCACTTTGGCCTTAAGCTTGTCAGTCCCCCAACTTCTACACTCCAACGTGGACTGGTTTGATCTGTCCCCGACTAGGCCACAATATCTTCCGATAACTATCTACGCATTTACGAGTGCCTAGAGCAACCCGTCCTCACGACATGGCAACTCACAGAGGAAATCGACATACTACCCCTCCCGTCCATCCAGGGGACACCCTCCAACACCGCCGCACTTGCCACTCCCACCCAGACGTTTCCCTCTCTGGAAACAACGCCAACACTCCCAGTTCATTCATCACAGACACAACAATCACTGGCAAGGACGGGACCCGGCTCGCATCGCGAGGCCGACGGCGGTTGGTGCATCTCTTGGTGTAAAGAGAGGTACTGGGGAGAAATCCTCGCCGTGAGTGTTGGAATCACAGGAACACTTCATGTGAGTCGACGTGACCCGCGAGGTACCTTCATTTCCTGATCACATCGTGCCACTTACAGATTATCCAATTGTCCCCATCACGAAGACCTCTAAATCTACTAACTCTAGACCCATACCCTCCACCCACAACCACCTCGTTCGATGAAGCGGGGAACGGCCCTTCCCAAACTCGTTACGCCATAACTTCCGTCTCGTGGGCCCCCTCCTGCGGACGGTCTACTCATCTCATTGCCACCGGCAGTCGGGATGGTCACGTTAGGATATGGAGAGTGAAGCGTCCTGACGGAACCGGCGAAGAATCCAACGAAGGAAAATGGTCTGGACGGATCGCCGCTGACTTCGATGACCACAAGTGAGTGATGTGCTGTAACGGGTTCATAGGTGTGATCTGACGCCCCCTCTCTAGGTTATCAGTAGGGAGGGTTGAGTGGAACGTCACAGGGTAAGCCCGTTGTCGCTGGTCCTCGGAACGAGTGTCTGACCTTCATTGAAGGACTGTACTGTGTTCTTCTGGGAACGATGGGCGGGTCAGGTTATGGAAGGCGACAATGGGTAATATCTGGCGAGCCGCAGGTCACATCAGCGTCGAGCAAGCTCAGGAGCAGGGAGACACCGACGTTGAGATGGATGGAGATCAATAACCTAAACACCTGCTTAGTTACACATAATAGATACAACGCGTAAACGCGTATGGCTACATGAGTTCTCTAAAATGCAAAACAAGACCAGAGACGACTGAACGTCCGAGCGATGCTGAATATACAGAAAATGGATTAAGATGCAACGTCGTTCATAAGATCCCAACCCTCTTCTTCTACAATCGTGCTCTCCCTGCGCTTCCCGTGCTTCTTTGAGGATTTGATTGGACGAAGCCGAGTAGGGCTCGCAGTTGTCGCCTGCAACAACTGCGAGAAGTCAAGGGGAAAGGTAGGCGGGGTCGGCGGGGGGAGGATAGGGGTTGTTGCGTGTGAACGTCTACGGAAGCGATGTAAATCCGTGGACGGGGCCGACAAATAAACGAACCACATGTACTGACCTTCCCAGATCGCCACTACAACAAACAGCCCAAAGGTTACTCAGGACATCACCGGCTTGGGATAAGGGTATATCGACCGATTGCGTATACGCAAGGTAACAGACATTGTACAGCAACATCGCAAACGCGGTCGTGAACGATTCGTTCGAGGAGTCGCCAGAAGAACTATGGTCAGTGGGGGAGGTCGGACGGTTAACCATCACTGGTGTCACAGAGTCGGACATCATTCTCGAATGCAGGACCGACGAGTCGACGGGTGATTCTGGGGATATGGACACGGAGGAGCGGAGCTCCTGCCCCATCGGAATCGTGTTGGCGGGTATCGGAGAAGACGTTGCAGAACTCGAGCGCTCCGACGGTAGATGGAGTGGGTGTTTCGTTGACCACCTGCGGAGCCCGTTCAGAGTGAAAGAAACAGAGGCACATATTATGAACCTACCTCGACCACCCACCCGCGTCAGCACCAGGGCCAGCGCCGATCATGGGCGTCCCAACCCCAAGCCCATTTCCCGACCATTGGAGCTCAAACGGAAGTTTAACCCCTAGGTAAAACGACAGCAGGTTGATGAAATGGATCGTGTGCGTCACTGCGGCGTTGATATGCCGAGCGGAAAACCCTGGGAATCGGGGTGGGCACACGACGTAACTGGAGGGGGAACGATGGAACTCACGTCGCACGTCCCCCGGTACAGGGAGGGTCAACCCTTCGATTGCCCACTCTCCTTTCGCACCCTTCATACCCCCGACAGCGGGCCTTCCACCCACCTGGACGATATCAAACACTTCCACTAGCTCTTGGATCAGGCCCACACGCGCCCTCGCAATTGTATCCGACAATGCGGCGAGCTGTTGAGAGTCTTTGGATATATTCGATTCGAGAGAAGTGGGCGGGGGCGGGGGTGCACCCTGGGCTGGGGTCGTTCCGATGAACATCGACTTTGCTGTGGCTAGCGTCACTCTTCGCGAGCTGAGCGATCTTTGTAGTGCTTGAATCCGTTCCTTTGCTGAAGGGAAACACTGTAATCAGCAACCCCGAGTTGAAGAAGTATATCCCACGCACTGGCTTCGTTCTTCTTCTTCAACTGACCCAGTCCCTCAAGAACGTCCTCCACCCCTCGCTGCTGACGAACTACATCAGCCCTTCGAAGAGTCCTCGGCCGCATAAAGTCAAGAGCCTTGGACGCCCTAGTAATCTGTTCGTCTCGTTCCGAGGCTGCAAGCTGTATCTGTGCGCGTTTGTCCCGTAGGCTAAACGGAGATAATCATCGGCACTGAGCCACAGTTTACGACACAGAACTCACTGTTCTCGAAGACAATTCATGCAGTAAAACTGGCGTTGTTTCCTTTCGCAATTACTGCAGTCCATGGTGTCCGCCAGGACGAGGCGAGAGGGACTGGGGGAGGTTGGACAGGGTACGTGAGCCTCCGCCTGCGATCACGGCACATTTGGCTGATCGAGTTAAGTTGACGCAGCCGTGCTCGGTTCACCCAAAGGTCACGTGAAGCTGAGCTGTAATCGGAAGACAGGCCGGATTGCAATCATACAGGGCCACAGTACCGCGGTAGGGGAAAGCAATACGGAGAGGGGAACGTGAATACATTTACAGCTACTGGTACACAGCAAATTCGTAGTCGCAAAAGGGATGTCACTGGATTTTTCAGGCATGACAGAGGCTCTAGTACGCTGAAAGCTTTCAGCCAGCTTCCACCGCCTTCTCTTTCTCCTTGGAGGCGTGGTTAAAGAAAGCACCCTCAGCCTGCTTTTTAACCTCCTCGAGGGTCTTCTTTCCAACATCGCGCTTGACCTTCCAGGCAGCGAAGGTGTGTCCCTGGGAAAACACATCTTCGATCTCCTCAAGGGTCCTACCAGCGGTTTCGGGGAAACAGAAGAACACATGGATGAACGCGGCAAAGTTAAAGGTCCCGAAGATGAAGTAAGTCTTCCACGCGATGTTGGAGAGACCAGGGGGGACAGCCCAAGCCAAGGCGAAATTGAACATCCTGGTGGTGGATTTAGACATGACATCGGTGACGAAGAACGGAGTACCCTACCAATTCGTGGCAGTGGATAACGAAACCGCCTTGGCGCGCACCCGCATCGGGAAAATCTCGGCGGGGTAGGTCCAGGAGACGGGTCCCATGGTGATAGCAAAGGAGCAGACGAAGAAGTACGAACAAACGATGACACCCTTTGTGATCGAATCGTGGCCGTTGATAACCCAGACGCGTCCACCGTCAACGCTTCCCCATTCACCGAAACCACCCTGGAGTCCACCGACGAGGTACATCCAAAAGCCCATCATCACGGTGCCGATCAAGAGAAGCGGCCGACGACCCCACTTGTCAATGTAGATGATAGCGGGAACTAGGTGGAACCAAGTTAAAGCGCGACGAGGGACGAATGGCGGTACGTACTCGTGAACACTACGTTCAACACGTATTGAACGGAGGACGCAATCAAGTTTCCGCGACGACCAGTCAGACCTGCACCTTGGAAGACGTAGATAATGTAGTACCTAGCCGATTGCGAATGTCAGAACACATCGTGAGGCGGTGTCCTCAAACACCAGGACTCACATCATGATGTTCATTCCAGAAAGCTGGCTCCACATCTGAAGGGAGCAACCCAAAGTGACACGCCTGAAAATGCCGGGCTTGAGGAGATCCAAGTACGATTTGGCCCCTTCCGCCTTCTCAAAGTGCACCTGGGCTTTGATTTCCTCATATTCGAGCTGAACGAGGTCGTTGTTCGGATCTCCTCCACCATGGAGGTCAGCGAGTATTTCCAAAGCTTCCTCCTCGCGCCCGTGATCGAATAACCATCGGGGACTTTCCGGGAATGCCAACATCCCCAAGCCAAGGATAATAGCCGGAACTGGGGGGCAGTTTGACCCTCGCAAATAAAGGATCGGCAGAGCACTCACTCATCTGCAGGCCCCAGGGAATACGGAAGGAGGCCACGCCATCGATGTAGGAGCATCCGAACTGGACGAAGTACTGGAGAAGAATACCCCTGCAGGAAAGAAGTCATAGAACAATAGCCAAGTCGATAGGCGGTCCCTTCCTCACCATGTAATAGCCCACTGTTGCAGCGAGACCATTCGTCCCCGGATATTATGGTTCGTAATCTCAGACTGATACAGAGGAACACAAGAGGAAGCAAGGCCAATCGACATTCCAGAAATAACTCGACCGGTAACGAGCATTCCACGGTTCTGCGCGGCGCACTGGAGGGTGCAACCGATAACCCAAATCCAGGCGGAGATCATGATCGTGAGTCTCCTCCCCAGAACGTCTGCCAACTTGGTGACCAAGAGTGCTCCAAAGAAGGAACCTGCGGGCATGGATGCGACAATGGCACCTTGGGCATTGGATCCCGGATGGCCGAACGTCCTTTTGTATGCCTCGTTCTGGAGCAAGGTCAGCAAGCAATCGCTTGACCAAGGTGGAGGAATGCGGACACTTAAGACACCGGACATGGACGAGATGTCCAAACCGAACAGTCCGCCTCCGATACATGCGAACGACCCTACGAGGTACTGAGGGAGGGTCAGACGGTAGTATGGCGAGGACGAAACCAAAGCGCACGTACGGGGTTGGAAGCTATCCGGGTACTATACTAGAAACGGAGAGACGAACGTGGTGTCAGTGAGGGGGAGGCCGGAAAGTCGAAACAGGGCATACCCGCTTCATTGTGGAACCCTTCGTTCCAGGGAGAGGCGGGGGAGAGAAAAAGGATGTGCCAATGCAATTGAGTGGTTTATATACGAGGAGTCACAAGAGGTATCCGAGCTTTCCCCCCGGTCTGATACGGAGTGGCTCCGTGCGCGCTCAGTCTGGGGTCACACCACCGTGGATTTCCCGGATGCCTCGAGAAGCACGGCACGTTGAGAAGCACTGTCCGGGCTTGGGTTTCCATCCAGCGGGCGGTATGTCTGGAGCAGAGAAAGCAGTCCCTCAGACCTCGAGTCCGGGAAACCCACCCAGGTTACCCAAGAGGGCGAGGACGAGACGTGGCAGAGTGTCCCTGCGTTCGCGGCATAGCACGCCAAAGCAGTACTTTATGGTGGAGGCAGGAACACAGTACGAGGTGTGCACAAGACTCCAGTGAATAGAGATCTCATGCCCGCAGTCCAGGAGGAAGGAAGCCAAGAAGCCGATGCCATCGCCATTCTACACGACTCGCGAGCCCCAGTTTGTGGAGCTTTGTTCGCGGAAAGGCCAGCCAGGAACCTGATCGCTTCTACAGCCGCGTATGCCGAGCCCCAAGAGGTCCACGGTGCATGTGCTTACACAGCTACCACCAACACAAGATTTAGATTGGGTAATGAGGTTACACGACGCGTACGGATGATCCGAACGCCACCAGACAACTTGACCACCGCACACCAGGGGTTGGATTCTAAGCTATTATTTTCCCTTTCGTTATACTCTATCTATGATTATACGAACAAATGCCCATCTTCTCCACCAAAAAAAATAACAACGTCAATGGCCCCCGGTCGATCCACGCGGACGGCACAATTCTCCCAGAGGTGGCCCCAGACCAAACCAAAGTCAACAGATCCAAGAAGACAAATAAATGGATGGATGAGATGCATACCGTTG
>Ga0307516_10002511_pt1 | contig 24429 bp, 36 predicted proteins | sample 19_EM_MG_FD_203310 | JGI IMG/M metagenome (GOLD analysis project Ga0307516, IMG submission 203310) | Populus trichocarpa ectomycorrhiza microbial communities from riparian zone in the Pacific Northwest, United States - 19_EM | ecosystem: Host-associated > Plants > Roots > Unclassified | place...
ACAGACGGAGTGGGTTGGTTGATTTGCACTGCCTGCAAAATGGGCCTTATGCCAGTGCGAGACCAACGAGTAGCGGCAGAGTCCGGGTGTAGCGATCGAACGCTCCTTGAGTGAGTTGGGCCCTTGAAATTAACGAAAAACTGCAAGACCCGAGACTTTCAGTCCCGGGAAATTGTAGTGTGTACGAATACGTGGTACAAATGACAAACAACGGGAGTTTAGGTGTCGTATGATCAAATTTCAAGAAGCAGTACGTTCTGAGGGATGGGATAGTTGAATACCCGGGATACTTTGCCAGGCGCCTTTTCCCTCCCCTTCGCAAAATATGCCTCGGGGACTCTTACCTCCGGCTCGACGCATCCGGGGGTCACCACCACGTAATACTTACAAGTGCCGAGGGGGATGCCCAAGTTGTCGATTCGACGAAAACCTTCATCGTTCACGTCGTGTATTTCTGCGTTGCGCGCGATCGAGAATATAAGGAGGATGGGTGAACGATCGGGGGGGTGGATAATGAGGAGGGAATCGATACCGGGAAAGTCGGCGGGTACGAGGCGATGGTAGGCGTTCTCGTGGAAATCGCCTCCTTCGACTAAGGGGCACTCGTCTGAACCGTGCAGCCAGAGGTCCATTGGATTTTGCTCCAGGTAGTTATTGTAGATAAAGTTCTTCGATCCGGGGCCGTCCCGTACAATGGGGAACAGCCGAATGGTTTGTTGGCTCCGAAGCAATTAGTGAGTACGGGATTCGAAGATCCATGCAGCATCGGCGGCTGTGGTCTCGCTCTTCCCATACTGAATATAGAAGTAGCGCATGTCGGAGATCTGACGCTGAAGGAGCTTCTCCCAGAGTAACTCGAGTACATATCGTGAGGCGATTCTTTTCTCCGACACGTAGCGGTTGGAGGGAGAGGGCCATATAGTGAAGATGTGGTGGTGGGTGGAATCTTGGTTGTAGGAGATGTATCGCAAGTCTTCAGGTTCAATCGTAGCGATTTGCTTGACGACGAGACGCTCGTAGGCGGCCGGATTAGACGCATATTTAATCGTATCCCCAGGAGAGGCCGCTGCGCCGAACTTGTTGTGGAAGTGCCAGAGTTGCCGCTCTTCGCAGAGGAGCTCGTTTTCGATGAGTCTACAACTGCAGAGAATGAGTTTTGGAAGCTCCTAGCAATGGGTCTACATACACTTGGATAATTTCCGAAAACGACCATGGCTTCATGAAGAACTCCCTGAAGTCAACTCGTTCAATCCAGTCGGGGTCGGAATAGTGTGTCGCAGTGACAACGAAAAAAGTCTTGGGATGCTTGAAGATGTTCGCAGGCTCCGGAAGGAGCGGACCTGTGTCAACGAGTGCCCAAATGCGTTTGTGGTGATCGCCAGCCCGCCATGAGAACTTCAATGCGCGGTAAGCCTCGGGGTTATCCAGATCGTCGAGTTGGGAGATGCCGCCATCGTGGAAAAGGATCGCGTATTCTTTGTGGGTCTGCAAAATCGTGGGAAGACCGAGCGCAATACGGCGCATGAGGAGCCAAAGCAAGAAGATGGACTTTCCTAATCAAACATTAGGTTCTGTAAGCGAAGGAGTGAGGGGGGGACGAACCAATGCCAGGCTGTCCGGCGACCACAAAAACGTCTTTCCGAATTTCGTTGGCCGATAGGGCGGCCCGTTCAGCTTCATAGTACTCGGACCGCACCAAGATCCGTCGACCGGGCGGGCCCCAGTAGCAGGGTAAAACCGTGCGGATTGTTAGGATGGAGGAAGTAGGAGGGGACGGGTCGGGGAGGGTGTGAATATCGTCGATAGGGTTTTCGTCCCTCTCGACCAGCTCCTCCCTCTGCAAGGCCCCCAGGCCCACCTTCCAATGAAAAAATCCGGGAAGGAGCAAAGGTCACGAGGAGTGCGTGCGGCCAACCCCACCAAAATACCGGTTTATCGCCTCCCCCTGGACGGTGGTGTGTTTGACGAGGTCCTTCAGAGACATGATGGGCGAGGTTGAAGAGGTTTGTGACTGTCCCCTCAAATGAGCGTCACATCCTTGGATTGTTCCAAGGTTACGACCTACGGGTCTGCCATCGGCTGGGTAACAGAATGACTACGTCGATCATAGCCGTAGCCCGTGGGAAAGTCAAACCTAGGACTTATGTTAGGGGGGTGGTCACAAACCTCTTCAACCTCGCCCACCATGCCTCTTAAGAATCTCGTTGAACACACTACTGTCCAGAAGGAGGCGATAGACAAGTATCTCAGCGAGGTTGGCCCCATGTGTCCTTCGAGTCTTTCCGTCTGGGATGCATTCAGATCATCCATCTGGAAGAAGGGCCTAGAGTTTTTGCAGAAGGAGGAGCTGGTCGAGAGAGAAGGAAGTCTCATCCACGATATTCACGCCATTCTCGACCCATTCCCTCTTACCCGCTCCACCGTAACACTCCCTGCGGCCATACCCAAGACCTGGCGCCCGCTCTGTCGACGGATCTTGGTACGGTCCGAGTACTACGAAATTGAACAGGCAGTCCTTTCGGAAAACGAAGTTGAGGCGGACGCTTTTGTGGTTGCCGGACAACCTGGCATTGGTTCGTCCCCCCTCGCCCCTTCGCTCGCAGCACCTAATGCTTGATTAGGAAAGTCCGTCTTCTTGCTTTGGCTTCTTATGCGTCGTCTTGCGCTCGGTCTTCCCACGCTTTTGCAGACCCACAAAGACTACGCGATCCTTTTCCACGAAGGCGGCACCTCCCGACTCGACGATCTGGACAACCCCGATGCTTACAACGCATTGAAGTTCTCACGGCGGGCTGGCGATTCTCACAAACGCATTTGGGCGTTCATTAACACGGGCCCACTCCTCCCGGAACCTGGAGAAATATTTAAGAATCCCGAGACATTCTTCGTCGTCACTGCGACACACCGTTCCAACTCCAAGTGGTTTAGTAAAGTCGACTACACGCAGTTCTTTATGAAGCCATGGTCGTTTTCGGAAATTATCCAAGTGTATGTATACCAAATTCTAGAAGCTTCCAAAACTCACTCTCTGCAGTCGCGCACTCATCGGAAACGAACACCTCTGCGGAGAGCGGCAACTCTGGGACTTCCACAACAAGTTCGGTGCATCTCCTGAGGATTTGGTCAAATACGCGGCTGACCCGGCCGCCTACGAGCGTCTCGTCGTTGATCAAATCGATGCGATTAAACCTGAAGACTTGCGATACATCTCCTGCAACTCACATTCTACCCACCACCATATCTTCACCATATGGCCCTTGCCCACCAACCGTCACCTGTGGGAGAAAAGGATCGCCTCACGACATGTACTCGAGTTACTCTGGGAGAAGCTCCTACAACGTCGGGTCTGCGACATGCGCTACTTCTACATCACGTATGAGGAGAGGGCAGCCACGGCCGCCGATGCCGCGTGGATCTTCGAATCCCGCATCCACCAGCTGCTTCGGAGCCAACAAACCATTCGGCTGTTCCCTATCCTACGGGACGGCCCCAGACCGAAGAACTTCATCTACAACTACTATCTGGACCAAAATCCAATGGACCTCCGGTTGCACGATTTAGACGAGTGCCCCTTAGTCGAAGGAGGCGATTTCCATGTGAACACCTACCGTCGTCTCACATCCGCCGAATTTCCCGGCATTGATTCCCTCCTCATCGTCCACCCCCCCAATGGTTCACCACCCATCCTCCTTGTATTCTCTATCGCGCACAACGCAAAAGTACACGATGTAAGCGAAGAAGGTTTTCGTCGAATCAACAACTTGGGCCTCTCCCCAGACACCCGTATGTATTACGTAGTGGTCACCCCCGGATGCATCGAGCCGGAGATAAGAGTCCCCGAGGCATATTTTGCGAAGGGGATGGAAAGGGCGCCTAGCAAAGTATCCTGGGTATTCAACTATCCCATCCCTAGGAATGTACTGCTTCCTGAAAGTTGATCGCACGGCACCTAAACTCCCGTTGTTTGCCCAATTGTACCGCGTACATACTACGATTTTCCTGGGACTGAAAGTCTCAGTTTTTCATTATAATAATTTCAAGGGCTCCAGCTTATTTAAATAAGGAGCGCTCGCTCGATCGCTCCATATACGATACCCGGACCGAACCCGGACTCTGCCGCTACTCGTTGGTCTCGCACATAACGCCCATATTGCGGGTAGTGTAAATCAACCAACCCGCTCCGTCTGTTTCCTGAACTCATCCAGAACAGCGCTCCTCACCGGGCATATGGTTTATCGGTGATGCTCGTGACCTGTTTGCATCTCAAGCCGCGGGCGATTCCGGTCTTCGCCTCCTTCCCGGATGGCGCCAGACGGTGCTTGGCCACTGCCGCTCCTCCGCAGAACCAATTTCCGTACCCGTCGCATCCGCGACCGACGCCGTACCAGATCTTTCATCTCCCCATGGGAGCGACTCAGATACAGGTGAAAGCTAGATGTGAGTTTTCCGAACCAACGTTACGCCCGCCCCTCAGAGATTTATGTTCTCAAGCGTTGTTTTTCGGAAGATTATGAGCTCGTTCGGGTGCACCATCCCGATTCTGCTCACAGCAGAGCCTCGGACCTTCCGAAACGGATACGAGACGAGAGATTCAGCGCGATAAAGGACGCATATGACGTCCTCGCGGGAAAGAGACCAGGTCACCCATCTCGGTGGAACAGTCCCAATGCCGGCAGGGATTGGGAACTGAGAAGCGAACTCGAACGTCGTCGACATCGCGGGTCCTCACGGGGACCACAAGCCAACGCTTATTCCCAATATTACTACACACATCAAGATACACCGCCGGACAGCGGCCCCATGACACCCAGGGACAGGCAACGAGACAACATCCTCATCTGTGTCGCGTTTCTGGTACGCACGAATTGATCCTATGGAATTTCCGGAAGCAGGCAATTCATAACTTTCCGCAGTCGGGTATAATGAGCTTCCTTCCTGGGTTCATCTGGTCACCCATCGAATACGAGCGGCGTCACGAACGGGCGTCGGAAAATCTAGCCCATGCGAGGCAAGAAGCTAGAGAATTTGGGATGCAGCGCAGGGAGGAGATAAGGGAGCGGGTCCGGGAGTTCAAACGGTTAGAAGAAGAATCGAGAGTTACCTTCGAAGCCGAAAGTGAAAGGGGAAAAGAGCGCGATGAATAGTGGTCGTTCACCGTTGTTGGACCGCTTTTCCCAAGGGGTAACATAGTGTTCTCAATCTCCGCTGCGCGGAGGGAGACATACAGGCCAAAGCTATCAAATACATGGGTCGTTTGTCTGCTAGGAGATTCTAACTAAAGTCTTTTGGGAGCTTGAAATCAGGTTGTAACCTTCCCGCCAAGTTACTGACTGGTCCAGACAACCCCCCTTGGCTCTTAAAACTCTCCAAAAAGTTCTTGATCAGGTTGTAGTCTATCCCAGGGTCCACACCCTCCTCGTCCTCGTCCGAATCATTGAGACCTTCGTGCTCGAGGAGCGCCTTCAGCTCCGCATCCATGGCAGCATCGATGTCGCCGTCGACGGGAATAGTGTCATCTGTCGCCTTTCCTTTCCCCTTGTCTCTGCTCGTTGCAGGGGGTTTCCGCTTTCCGTTCGACGGTCGCGAACGTGCAAGCTCAACATCCATAGCCTGCATCACGGACTCGAAAGAGTCGAGCGCGGAATTTTTGCCGGTATCGGCGTCGTTGACCGTCTTTGACCAGAAGCTAGCCGCCCCATTAGCCTGAGGAGGGTTGGAGCTAAGTTTCGTCTGAGGGTTCGCCTCAAACGCAGTAACTGTGGAAGGAACAAAAGCTAGGTTCGTCGGTTAGCGCCATAATCAATCGCGGCAGTGGCTCGCGCGGACCTCCACGGTTTCTCCTTTCATTGATAATATCGTTCCATTGCTCGTTCGAGATCCCGAGAGCCTTTCTCGAGAACTGTAAGAACTCTTCTTCCTCTTCACCCATGTCTGGTTCGACCTCGCCAACAAGTTCAGGATGGTCCTCGTCCGAATCTTCATTCCCAACGATGAGTTCATCCTCGTCAGTCTCGTCGTCGGAATCAACCCCGTCGAATTTATCCCTTGGGAGTATGGGCGGGCGGATCGGTCTGCTCATGAGAGGCGGCTCCTCGTCCTCGTCCATGGCAGATCCAGTAGGTTGCTCATCTTCTGGTTCCGGGTTTAGAGCAACCTTTTGGGAGTTGGCGTAGAATAGAGGCGGCATCTTCCCATATTCTCCAGGCTCCAAACCAGGGACAAGCCGGCTTTGTGCGGCGTCGTCGTCATCGGTCTCAGCCCCGGCGATCGATTCGTCGTCTGAATCGGGCATTCCTTCAGAGAACTCATCGGAGGCTTCGTCACTAGTGACCCGATCAGCAAATGGGGGAGAACCATTCCAGAGTACGTACTCTTCAATCCGAGCCCCCTCCAGGTCGCCCTCCCCATCGACGAATTCCTCAACCTTTCGAGCGAGTGACTTGAGCTTCGAAGCTTGATCCTGTGCCAATCGCTCGTCCTTCTGATCGACGTCCATTTCCTCAGTACCGTCGGGCTGTCCAGGTGCGATGTCCTGCAGCATACTATCGAAGTTCTCTGCGTCAATATCCAACCAGTTGTCTGGTTCTTCCTCTGGGCATGTTGAAGAATCGATATCATCGGCAGCCTTCAACGCAGCGTTCGTCTTCGATGCAAAAGAAGGTCGCGTCACATCGCTGGGCAGCCTGTCAGGTGAAGCCCTCGAAAATTTGAGGTGGTAGATTGACGCACTCTTCCTTCCGAAAGTTTATATAGGTAGTGGCAGCCTTGTTTTCCAAGGTCTTCCATGCACTGGATTCAGGAACTTCGTGGCCGAAATACCCTCCAGACTTCAGGCGTTCGATATAGCCGTCGTATTCTGGATCACGTCTTAGGGCATCTTTCCGCGCTTCACCCTGGGGTAATTGTCAGCCACCACCAGATGTCGTAGTGAGATTTCCATACGGTGGCTTCGGAGGAGAGGTTCGTGGCGTCTGAACGGTTTTTACTCTCTTGGTACAGCATTTCAAATCCGCACGCCTATTGGATCGGTCGTGAGCCATGGCATATTGGTCGAAGGAGGACCCTCACCAATTTCATTCCGACGTCCCTCCACCGCCACTCCTTGGTGTCCTCGGCTTCATTCCAAAGACCCCATATCTTGGGAGGGTGAAATTTCTGTCCGACCAGTTGCGCGTAGGCCACTCTTGTCATTCTAACAGCCGTGAGGATGGCTGGTTGCGGAGGAAACCTTGACATCCGGTGTGCGGCCTGCAGTGGGGATTAGGTGGTCACGGGGGAGCCGTGAGGGTAATGCTCACGCGAAGGTGGATCGCGTCTCGGGTGTAGAACGTTTCCGCTGGTTTTTGAACGAGCGCCGGGTCAACGGAGAGGATTTTCGCGATGTCCGTCGGTAACCAAACCCTTGTTACATGTGTGTGCTGTTTTGTGGCGGCGGGGTATCTATAGCAGGTTCAGTACCACGGGGAGCTGTGGTCGGGACGTTGCTACCGTGATATTCGATCCCAAACGGCACTTTCCACCTTACTGGGGGCTCTCGTCTGTACGGGATCACCCTTGACGACCGTTAATGCGTCTTTAGGTGAAATGTAGTTATCGTCGTCTTCCACCAGGTCATTGCCTTCATCATCGCTCTGGTCCCGTCCAGGCCGTTGTCTCTTAGCAGGTCTGCAGGAGGGTGGGGAGATATACGAGAGAGGCACAAGGTGTAACTGAGAGTTGTAGATCCAGGTCTAAGAATAAACGAGTATTAAAACACTCACGCAAGCGCGTAATCTTATTGGGAACTGGGGCGCACTCTGTTTTCGGCATTAGAGGGTGTCACCCAGGACGGGAGGGCCTCAGCTGCCTCAATGAGAAGAAACTCTCCGTCTGAGTCCGACACTCTGTAGTACGGTTTGAACGCGGGAAATAAAGCAGCGGAAAGGGACGGACCTTATTGCAACATCCCACTTTTTCGAAATCTCCCTGAGTAACCAAACGACACACCACTCGTCATCGATGCAATCCCCGACGCGCACGGTGCCCTCCAACACCCAACCATTCGTGTCCGAGGCGATCTTGAGCTCGAATGGATCTCTGTGCCACAGGAACCCAGGCAGCAAGTCATCCACGTAACTTTTGAGCACCGTTGCAAGTGTCAGCACCGAGACCTTGTCCGTCGACTGCGGTGGTGGGTAGAGCCTGTACTGGACAGTGTCTTCAGATATCGCCGGCGGTCGATTGAAGATATCCATGTGGTGGCTGCTAATCAGGAAAGTCGCGCCTCTGTCTTTCTGACAGTCACTGTGACGCCCATGGCCGCCTCCTTCAAGGATCGCAACCTCCTGGCCGTCATCGGCGACGAAGTAACTTTGTCCGACGTCTTCTGGTCATGGTTAGCAGCTGAGACCTCTCCTGTATCATAGGACTCAATCACCGGCCTACTCCTGGCGGGGATCGGCCACATTAATGAGAAGCAAGAGAAGAATTTCCTCATCGTCGACTCCAGTGAGGTTCATAGGTCCGACTCCCTTCCTCTCCGACTAAAACCGGCCTCCAGAAACGCAAATATCGGCAATTGAGAATGCTTTTGAGGCGTTCACGGAACGTCAGGACATTGCCATCCTCCTCATCAACCAACATGTACGCAGCTTCTCTTGCACAGCGTTCTGTTGTTCACCATCGGTCTCGCGTGTTCAGATAGCGGAGAAGATAAGACCTCTGGTCGACCGGTACCAGAGCGCATTCCCAGCTCTCCTGGAAATTCCTTCCAAAGACCACCCATATGACCCATCGAAGGACTCCGTGCTCAAGCGAGTGCGGAAACTGTTCGGAGAATAGCTGTCCGAGTTGTACTTTGTTTTAGAGGGGTGTCATTAGGTTGGATTGTGGAATATTATGATACAACGATGTACGCGAGAGCGGGTTATATCCAATGGGATCGTTCGACGATCAGTCTCCCTGTCCAGACACAATCACAGCGACTTGTATACGGTTCGGAGCATGTGAATCTGAAGAGTTATCAGTGTTGGAAATACGGGGTGTGTGCGTGGAGAGGTAACCCACTGGGAATCTCCACGACAAGGTCCTTAAAGTCGAAGTATCCCTGGTCGTTGCGAACCAGCTCCGCGTGGGCTTCACCCTCAAGGAAGACCCTGCCATTGGCTGCGTCCAACCCGTCTCCGTGCCGTTTACCCTTTATTCCAGAGAACAGACCAGCGAAACTCCACACACTGCTTGGTTCCTTTTCCGCTGGTGCAGGTTCGCGGGTCGGAGGGTGATTAGCGGAAGGCACTGGCGTAGGCTCGCCGCTTAGGAACCTGAACAGCGCCTTCGACGATTCTGCCACACCGGCAGCACGAGCCCTGACCCCATCGACCACGTCGTCGAAAGATGTGTCGCTCAACCGCGTGAAGCCTTCACCGGTCCAGTGAATGATGGAATTGATGTACCCCTCAGACGCATCAGTAGCTTTTGTCCCAGGTTTGCTACCCTGGATGTAGAAGTGGAGGAACATGTGCTCCCTCCCTGATTTATCAGAGCGGATGTAGGAGGAGACATGACGGTTTCGATGTCTGGGTCGAATGGCACTTGGTGGGTTGTTGTGGAAAGTGAGGGGGCCGTTTAGGTACCGCGCAACCTGTTCACAAATTGTTAGGACTAGTCGTTAGAGTAACGTATTCCTAACACACTTACGCGGGGCGATGTTTCAATTAGCTTGCAAGCATCCTTGTAGAGAACAGTCGGGGAGTTTTTCGAGAACAGTTCTGAGGTTAGAGCGTACAGAAGGAGGGCAGAGAATCCAGCTCCGAAGAGGATAACGGCCAGATTCCCTGTCCTCGAGGCAGTCCGAACGGCTTATTAACAAGAAAGAGTGGAAGGTACGCGTAGCCGTCAGCCTCATGACCACTCCTGTTCGCGACACACACCTTTTCCGCCTGTGCTCAGCTCGGACCACCTTTTCACGTTCTCTGCACTCTGTTGTGACGGGGACACCCCCAATATGAACGGTCCCACTGTGTCCTCTCTCCGGGATCCGCGCTTCACATCCAGTGTTTGTGAGAGCAGGTCTGACGCGTTGCTTCGGTTGGTAGCATAAGACCGATTCACGGCGAACTTAAAGACAGTGATGTGGGATGAGATCCTTGGCGTTATTGGACGCAGAGGGTACTGTCTTGCCGCGGACACAGCTACCCTCACGATCATGACTGTGGAGAAGGAGTTGTTGACTTCTTCCTCCACGCGATCAACCGGGACGTTCCACATTTCCCACGTTTGCTCATTCTCAGTATTCGGCTGTAGTAGCCGGATTACCAAGCTGACATCCGGAAACACACAAGGAGAAGCAACGCGATTAAATTATTGAATGTGTGACAAAGAAGGTGGTTTAGGCGATCCGACGGTTATCCGTGCCGAAACTCTCGATGTTTTTCCAAACATTGTTTTTCATCTAGTCGCAATTTGGTCAGAGGTGATAGGGCCCGCGTATTACACCCGAACCCACCGATGGACTGATACCCTTTTCGTGGAAATAGGCACGCAAAAGTTCTCGTGCGAGCCAGTCGTTCTGGACCGAGCCCAGATCGCGAACGATCACATTCCGAGGTTCGCCGGCCACAGGTGCCAAGAAGAGGAGGTCCAGCGGTTGATGCTTTTCAAGCGGTTTGGCGTTGGGGAACATGGATTTAAACCCCCGGAGAGGAGACTGGATTTCGTGTTCGTCCTGCGGCGTGAGAGTCTCCGACTTCTTGGCGAGGATCAACCGCGCTTGCAATGCTCTCATGAAGCCATCACGGAGGTGACTGTATGATGTATTTCGCGTAGGGATAACCCTGAGAGCGCATGTTGTGTTTTGGATAATGTAGTCGATCTTTTCCTCGGGGGTGGCCGTCTGTGGTATCTATCCGTGGATCAGCATGGAATGATTCGGAACGAGACAAGAACGAACCCGCAGCGACGGGTTATCCAAGTCTGCATAGAATGCGACGGAGTACACCTTCACCCGCAGGAACGAAACGGTCCTTACGCCGACCCCGATCAAACTGAGGTCTGGGATGGGAACCTTGGAGGGGATGTGCATGGTTTTTGGGAAGGTTATGGAGGTACTCGGGTCAACTACCCAAACCTAACCTCAGCAAAGCCCACAGCGTTGGTTGTTTCATACGCACTGACGACATTGGAAGATTCCGCGTTTGCATCGGCATAAACATGGGCTGTCGTAAGGGCGAATGAGGCAAACAGAACGGAACCGAAGACGAGCCTGCCCGTTCCAGCAAGCCTTGGGCGCGCATTCCTGGCACCAGAGAGGCTTGCGAGTCCCCTGGAGACGGGGACGCGTAAGATTGATCTGGCTGACGTCCTCCCCAGTTGTCGGAAGGCGAATGCGGATGATGTGAACATCGTTCGGCGAAGCACGTGCCATCAGCGATCGGGTAGGGTCTACGCGTCCGTTGATCTACGACTTGCCACTGGCAGAGGCCGCGTATACATCCTGGATTCCAATAAATACGCACAAGGTGTGTCCGCGTCAGCAGCTGCGCAACCACAAGACATGGACCCCGACTCTAACCCCGCTCTAGATTTTCTCTCCTCTCTCGGTTTCTCCCTAAAACAGTCGGACTTGATGGACGACGATGATCTGTCCGGACTGGAGACGCCACAAGAGACCGAGTTGCCCTTGACTACTCAGGGGCGGATGGAAAAACAGCTGGAATCGCTCAAGGGGTACCTCGATGCCTTGCCGTACGAATGCGAAACACCCGAAGAGATGCAAACTAAACTGGAGTTCATCATCGGGAAGATAGATGTGAGTGTCCGATCGAAGTACTGGTCGCTGGTGCCTAGCTGGTCTCAAATGCTTCACTGGTGTGTTACGCCTACTCCCGCAACGCGCTTTTGTTAAACCCCTCGCAGCTGGTTATCACTGAGATATCCGATCCCTGTCTCCACGCGAGTGAAGCTCGTGCGTCTGTTCTACGAGTTATCCCTCCTCCCTGGGGTCGAGCCTCGTCTCGTCCGCTCGTGGGTCGACAACCTCTCCCGGCTACTCGCGAACAAAGGCGATGCACCCCGGAAGGTCGAACCTGAGGACCTCCAGCTACCCTGGAAGCCGCTGTGGCGTGCGCTGCAGAAGGAACTGTGGCCGAAGAAGAGGGCTTATGAAAGCTCGTACGTTTGCTTTTCGACTCCTACACCTCCTGATCTCTCCTAAAGATATTGCAGGAGAAATTCGGTAAACATACTGTTGTACCTCGCCGAACAGGTCAAAGTATACTTCCCACGAAGCGAAATACCAGCCATGCTTGAGGCCTTCCTGCCCCTTATCACCCAAAGCGTACGTGCAGCACCCTCCTTTCCCCTATCTTGCAGAAGATTTACCCCTCTAGTCCGTCCTCATCATGATCCCTGTCATGACTTCTTTCCTTCCCCCTTTCGACATTCACCTTTACATCCCTGTGCTTTTTAAACTGTGGGAAGCCTTCAACTCTGAGATAATAAACTCGCGTCTGATCGAGTTGTGCGGAGACCTCTCTGAGGAGCACAAAACCGGGAACACCGTCAAATGGAAAGACGTGGGGATCTGGACCGATGCAGAGTGGACCGTCCTCGTTGGGAAAGCGCTTGGATCCATGAGTGAGTGTCTCCGTCTGGATCATGCCCTTCTGTGGTTAACCACTCTACAGACGTTCCCGTTGGAGCTACCAAGGTACGCACGTGTGTAGTTTGTGCTACCGTTGTGTAAACATTCGTAGGGGTCGAGCACGACGGCCTCTCAGGCTGACTTACTTGGCGAGAAACTTGCCTCGAGAATAAAGAAGAGCGTGAACCGCTACCGTACGTTACACCCTCCGTCACCCCCCACTGCATATAGTTGACGATAATCATAGGCTCTCTTGCGAGGCTTTTTGTCTACTCGATGGCTGTCGATGGCCCTATACGCAAAGACGCGACCGACACCCCAGGGTCGAGCCGACCCGGATATCTTGCCGGTTCGAAGGCTCTGGACTCCCTTGACAAACTATTGACGAGCACGGAATCCTTCTTCCATCCATCAAACTTCGGAACTTGGTCCGTGTTTGTAGGTGTCTGCTTTTATGACCATTGAACTAGTCTCATCCTCCTAAAGTTGACAACTTTCTTACAATCCGTTGCTTCCGAGTTCTGCAAGCGGTGGAGGGACGAAGAATTGCCCGGGTGTGAAACTCCCCCGGTTCGTCGTCCACGAGTTTCTGTCGGAAGCTGGCCCACGCTCTGACCTTTTGACATTCAGATGTATCGTTTGACGCCGGCTATTAGGCGGGCCTTCGTGCTGTCAGTACGAACCCCTGCCCTACTCTCGATGTTCTCGAAGGACCCCATCTCGATGACCCTCGCCCAGGCCGCACTCAGGTCGATCGCACTTCTTGAACCGAACCTCATCATGCCAGATATCGTCGAACGTGCATATAGTGGCCTCGAGGTCGTCAACGAGACTCACCGTACCACTGCGGTCCTTACCACCTTGTCCGGTGTTGCCATGCCGTTGGTCTCGGAAAGGATCTGGCTGGGGGGACAGAAACACGTTCTGCCGTTGCTTGAACTTTCGCTCCCTGGAATCGACCTAGTTTGTATCCTCTGTCCCACCGATGGCCCATATGGCCCCTGACTCCGATTTACAGAATGATCCCGCCAAGACGGTGTATGCTACGATGTTCATCACGGCCATTGTGCAAGCTGGTATCAAGATAGGCGATCTAACCCACCACGTTGGCCTGGCTCTAGCGAGCGACGCTCCCGGAGATGAGATGATGGCAATTGATGAGGAGGACATTGCAATTCCAGAGGGTACCGAACCCGGAGGGCCCACGCTTAGTAGGGAGGAGGAGCGTGCACTGGTGCGAGACAGCACCGCAGGATTCGCCGGTGCGTTATCTCAAGAGGACCTTTGAACTTCTCTGAAGGGTTTCTCTACAGATTGGGTGGTCTCGCTCTTCCGTAGGGTCTTCTCGTTGTTTGAGAACCTTCCTGAGGAAGGAGGGAAACGGAACACTGTTCCAAAGCAGGAAGAACTTGTCCTCAAGTCCGTCAAGTCGATGCTCGACATTATCTGTCTCCACCTTTCGGACCAATTGTTCGACCTGGTGCTGAAAATCGTGTTCGACTACGCTGTGACGAACGCGAGGTCCAACTCAGTCAGGGTAGGTTGTCTGGCCCTCCCGTGTTCTTTGGGTGTTAACGACGCCTTCAGGCTGTCGGACAGCTCGTTTCGTGCCTCGCTCGGGCAAAACCAGGGAAAACGATTGACAAATTCTTGCCACATTGTGTCGCGCAGATTCAGGAAGAGCTCAAACATGGAGCTTCAAGCTTGAGGACAACGTCAAATCATTCTGCTGTTCCCTCTGACACCACGTTACATTGGAGTGCGTATCTCGGTCGAAGATCGATGTAGCCTCTGACGTTAGGTTCTGAAGACCTTTCAATCCTTCGTGCATGCCTCGGTTATGGGAGTGAATCGGTGCGCTTCATTCGTTGACGGGAAACCCTGTTGCTAATCACAGCCGCTCGCTCGTCAGCTGATAACACAAAAACAATCCTTGCTTGATCTGTTCGGCCTGCTTATCGATAAGGCAAAGTCCAAACGCGGGTATTCCACAAGTGGCGGGATACTTTCCCATCTTCTAAGCACGCTCATTGGAACGTATCCGCTCGACTCCCGATTTGTCAATTCGGAAGAATGGGACAGCCCTGGTCAGAAGTTCCGCGAACCCCTGTAAATACTCCCTTCTAACTCAAACTCAAGGATTCGATGCGAATCACCACCTTTACTGGGGACGAATCTACGACCCAAAGGATGTGAAGATCGAATGGCATGGTGAGTTCCATTCGTGGAGGATACGATCAACTTCGCTGACTCCACGTAGTCCCTTCCAAGGAAGAAATCGATTTTGTATTGGAGATCATTGACGTAGTGGGGAATCCCGTCCTCGATAAGATTGACCTGCTCCTTGACAGCGGTAACACCTGGGACAGCGTCGCCCGGAATGACTTCTGCCGGTAAGGGAACCTCCTTCCTAATACGTTCAGTGTTTACTCTTGTAACAGGTATATGCGTGCCATCCGGTCAATATGGGGTGGCCTTGCTTGTTTCATGCGAGAACGATCCAAGGTCCCGGAGAGCACATTATCCTATGATTTTGAGGTGGATGGCCTGCTTCTCTCAAACATATCCGTTAAGTCGGGGTTCGCACTTGACGACCCTGAGGACTCAAGATACAAAGTTGCCGAGGCACATCGGGAGCGATTTGGGGAAGTGATTCACAGGGCCACGGAGACGATCGCTTTGAGGAACACCGTAGAGGGCGAGGACCACGTGGATGCTATTATCAGCATTGCAAAAGCCGCTGAAGTGTACCTGTTGGAATATGGCACCTCGAGAGGGCAGTACAGCGCACAGAAGAAGGCCTATACTCAACTGCGGGAGTATGTACAACGTTCTGGAACCCCTGACTGAGAGCACTGACGATTGGGGGTAGCATGCACCGAATGTCTCCTAGAGAGAAGGAGAGGTGCAGGACGGTGGTACTCAAACGGGCTCATCTGCATTACTACAGCAGAATGTACCTCAACGCGATGTACCGCCAACGGTCCCCTCTCGACGATAAGTTGATCCGTGACTTGGTCGAACTTTCCCTTTCTCAGTACACCAGGTTGCGGAGGTATTGTCAGTCGGTTGTCCGATCGGTCTCAGAGGTATGCCTCCCCTGTTGTTGATCCACGATAGTTTTGCTCATGTCCCATAGCGTTACATTCGTTCCACGAGGTCATTCCTTCCCACTCTCTGTGATTCGTTGACCGTTGGTACGGAACCAGACCGTATGAAGGGTGCACTTTATATGCTTTGGGATAATGCGTTTGCGAACTACGCGTTGGCAGGTGCGCCAACCTGTCCGTATGATGTTTGCCCGGTGACCGACTCTTCGCAGACGTATATATCTCAAACCAGTACTTGACAAGGCTCCTTGATTGTCAGCACCAAGAGAAGGTAACCCGACGTTTCTCCCTTTGTGGTATCTCGTGAGATCCTCACCGTTTATTTTCATTGGAAGCCGTCAATCCAAAAACTGGTCTCCAACTGCGCTTCTGCATGCTTGACGCATCTGACTGACGAAGCGGTCCACTCTGAGGCGTACCGGGAAGACGCTCCGGGAGTTCTTGCGGCTCTGGATGATCTTGAAGGAGCTTTCGGTGATTCTCTTGTCGACGGGGCCCTTTTGGAGGAAGCCCTTGGAAAGATGGAAGTAAGATTCACGGCAGAAACTCGGAAACACGAGAAGAACGTACGTCGCTCACTCCCACGCAATATCTTCCGTACGCTGAGCTGGAGCGTCACAGCTGGAGTTGGTCCTCGCCGTCGCCTCCAGACCAACCACACACGTTCGTCCTCTTCCATCTCCAAGGTGTGGTTGACTTACCCACATTGGAATAGTGGAGATACCAACAGTTTGCCACCCGCATCTCGTATAACTTACTACAGAGAAATATGGTGCCAACACCCGAACTTGCCCGTTACTTCCTAGAACAATGCACCAGTCCTCACACTGCGACCAGGGCTATTGCAGTTCGGTGCGTATCCTCGTCCGGTTCTACGCGGTCGGCAGTTGACAGGAGGCTATAGAGGTATTATCAAAATAACTGTCCAGATCAAGATGAGAACGTACTCTGCAAACTCGGAGGAGTTGTGGTTAGATGAATGGCACAATCCGATAGAGAGAAGGATCCCCGTTTCAAGTCCCGCCGCAATCAGTGATCAACTGGTAGACCAGACATCGTGAGGACTATATCGGTCACCCTGAACCTTACTTACTCCCATTTCGTAGGGATCTCTATGTCGACAAGGTTACATCAGGATTCCTCCTGTGGCAACCAGAGCTCAAGGCGTACCTGAAAGTGCCAGAGGGGGATTCACCGATCATCTGGGATCAAGCGTCACAAACCGTGATCGAGACGCTCGGGAGCCTCCTGGATAGTGGAGAGATTTGTTCTCAGCTGGTGACCTTATGGGCACAGGAGTCGTCGCAAAGCGAGGGAAAGCCAAATCTCAGAAATGACCACGTCCAATTCATCAAATCGCTTGGTGTGTGCTCCTTGTCATGATTTTGGCGCAATCGGTTCTGAGTGACGATTCAGCCAAGATGTTTGAGGATCGTCACCTCGACACTATCCTGAATAGCATCGATCCTCTGCTCATTGATGCGGACCGTTTCAAACAGAGGGCTGGTTCAGAGGTTCTCGTTGGACTGTTGCGTGGTATGGATCTGGTATACGCTCTTCGGTCCGTGTTGAGAGTAATTGTCTAGGATCGAAGCACTGGCCCAAGCAGAAGTGGGATAAACTCTGGACGTGGACGTTGGACAGGATCGACCAGATCTTTTTGCAGATCAAGCCGGATACCTTGAGTTTCTGGAAAAGTGTGTTCAGCGTGAGTCCGTGGGCGTTGTATCGGCCTGCGGCTGGTTCCTGATAACTTGTGTTTAGTCTCAAATGGACGACCGAGACCCAAGGAGGAGTAACCCGCTCATACAATGGACCCTCAACCTACCTCTCGACTTCCAAGGGGACTCCGCGTTTACGAGTAAGTGAAGACGAAGAAATGATCCGTTGCGTGTGCTAAAGCCTTTCAAGTGAACAAGACGCTGTCACTGTTTGGGGTTGTTCTGGATAACATAACGCCCCGCTCAGCCCCGCTTGCCGACCAATTTTTCAGGGTTTTATTGGATAACGCAAACACCGGGTACAACGAGGTCGGTCGAAGACATTCGTAGCCGTCGGCTATCACTTATACTCCACCCAGATGCGGGGTCACATTGCATCTTCGTTATACATCATCATCTCCGCCCAGTGGAAACCTACGTACTCTTCTGCAGCCGACCTCCTTCACTCGTGTGTGACTGATCCGGACCCCCTGGAAATCAGGTGAGACACTTCCCTCGTGGCGAACGGTCGACGATTTACGTTCTTGACCCCGCACTCAGATCGGCTCGCTACTTGGAGAACGTGGCTGCCATGGCCCAGAAACTACCCGAGTGGAAGGAACAACGATTGCCCCCGCCGCGGACGAATCAGTCACAATATGACAAAGTGGGATTGACTCGTAAGTAGATCGCGCATCGTGAACGCCTCGAGCCTGAACCCACGACAGTGCTGTTGTGGATGTGGACGATGTCGCACGGGCCAATGGCACCGTTGATATTCAATTATATCAAACCTATGCTGTGAGATCACAACTTACCGCCCCCACGTTGCCCGGGAGCTGATTGGATCATTTCACAGGCCGGAAATTCTCAAGATGTCAGAGTTAAACGATAGTTCAGAATTGCAAATCTACGCTGTGAGCAGTCCGTCATTCATAATGACGCAAGGGCTGACTGGTGATACAGTCGGCGGTACTTTATGTCCTGTCTGCCGTTACACCTCCTCACGAGTATGTCGAGGATATCCTGAATCACTTCGTGAACGCGATCAAGTCATCTACGGTATGCGTTTCGGTCGTTAATGTCGTATTCTTGTCGTCCTGACGTGCGGAACAGTCGTGGAGGATCAGGCTGAATGCGTTGCCTACCCTTGTTGTTTTCTTCTACCGGAACCTGCTGAGCATTTCTAATTCCGGAGGCACACAAGTCATGGAGGTGTTATTGGACTGCCTTGGGGATGAGAACGTGGAGGTGAGGGAGATGGCGTCCAAGGCGCTTTCCGGGATTGTCAGATGCTCGCAAAGGCAAAGCATCATCCCACTCAAGGTGTGTAACACGTTTAGGGAGCGATTTCAGATCTAAGGTTTGATCTTTGTGCGGAACCAGGACCGTTTCGTGGGCCTGGTTAGGAAGGCGAGATTACCATCGCGTCAGGATGCTGGATATGCGGAGAAGCTGAGGCTGTTGCATTCTGGGATCCTCGGCCTGTGTGCTCTGATCGAAAGCTTCCCTTATTCCGTCGAGCCGTGGATGCCACGGGTGACCGATGGTGAGTTTCACCTTGGTCACGACCACCCCAGATCGCGCTGATAATGGTGACGGTGACCATCTGTAGTACTTGCCGCACACACAACGGATCCTCTACCGATATCGACCACAATCAAGAAGTGTGCATCTGAATTCAAGAAAGTGAGGCGGAATCTTTAATTTTGTGCACAGGATGACGCTAATCGATCTTTGGTCGCCATCCATCTATCTAGACCCATCAGGTAAAGAAAAACATACATGTGCGCTTAATCAATATCGATGAGAATCTGACGGCGTTGGATTGTTAACAGGACACCTGGGTCAAGGATCAGTTACTGTTTGATGAAGATCAGCTGCAGAATCTGTCCACAATGCTGGTTGGGACGTCGTATTGTACGTTGCGCTCGCTGTTTCCGTCGGGTCGATCTCTCTAACCGGTCTCTGCGCCACAGACGCGTAGTTGTGGAATCCCCCGTCGGGTAATGGGATGTAGAGAAAAGATGATGAGCGCTTTGGATTTGTACCTGTACAAGAGTAATAATACAATCGCATACAAGACCGGCTCGGGGAATGAGCTAAACGTAAAAAGACGAGGTGCCGAATCGGAGAGGGATGATCAGGCAGTGAATTGGGCCAGTCAGACTGGAGGGCATCGATGGGCCACAGGGGAGCGGAACCGGGCCAGCGGCGAGGAGTTTGTTTCTCCATTCACCGCAAGGATCCGACTTGTCGCACGCATCGCAAAGATGAAGGGGGACGGATATGGTGTGTTTTGCCGGCGTATGTATAATGATTGATTGTGGGTGCCGAGCCGATTACCGTCGAGGCAGCAGCATGACGTGCTGGGGCAACGCTAAGCTTTTGGAATTGAGAAGATTTTCATTCAGGGAGCGAGACACGCGTTCTAGATTCGCCCTCGCCTGCTGGGTCGCGAGGCCAGAGCGAGGCGCGTCGATCACGTGTCGAAGGTGTGTCACGTGTCATGAGGCGGTGAAGCGAGCGCTGGTCGGTCGATGGAAAGATTCGGACTGTGACTGAGACCACGACGACGACGACGACGACGACGCAAGAACGGTGGATTCGAAATTTCCTTTTCTTTTCCTCTATTATTATTCGCTCGAGAGACGTAGGCGGACTCAAGGTGAGCCTCTCTCCTTTGGGATTCCCAGCCAGACGCAGGTTCTGAGGCGAAGATTTTGGATTAGATCCACGAGCCAGCAGCGTGTTCGGGTAATTGATTGCTTGCAGGCAAGGACCCCACCAGACGCTTTTAGGCTGGAAGTCCCCGCGCCTCGACAGCACCCCCAATCAAAACGACCGTCCGAGTAACGTACGTCCACGTCCCCCCTCCATCTCCCCCTTCATCTCCCTCTTCCCATTCACTCACCCCCTTCCAGTTATAAGCCCAGAACGAACTCACGACTTTTTTATACCGTGCTTATTCCTCAAGTGCAGCCCACCTAGACCCCCCCCATCCCTCTCTCCCGCCCACCCACTCGTCAGTTCATTATTCTCTCAATATACGCCCCAGCTATTCCCCAACCCGGTGACAAACCTCGGAATCGACCCTTCACTTATCTTTAATTGGTTTGCCCCCCTTCTCTCCCCGAAGTGCCCTCTGTTGAACCCCCCTCCCATCAGTATACGGTCTCACGCTCTTGCTTACCAACCACTGCGCTCGCAAAATTCACCCAAAACTATCGTGGGTGTGTCCCCCACGCTTATCTGACTTGGCGCTCATCTGGAACAGTGCTATGCTTGCTCCCCCCTCTGCGCCTCGTCGCACTCCACCCTCGAGTAATCAAAAACGTACGTTTTTTCGTCACTAGACGGTACCTCAGCGGTGCTCATTGGACGCCCAGCCGAGCTACCCTCTCTCTCTTCCGACATCACGCTCATCGCACCTGCTGACGACTACACTTGGCGTTTCCCCGGAACAGGTTCCATGGTCCAACCCGTCGACTGGGAACTCGCGGATACCATGTCCAAGCTGAGGATTGCCGGCGAAGACTCAGTCCCGACTAAAATGCGCAACACCGCCACTCCCGGCCACGAGGGCAGCCCGCTGGAGACATCTTCCAACACCAGCCTCGATTCTTCACCCTCTGATCAGAATCTGGTGCTCCCAACTCACTCCCGCGGATCTTCAACCGACGCATCAAACGGGAGGGCGCTTCACGGCTCCATCGACCAGGTCTGTTTCAGTTGTCACAGCCGTTAACCCGATATGAACTCACCATCACCCCACCGCCAGAATTGGTCTAATGGCGACCAGCCCACCTTCCCCTCTCTCTCTGGCCGCGATCAGCAGGATTTCCAGATCGATTATAACGCTCCCCAGAGACAATTCCCCGGGAACGCATTCATTCAGCCACGCATGAATAATCTGCCAACCAATCAGCAGTTTCGCCAGCCCCAGGCCACGCGCAGTTTCAATCAACAGCTTCAAAACCTCGTGCCCAGCCCCGCGAATTTCCCATACCCCATTCCAGCTCTCGCCGCCGGGAACGCTCAACAGCTGTACGATATGATCGTCCCACAGGATCCTGCTATCGCCCGAGTCCAGGGACACCCCTTCCGGCCGACCCATCAGCACTCTGCTTCCGATCCCGCTTCGCTCCGTGAGGCCACTGCGCTGCAGCTTCTTACCAACAATCTCCAGCAATTCCCTCAACAAATGTATCCTCCGACTCTTGGTGGACCCGCCCTCTCCATGTTCGCTGCCAGCCAATTCTACCAGCCGGATAACTATGCGCCGAACGATCTCGCTGCCGCGCAGCTGATGGCCAGGCAACTCCAATCCTACACGAACACATACGGCGGCACCCCTGCAAACAACAGCGGGCTGACTTCCCCGGCTTCCACTGTCGCCCAGAACCCCCCAAGTGGCAACGGTCCAAGCGCAAACAACAGGAAGTTGGGTCTCTACAAAACGGAACTCTGTCGTAGCTGGGAAGAGAAGGGAACGTGCAGATACGGGAGTAAGTGCCAGTTCGCTCATGGAGAGGAAGAGCTTCGGAAGGTCCCAAGGCATCCCAAATACAAAACGGAGATCTGCAGGGTACGTCTGATCCTTGCTTCGTTCGTGGCAGTCGTCCAATCCTCCCCTAGACTTTCTGGGTCTCCGGATCTTGCCCCTACGGCAAACGGTGTTGCTTCATCCATACCGAAGTCCCCGCTGGTGGAGGAGGACCCGGTTCTGAGGGTACCCCCCCGCCTACTCAACCTTCCGGACGTGGCCGATCGCCGAGTACGAACAGCGATCCCAACGACACCTCCGGAAGCTCTCTCCTCGCTCGCATCTCCGCTAAGCGCAATCAAGATGCCAACTCGACCGGAAGCGTCACATCGACTCCCCCTCCACCCACTGTTACCCCCGGAAGACCTCCGATGGGCTCCCTGCGAGTTGATACTTCCCTCTTGGACTCCGGGGCCGCTAAACAGAACAAGTCGGCCTACCCCACCTTGGCGAACGGCATGCTCATCCAGGCAAATGTTCCCGCTCCGATCATGACCCATGGCCCCGTCACGGCCGGTCCTGACTTTGGTCGTCACGCTAGTGCTCGACTTGACATCGTCGGCCGGGTATGTTACTATCCTCCTACGTATGAGTTGAACCTTGACTAAACCCCCCCTCCTAGCGGAAACATCAATCGCGTCCCTCCATAGACGGCATGGACCTTATTGCCCAGTCTCCGGTCAACGCTCACAGTGACTCGCCCCCGCTGGGCTCAACCAGAACTTCCTCTCGTGCCAGTGGACACACCCGGTCCGGTAGTGCCGGGAATTGGAATATTTCCAGGAGCAGTGCTCTCCGGGATCAAGTTCGCACCGCCGGCCCCGATGTCAGGCCACAAGCGCCGTGGTTGACGGACATCTCTGGCGGCTCGTCTCGTTTGCAGGAGCAGTGGGGGTGAATGAATCCCTGGATACGACCTGGCCCCGCATGCGGTGTCCCATTCGCCACAACCGCGTTTACGACCTACTCATTGACGATATCACGAGTTGTACATCCTCTTGAACGGGCAAGGACAATTTCTTTCGGCCCGAACTTTCCGCTCTCTCTCTCTCATCAGATTTACCCACTTGCTCCTCATTCCATTTCTTTCTGTGAAAGATACATGCCCGTCCTCCTTTTCTCCCTTGCCACCGAAGCCCTGTCTCATACCGCTCGGTATCCTTATCCCTGTACCACCACTCACCCTGATTTCGCAAGGGTAGTAGTCATCGTTACCTCTCGGAATCCTCTTGGTTGGGGGTCTCTCCCAGTTCAGCCAAGTTGCTCATTTCTGCAATTCCTGTCTTGTCTACCCACATGTGTTTATTCGGTTTTTATAAATTTCCCCTTGTCACCTCTTCGACTCGCGTCGGACTCCACGTCCCCTGGTGATATCCGGGTTACACTACAGGTGATTGAACGTTTTACCTCTCCCACAATCACGGCTTTGGACGCCTGGTGGACAGATATAAGGGGCGTTCCCACGCTGGTATGTACAACCTTTCGATAATGATCACCCTCAAAGAGTCCCCGACCCACCCGCTGTCAGAAAGGTCCACTGCGGCGATCCCGGATGGCATCTTTCACGCGGCCGACTTTCTACTGGGTGCCGGTGTGGTTATCATCCAACCATCGACGTCCAAAATCGTTCTCGTGACCGACAAACGAAAGCGATGGTTCTTACCGAAAGGGAGAAAAGATAAGGGGGAGTCCCTTGAGCAGACCGCGTTGCGGGAAGCTTATGAAGAGGTTAATAACCGCTCCTTCTATCTCATTCCTTTCGACCACTTATTTGCCCCCCATCTCGTGTTTTGATGTCGAAGCTGACCACGCCGCACTTCACTTTCCCCTTATCGCTAACTTTTCTGATCGCATCGTATATGCGGGTCGTTTTGTGTGTGGGTCTTCATGCTGATATGTTTTCTGGGTAATATATAGACCGGGTATCGGATCCAGCTCCTGCCCCTGTATACGGGCAGTCTTGCATCTGACCCCTCGTTGCCTCGGGATGCGTTGCCCGAGAAGGATACCGAGCCGATCGCCGTCACCACTTATAATTGGGCGGCTGGGCATCCGCACCTGGGGAAGGGAGGAAGTGGAGAGTATTTTGCGTCTTGGTATGTCGGCCAGATCGGCGAAGACGCGGCAAGTGGCTCTCTTTCTTTCTTCGACGCTTTGGGGTGCTGAACGGTTGTGAATGATAGGTGGCTGAAACGGGAACTGGGATGCCGGGTGAGACCACGTTCGTCGCTCGGCTTTGTACGATCGAGGAAGCGATGGAGAGGTTGAAGCCGAGGGAGGTTCAGAGACATATCCTCGGGATTGCGTGGAAGGCGTGGCAGTACACTCTGGACGTTGACTCGGGTAGAGTTCCGCTCAACTCGCTTGGCATCCCCGGCTCCGCGAGCCAATGAGTCAACGATCATCATCTACATCTCACACAGATGGTACCGAAATCTATATCATTAGAAGGAG
>Ga0307516_10002513_pt1 | contig 24422 bp, 29 predicted proteins | sample 19_EM_MG_FD_203310 | JGI IMG/M metagenome (GOLD analysis project Ga0307516, IMG submission 203310) | Populus trichocarpa ectomycorrhiza microbial communities from riparian zone in the Pacific Northwest, United States - 19_EM | ecosystem: Host-associated > Plants > Roots > Unclassified | place...
CTTCCTCTTTGGTTCTCAGCACTCAGATAGTTTATATATTGTTGCGGTAAGGAGCAGAAACGGGGGGGAGGTTTCGTCGAAAAAGCTTACATAATAGGGTGTCGGTTCCTAACTACATCTACCTTAGTTCCGTTGTATTCGTAATCCAACGCTTGATGGTCTCTATGATATCGAGTCGTATTCCAGGATGGCATTTGGATGGGGGATGACGTCGTAACGAATCATCCTTTGCTAATGCCTGGAAGAGCCCTGCGAGTCCTACGAGGCATAAGAGGTCAACTTGATCTGAGGAGATAGTAAGAATGTGGGTTTCACCTGGTTCGTGGGGGTTGATGCTGCTGTTGGCGTGGTAGTGGTTACCGTGGATCTCAGTTAACAAATTTTCTACCCACTGTACAGCACTACTTCTCATGCTTCCTACTGACACCGCTACCAACCTCTTTATCCAAGGAAGTTTTTTGACTGACCGGCAGTATCGGCATATTCCTGGCAGCAGCTGGCAACCTGGCAGAATTGATTGGCGCTTATAATTACTATAAATACCTTGCAAGCAAGGAAATTGTGATATCTCACTTCTTCATATGCTTCTAATAATGAGCCTGGATACAAGAGTTAAACTGTTTTCGGCCTCCTGGGATACGTATCTTTGGTAACACCTTCCGAACATGAGGCTTGTTCAACAGTGCGACTCAACGCTTTGCAGCAATGAGTGTCAGTGAGTAATGGACGTCCCACGACGAATTGAGCCACCACACAGTGGAACAATCCATTTGGTCTTTCCGAGCAACGAAGCTGGCGTCTCGGGCGTCAGACACTAGTATCTTTGGGTGAGTAATTTCATTGAAGCATCCTTTCTTGACTGGAACTCACGGCAGCGAGGGCACGATCTTTGATCATGCCGTACACTCGACCTTCTGGTTTCTCGCCGGAGACCAATGGCCCAAGTCTTGACAAGAAAAGATACCAGTCAGTGTCTCCATTCACTTCCACATGTGTTTGACATAGCGCGAAATATGCATCGATGATTGACGCAGAAGTTTTTGACGCGTTGACAAGGGTCATAACGTCTTGCTTATCGAACTCGATATTTCTGACTTGGCATGTGCCATAGAGGAGCTCGCGTCGTCGACGAGTCGGGAAGCAGGGATGCAGGTTAAGCATCGTGCTTTCTTTCACTGCTTTCTCTTCTATATAACTCCTATCCATGTAACTTCAGCGTTCTAGGTGCAGGATTTCTATCGTCACAAACTCGACCGGGAGCGATGCTTGCATGCGTCATTGCGCGTCTCTTGACGTCTGAATCAAGGTCTGAATTCCAGCTTTGCTGTTCACCCTTCGTGGTCATAAAAAGGTTGACATTTGGAACAGCTCTTGGTAATTGGGTATCTCATGGCATGCGTATGGCAAGAACCATTGAATGCAAAATTCATCATCCAAATCAATCGTCAAATCTAGGTACAAAATTGATATCATAGAGGGAAGGCTGAAGAATCTGAAAGTGCAGTATCTCGAGGACGTGTGGTTATCGTAGTAAATGTGAGACTATTGGAATGACGGCGAGCAGAACAGAGAATGCAAGCCACTAGAGAGCATTTGCCGAATACATATACAGTTCCTCTCTCAAACATCTCGTCACTGCTCCTCAGCCGGACCCAGCTGTTGAGGAGGGTCGATGTAGAGGTTGACAAAGACCAGGACGCCAGTCGCGATCCCAACCGCAAGCACTACCCCGCCTATCCAAGCAGCCTTGATCCCGCGGATGTCTGCATTATCCAATAGAAGGATGGTGTAAGCTCGATCTTCCCCCCACATAAGCATGCTGCTGTTACACCAACACCTATCAAAGAAGTTGCTGAACTGGAATACACACAAAGCCACGACCCAGACCGCGTTACAAGCCGCTAAGACTTTTCCGACCTGACGAAGTACAATTGACGACCAACGAGCGACCGAAGGCAGGAAGTCCGAGAGGGATTTGGATGCGGTCGTGACGTAGTATGACAAGATACTGGAGATGAGGAGGAGTATCCAAACAAGGGTTGAAACAGCTGCATAGAGTATGTACGACCCCGAACGACATCCAAGACCTAAACGTAAGTTCCAGTCAGCCTGCCTACTTGGTGTTTTAACTCGACATACCAGTCGTCGGAGTGAACCACTGAGCCATCACAGCGGCGCCAGCCGTGCTCCATTGCAGCAATATTGCAATCACGGAGGCGATGAACATCCTCGACCATACTTCTGATGGCCACGTCCTCCTACGAGCGCTTCGGGACTCTCCCCTACCGAGGCAATATCTCTCCACCTGAAACGCAGTTCCAGTTCTGTTTCTGTTATGAATGGGAGAACTCGGCCTTTTCTCTGTCACCCAATACCCATTATCGACAGCTCTGTGCTCGCGGGCACTCTCTGAAGCTGCGTCGAACGCACTGGCGACGGTTTCGACTGCCTGAACCCAGAACAGGAACCGAGCGTAATTGAATATAGGGACAGTACACCCCTCGTCATGACGCAGGAGATCCCCTGGGCCGAGCGCGAGGGATATAGCATACTCACTCGCCTTGTCTTTGGCGAGTGTTGGTTTGTCGCCAGGTGTAAAACCCGCGACATAGGCTACTTGGTTGGCACGCTTAACAGCTTTATGCAGCCGGACTGAATCGCATTTCGGCGAAATCAGAAGCCAGCCCACGACGATGGGAATGAGCCACATCCACACGGACGCGACTGCTTGTCCAGTGGTGTTGATACTATTCGTCGGGTTGCTGGTAACGGAGTAGGTCACGGCGAATATGTATGTAACAATGACCCAGGCGATAGAAGCCGCTGCAGAGATTGACCACGTGTAGGTGTAATCCAACCAGTCCACTAGTTCTGCCCACCACTTATTATTTTCCGGGAGAACAATGAGCGATGCAAGCAACGGTCCTTCCGAAACCACCCTGAGGGGAGACTGTTGGAGACGGTTGAGAATACGTGCGGCATTCCTGGTATTGGGGTAGTTGCATGAAGAAAATCGCTTCGCTACCCATCGCCCGTTCAAGAGCGTTAGTGCCAGCGAATAGGCCGCCAAAGTGGGCGAACCCACTGTGAGCAGCGTTGCAGTCAGGTTTTCCAACTTGTCGTTAGCTCCGAACGGAAGCTGAGATACTAGGGCCAGCCATGGCAACAACCATGAACTGAATTGCTGTGAAAAGACCGACCATTGGATAGGTTCTGGTCCTGTCCCACAAGCCTCTCTACACAGATGATAGCTTATGGCTGTAGTAGAAGCATTGAGTGGAGCAGGTCGGCCTTGATGATCTGTTCCACCGGAAGTCCACGTTCCGTTTCGAATGTCGTTCAAGCACTGAGACCAGTTAACAGCGCTAACCGGTAGAGCGGGGATGAGGCAAGATGACAGAAGCAGAAAACTGGTGGAGAGAACTGTGTAGATGAAAATCAGTTCATTGAAGGTGGCAGCCTGCAGTCAGCATCGATGGATCCACGTACTAAATTTCATCCTCATCCTGCAAGACCGAAATGGACGTAGGGCTGGGGTAGAAGATGTGCATGCCAGTAACCACGGACTCCCTTATTTAACAACAAAAGTCCTTTCTGGCCATTAAGGGAGCCTTGATGCTGTGCGGCGCTGGCGCTTGTTGTGCTGTCGATGTCAGCCCTGGCCACATATCTACCTACGCCGAGTTGATCCACCAGAGACGGACGAAGCCGAATTTAAAATATGTATTGCCGGCCGCTACCGGCTCCCATCTATCCTATCCTATTATCCTTGATTATTATCCTATCCATTTGAAGGTAATTTCTGGATCAAGTCATTCTCTTCCCCATCAAGTCACAAGCGTAAACGACCTAGCCATCCGACTCTTTGATTGTCGCACAGCATACAGGGAGGAGACTCGTACGACAGCCGCGAAGATTGAATCCGGATCCCATCTACATACCTGAGGCCTAGGCAGAGATTGTGCAGAAATCCTGAGAAACGCGAAGGCAAACTTGACATGGTCAGTTGATGGTTAGTGCAGTCGCGTTTCAAAGGTATCTTCAAGGTGGCATGGTCGTCTTCCGTCTCTGGTGAGCATTTATATTCAACTCGGCGTAGGTAGATATGTGGCCAGGGCTGACATCGACAGCACAAGCGCCAGCGCCGCACAGCATCAAGGCTCTCTTAATGGCCAGGAAGGACACTTTTGTTGTTAAATAAGGGAGTCCGTGGTTACTGGTATACACGCCCTTTCCCCAGCCCTACGTCCATCGCGGTCTTGCAGGATGTGGACAGAATCTAGTACGTGATGCTACCTGTCAGCTTCAATGAATTTATTTTCATCTATGCAGTTCTTCCCACTGGTCTTCTGCTTCTGTCATCTTTCCTCATCCCCGCTCTACCGGTTGACGCTGTCAACTGGTCTCGGTGCTTGAACGACATTCGAAACGGAACGTGGACTTCCGGTGGAACAGATCATCAAGGCCGACCTGCTCCACTCAATGCTTCTACTACAGCCATAAGCTATCATCTGTGTAGAGAGGCTTGTGGGACAGGACCAGAACCTATCCAATGGTCGGTCTTTTCACAGCAATTCAGTTCATGGTTGTTGCCATGGCTAGCCCTCGTATCTCAGCTTCCGTTCGGAGCTAATGACAAGTTGGAAAACCTGACTGCAATGCTGCTCACAGTGGGTTCGCCCACTTTGGCGGCCTATTCGCTAGCATTGACGCTCTTAAACGGGCGATGGGTAGCGAGGCGATTTCTTTCATGCAACTACCCCAATACCAGGAATGCCGCACGTATTCTCAACAGTCTTCAACAGTCTCCCCTCAGGGTGGTTTCGGAAGGACCGTTGCTTGCATCGCTCATTGTTCTCCCGGAAAATAATAAGTGGTGGGCAGAACTAGTGGACTGGTTGGATTACACCTACACGTGGTCGTCCCCCGCAGCGGCTTCTACCGTCTTGGTGATCGTTTCATACACATTTACCGTGATCAACTCCTTCACCAGTGACCTGACGAATGGTATCCATGCCACTGGACAAGCAGTCGGGTCTGTATGGATTTGCCTCCTTCCTATCTTCGTGGGCTGGCTTCAGATTTCGCCGAAATGCGATTCAGTCCGGTTGCGTAAGACTGTTGACCATGTCAACGGCATAGCCTATGTCGCGGGTTTTACACCTGACGATGAACCAATACTCGCCAAAGACACGGCGACCGAGTATGGTTTATCCCTCGCGCTAGTCACATGGGATGACCTGCGTTGTGACGAGGGGTGTACTGTCCCTATATACAACTACGCCAGGTTCCTGACCTGGGCTCAAACAGCTGAAACCGTGGCCAGTCGGTTCGATGCAGCTTCAGAGAATGCTCGCGAGCTCAGACCCGTCAAGGGTGGGGACTGGGAAGTGAACGAGTCGAGTTCTCGCATTCATGACGGAAACAGAACTGGAACTGCGTTTCAGGTGGAGAGATACTGTCTGGGTAGGGGAGAGTTCCAAGGCGCTACGCGGCCACCAGAAGTACGGTCCAGGATGTTAATCGCCTCCGTAAGTGCAGTATTGCTGCAATGGGGCACGACTGGCGCCGCTGTGATGGCTCAGTGGTTCACTCCGACGCCTGGTATGTCGAGTTAACACCAAGTAGACGGGCTGACTGGAACTTACGTTTAGGTCTTGAATGTCGTTCGGGGTCGTACATACTCTATGCAGCTGTTTCAACCCTTGTTTGGATACTCCTCCTCATCTCCAGTATCTTGTCATACTACGTCACGACCACATCCCGACCCCTCTCGGACTTCCTGCCTTCGGTCGCTCGTTGGTCGTCAATTGTACTTCGTCGGATCGGAAAAGTCTTGGCGGCTTGTAACGCGATCTGGCTCGTGGCTTTGTCTGTATTCCAGTTCAGCAACTTCTTTGATAGGTGTTGGTGCAACAGCAGCGTGCTTATGTGGGGGGAAGATCGAGCTTACATCGTCCTTCTATTGGATAATGCAGACATCCGCGGGATCAAGGCTGCTTGGATAGGCGGGGTAGTGCTTGCTTTTGGAATCTCGACCGGCTTCTTGGTCTTTGTCAACGTATACGTCAACCCTCCTCAACTGGCTCCGGCTGAGGAGCAATGAAGAGGTGTTTGAGAGTATTCTCCTGTTCCGCTTTCACGTTTTACTACAAAACCCACACAACCTGGAGATAGTGTACTTTTAGATTGTTTAGCGACCCCCCCGACGAATTCGATTTCATCCCTAGATATGACATTGACCCTAGATGGTGGGTTTTGCATTCAAGCTAAAATCTCGCTATTCCATAGGATACCCAACTAAAAGCTGTTCAAAACTAATTTCAGATGTCGACCTTTTCATGACCACGAAGGGTGAAAAGATGGAATTCATAGACATAGGGGGACACATGCGGCTTGTCATCTGCCAGGCTGTTGCCCCTCAGGCCGAACCGATTCCGAGTCCCAACCACTGATGAATTTCCGCAAGTACTACCGCCTGAGCAGGAAGCTGGCAGGCAACGTTTTTTCATCCCAATTGCAGCCAGTACCCAATTCATTCCAAGTACTAATCCAGGAGCTCAAGGACGGGGATAATATAATGCCAAGTTTAGTGGGGATGTATGTACGAACTACCAGCTCTGCTCCACCTGCATGCTGCAGACGAAGCGGTGACGAAAAACGTTTGAGCACTAAGACATCCGAAGAACGATTTTCGCGTTGCTTTGGCACAAACCAGCCCGTGGAGAATGAATCGGGCCAAGGCCTGCAATTTGACTTGAACGCGGTGAAGAAAGGAGTGACGAGGAAATTGTGCTTTTTGATGGGACAGGTGGTCCGTGCGCTGAGGAACCTCATGGCGTCGTCGACGATTCGGATGGGTAATATCGCTACGGATCCGTTTGGATCTTGAGAGGATACCGCGAAGGGAGACCACTCCCTGTACAGTCCATCGAGCATCACATCTATAGCTCATCCCTCCTCGCTCGCAGTTCCAACTGCTGAACATCCACCCGTCCTACACCTTCTGCTCGACTCAATCTCTCCATCACATCCTTGCTGACCCTCTCCCATTCAAAATTGGGCACGCTGAACAGCTGCACGTCCTCCATTGAGCCCACCTGCCCGACGTGGGCAACGGCAGGATGCACCATTTCGAGCTGCCGAGGGGTATTATAATAAGGAGAGCCGGATGAAAGGGTAACGGCGAGGTAGGTATTCAGATCGTGGTCCAGCTTTAAGGCCATGATGGTCGCGATGCAAATGGCGGGGGTCGCCAAGATCAAGTCACGGACCAAGGACCACTACATTACAACCATGGACATCGATGAAACCACGATACCCGCAGCTGAGCCTCTATCATCGCAAGTCGGCGGACACGCAGGAGTGCTCGCGACAGAGGATGGATCCTTGATCATCAAGCCCTCCCTCCACGCCGAACTCACATTCTACCAAACGCTGCAGCAAAACCCTCGATTGGCCAGCCTACGCCCCTATACCCCCAAGTTCATGGGGACCCTCCGATTAGAGGGCCAAGTAGACAGAACCAAGCCCGCCGAACCGGGGGCCATCAACATCGCACCCCTCGATGTTCCCGAGAAAGATGAGTCCCAATTCCGTCCTATGAAAAGATGATGGTCTTATTGAACTGTATACACAATGCATAGTTCTTGAAAATATAAGCCACCCCTTTCTCAAACCCAACATCCTCGATGTGAAGCTCGGCACCATTCTCTACGAACCATCCGCCTCGCCTGAAAAAATCGAGCGAATGCTCAAAACCGCGCGAAACACCACTTCTCTCGAGACAGGTATACGCCTGACTGGCTTCCAGGTATGTCCGTGTCGATCGACCATCCTCTGTCTTTACACATCCCCCTCTCCCAAAGGTCTATGACAATATAACCGGCGAAGCCGTAGCAACTCCCAAAGCTTACGGGAAGTCCATCAAGGCAACCGACCTCCCGGACGGTATCGCGCGATTTTTCCCTGTCAGCACCGATGCGTCTGAGAAGTCGACGAACGGTCTCCCACAGTTCATTCTTCTACCCATTCTACACGCTATAAGGGATGATATAGCCGAAATCAGAGAAGTCTACGCCTCTCATGAGATTCGGATGGTGGGAGGCAGCCTGTTGGTTGTGTACGAGGCTGATTGGACCCGTGCCGAGGAAGGAATGACACGATTGGCCATGACACCAGACGAGGAGGATGAAGATACCGAAGAAGAGAGTGATTCGGAAGGGGAGGAGGGGAATGGACCAGGTCGCCCCGGTCCTCCTTATATGGTGAAGCTGATCGACTTTGCCCACACACACCTTGCGCCTGGAGAAGGTCCCGACGAAGGCGTATTGTTAGGATTAGACACCGTACTCCGTTTGTTAGACGGACGAATTTCGCAATTATCATAGCCTATAGTACATGCAGTTAGGGACAAAATGTTACAGTCACTCAATTCCTTGGAGCAGGCGTCGGACTCTCTTCAACTCTCCCCCTCGTAGCCATCACAGAGCCCATGCCAATCGTGTCTTCTATCAACTCTTCACCAAGCATTCTCAAATTGTCTCCCACCATCCCGCTTTGAGCTCGGAGGCGTTGGGCAGGAGGCACCCCGAAAAGAGTCTCCTCTTCAGTTGCTCCTCCATCATACATATCATCCACATCATCATCGTAAGAGTCATCGTCGTCATCATAGCCGTTTTCTTGAATACCTTGCGCAAAAGGGTGAACCGGAACCAAGCCATTCCCGTCTTCGCCGTCCAAGGAATCACTGGAATGATTGGAGGAACCAAACGAATCGTCTGAATCACGATTGCATTGCGCGGACGCCATCAAAAATGCGGCAGAGGGATGCGCAGTGTTGTTGATCTCGTCGAGGGAGTCCGAGTCCGAGTCCACTTGTGGTTCTGGTTGTGGAGGGATGGGTGTCAGTGGTTCGTCAAAAGTAATTAAGGTCTGCTGGGGTGGCTCCGAAGGCTCTACGAATGCTTTTTGTGATGCCCGTGCAGGCAACCGTAGGCCAGGTGTGGAACCCTTTGAAGGGACATTGAGCCCGACCCGGCGGAACATGCTTTCTAAACTGGAGTCCATAACGATGCTGTCCGTGGTATCCATTCCGGGACGGTTATATCGTGACAACGAAGGAGGGGTCGGCACAGTGCTCATGCTCGATTCAATTCCGCGACTGTATTGCATGTCCCGCAGTAGATCTCTCTTGATCCTTTCCGAAACCTCTGTCTTGGGTGTCTGGCCCACTTTGAGTAGCCCAAGCTCAGCTGATGATCTTGGCGGACGCGCAGGAGACATCAGAACTGGTGGTGACATTCCAGGAGGTAAGCCCTCGAAGGAATCATCGTCGTCTTCGTCGTCGGGAACCTTGGCATGACTGGCAGGCGTCTGACGTGAAGACTTCGCTTTGCCTTTGCGACGTTGAGGCGTGGTGACGGATGGGTCTCGCAAGTCGACGACTCCGGACCAATTAACTGGGTCTGTGTCAGGTGGAAGGTATGGGTTATAATGCTTCATGGTAGACAATGGGGTCTTGGGCTTTCTGTGAAACTTGAGAGGGGAGACATTAGGAACGCTGGCGGTACTGGAACTATGGTCCATAGAGTGAAGATTGTGACGGAGGACATTGCGAAGGAGTGGTTGTTCGGCTTCTTTCTTCTTTCCTTTCCCTAAAACGTCGGATGACGACTGTTTCGCACTGGGAGTTGGCTCATCAAACCGTAAAGATGGGAGTTGTCGCGATGTCGATGATCCTGCATAACTTCCGTCGCGTTCACTCTCTCTAGAGAACTCCTTGAACTCCCTGTCCAATCGTACGAGCGGAGATTCCACTGACGTCATCCATGATGGATCGTCCGACTTTTGGGTGCCGAAGCTCTCCTCGGTTCTCGAACCGCGTGCCGCAGCAGGAGTAGAGGAAAAGGCAGCCTGTCCAGGCATGAAGGAGCTATCTGTGCCAGCTAGACTGGGCTCATAGGCGTTTGATTGAGATGGCGTGGTTTGCATTTTGGAATGATCTTCCTCCTGAGGAACTTCTGTCGTCTCCGATGAGCGGGACATATCGTTGACTGTCGAATGATCGTCGACGGAAGGAATGCGAATTTGGGCAGCCTGCTCATAGAAAGATGTCCAAAACTTGAAGGCCAGTAAGAAAAAAGAGTTTGGAACGAGAAACTAAACGGCCTACTCTCGCTGCCTCGCGTACTGGCTCTGTGCCAACCGCATATCGCTTTACAGCCGGTAAAACCTTGGTCGCGAGGAGATGGTGTATTTTGGCAAAGTTTTCATCTATGTTCTACAGGTTGTTCAACGCATTTCAGTTGGTTATTAGGCTGTAAAGCACAGAAAATCACGAACCTGAAGCTTGAAAGTGATCAGTTGCTCAATCTGTTCAATCTGATCATTCACTGAAGCTGTCGTATCTAGGCCAGGAACATGAATGGATGCTGGGTCTGGGTTTGGCTCCCATCTTGGAGGATTTGGGGGGATGGGGCGCCTGCTCTCAGCCATGAAGTTATCGCCCACCCAATTCCGAATTCCGAAACACGTCATCTAGCATCCATCATCGTCTCGCCTACAAACTACGTTCAAGGTAACAAATTCGGGTGAAATCAGGCTTGTCGCCAACTTGACCAATCAGCGCATACATGAACTCCACCACTCGCTGTCAGGAAATGACCGGGAATGTCTTTAGAATTTCAACTCCTCAAATTTCTTTCCCTAGGGCTTCCACCTGGCCGGATGCCGCCCCATTTGAATTCCTGTACTGGTCGAGAAAGTGTTTCCTGGATATCAATTGGTCGGTACATCTTCAACGCTCTGATAAAATTCTTTGACTATCCGCTTCTGTGCCTCCGATTTGGTTTCGCCCTGGACGAGGTATTCCGTGTTAGCATATTGATCTCCGAGAGCACGGATGGTAACTCACAGCATTTGGCGAAATGCCTCTGACAACGACATATTTCCTCCCTGTCAGAATGTCCTCAGTAACTTCGCCAAACCCATCCGTTGCCACCGTCGCGGCGAAGACCTCATGCGAGCCAGTAACCAGACCTCCAGCTTCCTCAGCAATGACGATTCCAGCGGACACATCCCAAGGCCAGCATCCTATTTCCCTGCCAAAATGGATTTGTGCTCAAAGTTCGAGTAGGACCCCGAGATGAACAAAAACCAACCAATAAATGTCCATCCCACCCTGGGCCACCATGGCAAAATTGAGCGCAGCGCTTCCCAGCGACCGAAGAGAGTGCGCCATTTTACCACCAACGACGCCTTGCGAAGGATCTCCTGCCAGACGGCCGAAGCTTGTCGATTTTGATGTTATCGTTTTCTCACAGCGGTCTGAACCCCATTCGACAGCTGGCATGCTAGCTTGAGAAATGACTTTGTACACGGCACAGAGATGGACCGACCGATCACTGCTTGGGACAGGGAAGGCAGCGGCTTCGGTGGAGAAGAAAGAGGAAGCTTGAGGGGTGCATTTCCGCCCCGAATGAGGTAGGATCCTTGACCTTTTATTCCTGTGTACTATTGACAAGGTCCTTCATCAGACGATAAGGTCGATTCAAGATATTGAAGACGAACCAGATGGTCTAGAAAGGGATTATAGATCACGCCAAGGACGGGACGCTTTTTGTAGATCAAGCCGAGTGAGATACAGACGTAAGGAAACCCATGAATAAAATTGGTTGTCCCATCTATCAGGAGAGATTGGAGAGTTAGAGAACGCATCTACGATAGGTTGCGGTTGTTACCGATTGGATCCACGCAAAATGTGGGCTCATCTGTTAAAGGTGGACGCGAGCCAGCGGAATACGACTCCTCTCCGATACTTTTGACGCTCATCAGAGGGATGAGAAGATTCTGCTGTTCCCGACTCACAACTTGAATGTCGGGTATTTTTCTTTGAGCTCCTTTTGAACGGTCTCCTCGACTTTGACATCGTACTCGGTGACAAGATCGACTGAATTTTTCTTCTCGTTGACACTGGCAGATTGGATGGCCTCAGACCCTTGAAGAATAATCGCTCCTGCAGTCTTTGCCACTTGTACTGTGAACGTCAGGATTGACTGGAGGTCTGTCGGGGTAAGCTCTGTCGACATGACCTCGAGAGATTAGATTGTTCCCACGGCATACGCGTCGAGTGAATTCGATTCCAACCGTGACTTGTCCTCCTCCCCAAACATGTTTTTGACGCGTTCAGAATACGGTTAGCCAGGTTCAGTTTCTAAACATAACCCTGAATCGTTTATTTACTGCCACAGATCGTGGCGTCAACACCTTCTCTCCGGAAGGACGTCTATTCCAAGGCATGTACATCCAGCGTAACTCTGGGAACATCATCTCACTTCGTCTCTCACAGTCGAATATGCCATCGAAGCTATCAAGGTGCAACCCCTTCCCTACCATCTCCTCATTTATCTGATACATCCCTAACAACAGCTAGGCTCAACAACAGTAGGCATCCGGACACCCGACGGTGTCGTTCTCGGCGTCGAAAAACGTGTCCAATCTCCCCTCCTGGAATCAAGCTCCATCGAGAAAATAATGGAGATCGATACCCACCTCGGCTGCGCGATGTCAGGATTGACCGCAGATGCACGCACGATGATCGACCATGCCCGCGTCACTGCCCAGAACCATTCGTTCACTTACGACGAAAAGATAAAGGTGGAGAGTGTGACACAGGCCGTTTGTGATCTTGCGCTGCGGTTCGGAGAGAGCGTGCACGATGAGGAGGCCATGATGAGTCGACCGTTTGGAGTGGCACTGCTGATCGCTGGGATTGACGAATCGGGCCCACAACTGTGAGTACGGACATGCTGTTTTCTCCGCTTCATGGTGCTGATCCTTGTGCCAAGATACCATACCGATCCTTCTGGCACGTTTGTGCGTTACGAGGCGAAAGCGATCGGCTCAGGTTCGGAAGCAGCACAAAGCGAGCTTCAAGACAAGTGGCATAAGGTCTCTGCCCATCATACGCGCACAAAATTCAACAACGCCTGACTCTTTAATTGTTTAATAGCAAATGAGCCTCCGCGAAGCTCAAATATTAACTCTGCGGGTATTGAAGCAGGTCATGGAGGAGAAGCTGGACCAACACAATGTTCAACTGGCTCAGGTAAACTCTAATTGGCTATGCTCGATTCAGATCTGTGTTGACGGGGTTATTTCCAGGTGACAAAAGGAGGATTCGAAATCTTGGACGAGACGGGATTGAAGGAGGTCATTGAGGCAATGTGAGATCGTGTATTATTTGTAAATTTTGAAATGCATCCGTCTCTTTTGTTATCGCTTCTCCGGGATATACCATCTTACACCGACGACCATTTTTTCTCCAATGTCAACATTACGCAAGGCTGGATTGAGAATGAAAACCGCTACCAGAAGAATAATTGGTTTTGTACACACCTTGCAATGGCCTCGACCTCAACAAGTACGTCTCTGGGAAGCCTTGCAACTTCGACAGTGGACCTCGCAGGCTTATGATTTCCAAAGAAGTCAGCGTAAACAGCATTGACGGCCGCAAAATCGTCCATCGATTTGAGGAACACCTATGCCCTCGTGTCGGCGATGATCCATGTCAAAGAACGGCAGGGGACTCACAATCGTCTTCACGATCTTCCCTAGCTCGGAGCCACCAGCTTCCACGACAGCCTTGAGGTTGGATAGCGCCTGGAGAGCCTGTATTTCGACATTGCCCTCGCCGACCATCTCGCCCTTTGCGTCCAACGGGATGCATCCTGATAGGAAGAGGAGATTGCCAACTTTGACGGCTTGGGAGTAGGGTCCGATTGCGGCAGGTGCATCTGGGGGGCGATCTAATACATATTCAACCTGTCCCGCGGGGAGACTTACTGGGAGTGGAGACGAGTGTCAGGGTGTGGTGAGTCTCCGCTTTCGACATAGTTGGGGGTGTATATCGTCTGGCTGTGAGTGTCCTGGGGAGAGCGGTCTTCGCTCGGAGTGATCCCTTATATAGGAAAGTTGTCCTTGAGAACATAGGACACCGAGTGAAGATAAATCGGATTTGATAGGTACACGAGATGAATAAACGATGGATAACTTAGGCACTCGTCTCTTCCAGCACCTCCTCCGCTTTGAACAGCTCCTCGGCATCTGCCAGCTCCGGAATCTTTTTGCTCCCGACCTGTCATAGTTTCAACTGAGTCCCCAATCACATCGTCGAAGACATGTACGACGCACGACAAGGCCCCTCAGATCTTCCGCCGCGTTCCCAAGTCGAACAGAAGAGTCGGTGATCATCCGATTGGCTTCGTCCATCATCCTCCTCTGGCGCATTATCGTCAGCTAGAGCCGCGAAAGAGAGAGAAGTGGACGTACTGCATTCCCGACGTCCCAGTCCTCAGCGCCCGCTGCGATGAATTTGTCGAGCTTCTTTTGTTGGTCTTCCGCTTCTCGCTTGTACAGTGTGTGTTCCTTATCAAGTCTGTTAAACGAGCGCACAAGTCAGTCCCCGTTTGCACGTCCAAGACTCCCCTCCGAGATCCACCGTTTGACTACCCCGGCCTTGATCTTGAGTTGTCGACGAACGGCCTTGGTGTCCTCCATGAGTTTTTGCGTCAAACCACAAGGATCATCTGATTCTCATCATGTCGAAATGGGAACAACGTGACTCACTCCCAAGTCTCAGAGGCTGTTTCATACGCTCGAACAACTCTGCTTACTACCATCGTGATAGAAAGCCTTGGAGCGGGACAACAATATGTACTAGGCCCGGGTGCCTGCAATTGCTGTCCTCATTCACTTGTGGATTTGGCAGAATAATAGTCCGCCAAACTCGGGATCCTTGGGTCGGAAACGTTCATTGTGGCTCGATGGGAACCTCGACTTGAGCACAGTGATATGCCCTTCCTGTTCCCTGTATGATTGCTTTCGATGATTCGTAGAAACCGGGTTTACAGATTATTTTCGGCGGAGGTCCAGTGCGTGAAAGAAATGTTAGTCTGTCTCCAATTGATTACTGGGATCATTTTTCTAGATGGAAAAGACGTACCCGCCGCTCAGCGTCACTGTTTGACTGAGCGGAAGAAACGAGATGCAGAAGCTCAACAACGGATCCATATACTACAACAAAGCGTATCCGAGTCGGAACGTCGTGTCAGGGCTAGTGTGGCATTCACAGTGCGGCTTATCGATGCAAGAGATCACACCGCATCTGTTGTTCGACCCATCACTGCTGCTCTCTGGAGGTCAAGGCACGACGTAGATGGTCGGTTCTCCTTTGAGAAAAACGATATAAGCCCGGAAGAGTATGGATTATCCATAAAAAGAACGTCATATGCGGAAGACATGATGCGGAGCAGGCAAGGGTGTGCAGGACAAAAGGAGTCTTTGGATGTAGGGTGCCGACACTGATACTCTGACGAACGTCACGGTGGCGGTCTTGACCGACGTGCGTTACCGGCACCTCTCTGACCGCGCAGCCTCGGACCTTCATCCAATATTAATCCTCTTCTTGGGCTATCTTGCAGGTTAATGTCTCCCAGGCCCAAACCGGTATGCCTCGCTCCAATTATGAAATGTCTTAAGGTAGAGTAGGTTAAGAAATGCTTATGAGCGATAACATTCAAATTTTGCCAGGCGTTCTAGGCCCGAAGTTGTGGCCCGTGGCTATAAGACAAGTGAGACTCATGCAACGGGAGGTTTGCCTTTCTTAAGTACAAGTCGATTCCATTTGCGTTCGCATCTATTCAGTCACAGAAACTAGTCATCTCATTGCGTCCGTAAGATAACACAGAAATCCCACTACAACGAACAATGTGGTCCTCAGCGTCGCTGTCGCTAGATCTAGGAGCCCTTTGTCTTCAACGATAATGAGGATCACTTTCGAGTTGCAGCCCCAGCTTTGTTCAGAGCTTGACTGTTCCAAGACCCTCCGTGTTACCCCAGCGCCGCGATCTACAGACCTTTCAGCTCCCCAGCGTCGATGCCGTCCGGATCTAGAGGCTCGTTGGATCTAGCGACTTTCGGGCCCTCCACGGCGTCCCCGGAACCGCTCCAAGGCTTCATTCTTCAGGCGAATCGGAAGGTGGTTATGTCGGTTGGACTCTCGACCGTCGGGGGGAGCCAACCTGGGAGCGCCGTCGCTATATGTTACATTCCCGCAAGTTCTCTCCTCGATCTCGTATGGAAACATATTTTTTGTTTTTCCTTTCAATCAATCGATCTCGTCTCAAGCTCTCACCCTTTCTTTCAAGTGCAAATCATGTATGATATTCGGCTATCCTTATCAATTAACTGGAGCGACGAATGGCGTGAATACACTGGCAGTCACACATTCCTTGAACATTCACGAGTTTCTTCAAGCATCGGCGCCGACTGCGATACAAACGGGGATAGGATATGGTAAGTGGGGTATCAGTACGCCGGTATAGTAGATAAGTAAGGAAAGGTCAGGTTATGAATTGTAGAAACAAGTAGTCACGGTGAGAGGGAGAGACGACTGGTCGGGGGTCCGAAAGACATGGGTATAGATATAGGAGAGGGGGCCTGGAGGAGCCAACAACAGTTTGTTCCGCCGACTGCGATACAAACGAACAACCGCTCAGCTTGGAAGAAGGAAAAGGGGCAGCCATACCAACCTTTCCGTCACTCCTAATTAGAGCTTAACTTCAAACCTGCTTGGATTGATGAGAAAACACGTCGAAGAAAATGTACATATCACCACGGACGTCGGACGACTTGAGTACCTCGATTTTTTTCTTCGCCATCTCCATAGCTTTTTTCAGCATCGCCATAAAGTCAGGTTTTGCTTCCTCACGAGGTCTGATGGGTGAAGCAACGGCGCTAGATACACCGGATGCTGCGATGAGTGCGAGAATTGCGACAATGCGAAGCGAACGCATTTAAAGCGAGAGGGCTCTTGAGAAGATGAGTTAACATTTGGCGAGAGTCATGAATATATAAGCGTCGAAACGAATGCCAGTCGGGTGACCCGAACAGAGGGCCGCGCAGTGGGCATTCAGGACGCCTGTCGTCCACCGTCGTTTGTTAATCTATCCTATCCTTTGAATGTAATTGCAATTTGTTGATTGAGATTCGCATCACGATGTACAAGGTCGGCGTCATTCAGGACGTCTAGTATCAACAGGCTCTTTGAGTCGTTTGTTTATCTAGCCATCCTTTGAATATACAAGTCGATTGCATTTGCATTCACATCTATGATTCAGTCACGGAAACTAGTCGTCTCATTGCGTTCGTAAGATAACACAGAAATCCCACTACAACGAACAATGTAGAGAATGTACGTGAAACGCTAGAGAGAATAGTAGATACGGAGCCAAGGTGGGGGCAGCAATCAAGCTACAGGCGTACAGACAAAAAGACTCCAACGCTAGAGTGCTGCGCCGATGAACGGGCATGATGATGATAGCTCAACAGAATTGCGGCTGGAAGAAGCGGTAGGGGTTGGGGCATAACGGGCATATTGAAAACGTGAAGGGACATAATGGCCAGTTAGATAGGGAGTGAACAAGAATCCAGGACAGTCGACTTGCGCCGCCCTGGAGAGCATCGAGCTGCTTGTCAACGTATTGCTCATCGCCGATCATGAAACATCAACTCAAAGGATAACACAGCGTCGACCACGGGGGGCCAAGCTCAGCACATCAGGTGCGACGGTACGATGGACTAGCCATCCCGTGGAACCTAAAGGCGAGGGCGGCGACGACGACGACGAGGACAGCTGTGAAATTTCGAGAGCGAGGCTTGCTGCGCGGGGAAGAGAAATCGAGGGTTTGTCCGCAATCCAAAAAGGCGAGAAAAGTCATTTCAGCGATCAAGACCGCCCAAGCCGCACCAATCCTCGGTCTTCCACATCCGACAAGTTCTGTGGGGCTATGATCATGCGCTCGTGCAAAGGTGCAGGGTCAAGAGCGATGAAGACTGCCCTCGGCGGCCTATGTCGCCGAGGTAGAAAGGAAGAAGATAGTGGACGGAGCCGGGAGGCGTAGGAAGTAAGAGATAGCGGGACGATAGGGGTAGGCGGAGTGTCGTCGCGGATATGGCGGTGATCAACGCCACACCTTGACAAAGAAGAGTGGAAGGCGTGTAGAAATGGTAAGGAGCCATTGAAATGTGCAGGAAATAATTCAGTGATCAATAAACATTGCGATGGGTAACGACGCAATCAAGTGATCATTTGGAGACTTGGCTAGATTGGCATCCATGTCGGTTGGGAACGAAAGAGTCGAGCAAAATTGACGAGGTTGACGCCAGTGTGTCGGCACAGCGAGGTACGGTACCACAGTTAAGTGGTCGTCGCCTCAAGCATGTTGATGGGTTGTGTAGGAAGTGGGGTACAGCCGGGACGAAACGACTCTCAAACGAGTGAAGTACAAGAAAGCTCCAAACAAAGGCGAGTACGTACTCACACCTCGACGAGAGGTGGAGCTCTGTTACTCTAGCTCTGCTGTCGGTCTTGTGTCAGTGTCGTGTCCACATGAAGTATCGACCAGAAATCCGGTTTCCATCGTCATCGGCAAAATCATCGGTATTCTTCGTGGGTGGGTGCGAGCAGAGAGGTGACCACAGGTCAGGACCTCATGGCATCGAGCACCGGGGAGAGGCCGCTAGGGAGAAAGAGTCGGCCAAGGACATGGAATGCGTCGCTGACGCGGGTAGCCTGGAACCGTCATCCAATGACGACAAGATTCGGAGGAATGGTGGAGCGTGCGTGAGATGCGTAAGTAATATAGACAATAAATGCGATAGTCCGTGTGTCATAATCAAAACAGTGTCACCAATCCAGGATAAATTCGATACAGTCGGTTTTTGAGAATACAATGCTTTTTGGGGGGTCGATGCAGAAACGGGAATCAGAAGGCGGCGGCCGCAGCCCCATGCCGTGTTGTGTTGAGCATGAGGGCCTCGTTGACATTGCGGAGGCGATGAACTTCCGCCTCGGCTGCCTTCAGCCTGTTCTCCAGCTGCTCTCGGACGGTGTCGAGGTAACGAAGGTGACTTGTGGCTGTAAGGTTCGTGCTATATTTAGTCAAGGTCCTACGCATCGGAGGTGGCTAAACTTACCACGATCGAGCAACGAAACTTTGCTCGACTTCTGGTTAGACGCAGGGAGGGTCTCTTTGAGGCGTGCATAACCGTCTCGAAGTTCGTCACGTCTTCGCTGCTCAGACTCGATGCGTTGCTTGCGAATGGTCTCGCGGCGCCTGTGACGGATCAGAGAGTTATTCTTAAAATAAATAGAGTGGGATGCTCACGAGTCAGGACTTCCACCGACCAGGGTAACCGGGTGGAACTCTTCGTCCTCCTCGTCACTTTCATCGCCGCTCCTGCTGATCCTCCGCTTGTGAGCTCCCTTGGTGGCACGGGTGGGAGGTGCCATGATAGGGTTGTAGCGATGCGACCTGGGAACCGTCGCCGCATAAGGGATGGAAGCAGGGGGTGACTGAGTACCGCTGCCGCGGCTATGGCGGCCAGAAGCAGGGGCCATGCCGTCAGAGGAGAGCTCGCCAGCGCTGAGGGTGTAGCTCCCGAGAGCGGGAGGGGATATGCTGGCACCATCAAGGGGAGTGTAAGGGCGAGCGGGCGAGGAGGAGTATGTGTAGTCTCCAATCGCATTCTGGAGGTTCAGTGTGTTGAAAGTGATCGACGGGCTGGGCACTAAAAATAAAGACGATTAGCTCAGCACGTGGCTTTCCTTTTGGACGTACGACCGAGAGAGACACCGAAGGAAGGCGATTGAGGATACGGCTGAAGATACTCGAGGCCATTGTCGAGGTAAGTGAAGGAGTCGACGGAGTCCATGAAGCCGGAGTTCTTGGAGTGGTCAAAATCGATGAATTGAGGAGATGCAGCCATAAAGTGTGGGATGCGGGAGTGTGCAGCGACTAGCGATGATGCCGACAGAAGGAATAAATCACTGAAAAATAAGGAAACCTAGTACAATGGTGGGTGGCATAGTGAGCCGGGTCGGGACTTTTTTGTGAAGTGGTTGCTATAGTCTTACCAAAAGAACAATGGTGGTGGTGACTGAAATGAAAAAGACAACGGAGAGGACAAGGGGGGGGAGGGAGAAAAGGGGAGGAGAGGAGGGGGGTAAAGTGTCGGAATAGGGTGAAGAGGCTTTTGTAGGGTGGCGATATCCAAACGGGTTTGGATCTGCCTCGAGGCAGAAGACATCGGAGCTCGTCCTACCAGGTTTGTCTCAACAATTTCTTGATTCCCGGATGCAATTCCTTGTCATGACTTGGTTTGCAATGTATCATCCTTCATCTCCACCAGCATCGATTTAATAATTTAATCAGCGTCTCTGAGGTTTTTCCGGGTCGAATTCCTCACGCAGCCCGGTCGATTGTCAACCGTTCTCGACTCTCTTCCATTCTTTCGTCCCGATACCCCGTACACCATACAGACCCCTATTATAATTAGCGGCAACACCCATGATCCGAATGCCGAGGAGTGTACCTCTTTATTTCCGCATCTCCAAACCCTTGTAATTCAATTCGGTGCCCTATACCCAACTGAGAGAAACTGTAGCAAGCCAACTCGATTTCCCTTGCAAAGTTTGTCTCTCATGTCCGCTGTAGAGTCAAGTTGAAGCCGAGTTTGTATTTTCGCTCGGGACTGCATCGTTGTTTTCATTTCATGCAGGGAATATAGGATCCCAGGAGCAGCTTCAAGTTATAATTACCACTGGTTTGCTCCGATCAGCCCAACGCGAGTTGTAAACATAGAGCGCCTCGACCGTGTTGATGTCCAAATGGATAAGTGGCTTGCGTCATGATACGGGAGTGCCGTGCGATCCATCGCCCGATAAAGGGCCTCATCCTGGGATGTCAAATATTACATGTCGTATCATTCCACGACTGGAAAGTAAGAGGGTATTTTGCCGCGAAGGATGAAAGTCATCCGTCACATTTGATATTTAGCCTTGGGAAGTAAGAGGGAAGTACATCATGATCATGCAATCGTAAGTGTCGTAACGTAAGTAATTCAATGTCGTAAGTACCAGATCAGAAGGAAAAAAGGAAAAACAGAACGGCCCGAGAGAATCACAAGCGCCTATGAGTTGTTGAAGACCCCTAGATCCCATGCGAGATATGATCAATGTGTGACAAAAAAAGGCTGAAAAGGAAGTGCCTTGCCTTCATTTTTCACAAGGTTGTAGTGTTCCATCCGCTTTGAGAACCGCCACAACAAGAAAACCATGTAGACCTGCCAGAACACTGGTTATTATAGGTAGGGGAAATACATTGTGGATTAACCTGGCAGGCAATGTCGACCAAGATTCCCACAAAAAAGGCGGAATACAGGCTCGAAAAGCCAGTGGTACAAAAGCCACCCGGGAGTGATCCAGAGTAAGTGACACCGGGTCTTACAGAGCCGGGCCACAGTTGGCCGCCGTTATTACATTCCCAAAGGATCTTGTCTTTTCTGAATAAGCCAGACGTCAGCAAGAGGTTCCGGTGATGAACATCGAGAGGCATCGGCATCGGACGCGGGAAGGGAGAGAAGAAAATAGTCAAAGTCAACGTACCCACGTTGGAGTTCCACGAGCATAAGGATGCCTCGAATGGCCGATATTACGACTAGGAAGCACCAGACAAGTTTCATGGCTCGGGTCCAGATGTACGATCGCTGTCAAGGTTTAGAGCCAAGGTTTCGTTACGCAAAGGCAGGACTAACATTGGACAGGGCCAACGCGCTGACCACTGCAACTCCTGCTACAGCAAGGGCGACTCCGCCGTATATTTGCCAAAGCCGGATCTCAATACTGCGGTTTTTTGTGCACAAAAAAAAGGATCGCTCACCATTCGGGGAAAATGAAGAAAATATACATTCCTCTGAGAAGCAAAAAGATTCCTCCTCCGATGCTGTAGGTCTAGACGACGGAAATTATTGGTGAGATCAGATCGAAAGCGATGAAACTCTTACAGCGATGAGAAACGCCCATGCAACCGCACCGGATCTCTTTTATCTAAACAGTGAGAATCTCTTGACGCCGTCGATGACTTTGAGAAACGTACCAAGGGGAGTAATATGCAGCAGTTGTCACACCTAAGGGGTAGACGGTAATCGAAGCGGGAGATAAGATCAAGTGGATATCACGCACCACATTATGGATATAGGATAGTTTTTCCTATAAACTTGGGGAATACGATAGTGGGTCGTAAGTCGTGAGGAGGGGGGGTGACGCCGGGAAGGGGTGGAGGGGGAGGCGGGGGTGGAGGGCACCACTGCAGACCCCGAGACTCAGTCCTCAGTCAAGGCAACCGGTAAAGGAAGGACCGCGTGACAGCGCCACCATCATTGAATACTCCATGACGGCCCGACGGCGACGTCACAGGGCGACTCGGAGTCCGTTTCATTGAGGCAATCCCTGTGTCGAATCTCAGCTGCGCTATGCATTACTCGGTGTCGGTTGAGGCATCTTACCTATGTCCCTCAAACGGACTAGGTCTCTGTCAAGTTTCAACGACAGCCAACTTGAAGTTGTTGTCGCTGACCAAGACCTTCGTGGGGAAATCCGACACGGGACATACTCTTCTGCGGCCTGCAGGGTATACTGCGCTTTCTCGTCGGGGCCGACTCCAGTACGCCACCATATCAAGATCTAGGACCAACAGCGGCGTCTTCATCGATCAAGCATGCTGCTCGCCCACCCCTGTTGAACTTGGGGGGTCAAGTGGATATGTGTGTTTCTAGGAACCGTCTCGTCATCACCAGTTCTCCCAACTACGCCACTTGGCGTCACCGTGGTGTGCCCTTCTCCTCGATAGCCACCTTAAGCTTATCCCATGAGTCATTTCTGAAGAACCCGAGACTCGGCCCCAGACACTATTTCATTAACGCCATCCTCCTCAATCCCAATCCAATAAACGAACCTTGTCCCCTGACGCTTGTCTGGCGATCAACCTTTTTCCGAACCAGTTTCCGCCACACCCCCGCGATCGGCACCCAACCCCATTCGGACCTGCACGAGTCTCCAATTTCATCGGCCTCTGTCCCAATTCATACGATAACTCCTCGTCCTGTAACTGTTCCTGCAGCCTGTCGAGCGGCCCTTGATGCTTGGGTTCTGGGTACGCTCTTCGGCATTCACATGCACCCCGTACGGCGGTGTTTTTTCCATGTAACGATCAATCCACTGGGGTCACTCCGGTCACGGTGCGATATCGAAGCAACCCTCAGGAGCCTCCACTCGAAACGAGGCCATGGAGGCTATAGTCTGCAATGGAAAGTGTGAGTAAAAAGTTGCCTTTTAGCGATTGCGAGGTTTGATTCGAATTAGGACTTTCAACACTGTCCTCCTATTGTGCATAATGAAAAATGTGTGTTGCAGCCCCCGAAACTCTTGGGTCATGTTTCAATGCGGCCTGTAATTGGGTGCTGGTGTATTGAACCTTGGCGCTTTTCACATGGAGGTATCTTGCAATGACGCTGAACTGATGTTGGTGCACATCGAATCTTGAACGCCTTTGTGACATAATGGAGGTATCTTGCAGTGACCAGATAACGCGGTTCAGCGTCCAAAAAATATTTCGACCACTGGAACGTGAAATAGCCTCCTGTGATTTCACTGCTTGTCGCCGTTTCAGGTGTTCTTGCTCAGAAACCCCATTTCCCCTTTCCTCGCAATCATGGGCGGAGGGGAGGCAAGTATGAGGATGACGGAACGTGTAGTTCACGTGTGGACCATTCAAGTTTTTCAAAAAGTTCCTTGTCGATCTGTGCATAACTGGAAAATCGCTTCCAGTGGATAGGTAGGTTTTGACGTCGACATGATGGTCACTTCATTTCCAAAAGCTATAGCTATCTATTGGCAAATCGTCCTATCACAAGAGTTATCTGGGGGGATCCCTGAAACTCAATACAGCTGTGAAGTTGACACATGTTGGTGATCTACGCATACGAGTGCGTCAGGAGATGTAAATCATGACACGCAGTCTGCTGCTGCGCGTTAAACGCGTGTTGGGGCTGCATCGGGAGAAAAGCCTGTTACGGCTGAGTCGGCCCTGTGGGCCAATACATAGCGTAAGTAGAGCAGAGTAAGCATTGAATCTCATTGCATCCTTCATCAAATAGCTTTGCGAATCGATCGACTACTACATAGCTTGCCCTCGCAATGTGAGTGAATGTGCCTTTTTGAAAACAAAAATATGCATCCGGGATTGTGTTGTGTGAAAGAGTGCAGGAAAAGAAGGGGCGGAGGATGTAGAAGCTGGGTGTCGATCTGTATTCTGTGATAGGCTCCTAGTCCGGAGAGGCCGGGGCTTGCCCAACGTCTTGGCCACTGGTCAACTTTCGACTCCGCGAAAGAAACAAGGTAATGTTGGTGTGAAGGTCTCAAAGTGTCTTTTACACCCAAGAGGGGTATTCATCTGGGAATCCGATGCCTTGGCGTTCTGCAAGATGACAATCGATGGGGGAAACACGCTGCCTGGGTACAT
>Ga0307516_10002514_pt1 | contig 24412 bp, 31 predicted proteins | sample 19_EM_MG_FD_203310 | JGI IMG/M metagenome (GOLD analysis project Ga0307516, IMG submission 203310) | Populus trichocarpa ectomycorrhiza microbial communities from riparian zone in the Pacific Northwest, United States - 19_EM | ecosystem: Host-associated > Plants > Roots > Unclassified | place...
CTTGCCTTTCAGAACACGACGAGCACAAGAAAACCCTGGGGATTATCCCCCCAATTAATTTACTCTACAAGACTACCGAGGATTTACGATTTCGCTTTCCAGTATGCTGACAAGAAGTACAAAAAAATAGAGAGGGTTGGTTAAGAGTTGACGCGCTGGGGGGGAAGAAACTAGGTATCAAGAAGTACGAAGAGATGTCGCGGGGAGAGGGGGGGGGGATATATCACCCAAAGGTATAACGAGATGACGAAACGCGGAAAATAAAAAATAAAAACGGTGAGGGCGCGATGAGAACAAACCGCTAGAGCCTTAGAGAATCCACAAAAGAACGGGAGAGATCGAGTGAGAGGGTGGGGGAGAAGGGAACGGGATTGACGAACGAACGAAATAACTAAGAGAGCGAGATGATGACACGACAAGAGTGCAGAGGAGACGAGTGGATTGAAAAGGCTTAGCTTATCAGCGCATATAACGGCTGAGAGGGCGATGCGAGGGGCAGGGAATCATCACAAAAGATCATCATCAAGGTCCCCATCGAAATGCAAACTCTCCATGTCCCCAAGATGATCCTCATGATCCGATCTCAACCTCAAACTCCCCGGAGACCCAGGCTGGCTAATCGAAAAATTCACCGTCGTCGGTGAGATGTTCGATAAACCGTTCCCATGGATCCCACCGGTCTGGGCCGTTTGGAACACGAACGTTTGGGACGACGGTTGTGAGTGAAGGTCGTGGCGAGTCGTCGGGTTGGCGTCTAATCCACCTTCGTCTTCCGAGTTCGGGGATGACCGCATCAGCATCGACATGTTGCTCGGCGGGACCCCAAAAATCGAAGAAGCGGTGGAACCCGTCCGGAAATGGCCACTCGGCTTTCTCGAAGGTGGCTCGAACCCGTGTTGGGTTTCATCTTCGTCTTCGTCACCATTACGATCGGGACGCGAGTGAGGACGCGAAGAGGGTTCCGGTAAGGATCTCTGACTAAGCGTGTCAGAAACCGCTCGCCTCCCTCCAACCCCAAGTCCACTCACACCCTTCACCTTGGCCCTCTCCATCCCAGCCTCAAATCTTCGACTAGGGTGCCCATGTCCCAGCCCGAACCCGTTCGCGATGCTATGCCCACGGTCAGAACCATTAGGGTGATCATCCATAAACGTCGCGCGGTGATCCGGGGAGATCCTCCGATGTCCGACCACTTCACCGGGTGACGACTCTGGAGAAATCAGGTCCAACTCCGACCCTAGAGTCGAACCAGTTCCTAATCTTGATCCAGCCCTCGACCTTCCCTTGTGAGGGAAGACATCGGAGGCGAACTCGTCCCCGTGTGAGATGTAGGTGGTGTGGGGGCGGGAGACGGTACGCTTATAGATCCCTTCGAGCGAGGACAGGGTCCTACCCATCCCGACGTGTTCCGAACTCGCAAACCTACTCATGTGTGATCTGGATAGAGTTCCATACACCGAGTGGTTCCTTGAATGTGACCTGGAGTCGCTCAGCCTTTCCCGCTCACGCTCCCTTTCACGCTCACGACACACCACTTCCACGGTTTCCTCCAACACCGCCAGCCTCTCTCGTAGTTGCACGTTTTCCTCCCTCACCCTCACATTCTCCTCCCTGAGTACCTTGTTCAGGTTCTGCGAGTCAGAAAGAGCCGAAAGTAACGCTTCGGTCTCCATCTGATGCTTATCCCTCAGCACTTGGTACACGGCTGCGTCCTCTCTCTGCTGTTGGAGAGTGGAGGATCCAGGCAAGGACAGTGGTGACATGGAAGATGTCGCAGAAGTAGGCGCAGTGGAAGATGAGGAGGTGAAGGGAGTCCCAACCCTCTCGGAAACCACGCTCGGTGTAGCACGCGCCCTTCCCCACGTCGAGCTCGTGGCCGAGACCTCGGAGTATCCCGTTCGTGATGGTGCCATTTGACGGTGATAGTCTCCGACCCGTTCTCGATCCATCGACGATCGAGAGTATATTGGGCTCGTCTGCCTCGAAGAACCCTCTTCATCCCGATCACGTTCGCGGTCCCTGTCCTTGGGGAGTAGTCCGGCTTCACGAAACAGCCTCACAGTTCTTGGCCCCGTAAAGTCGATCGCCCGCCGATGCAAGCTCCCGGAATTCGGCTGACCGCTGAGTTGCCGGGCCAGTTCTGGTGAACCAGTACTCTCGCTCATGCTCCTGTTTCGATTCCTAACCCTGCCCTGGGTCTGTGGCTGAGGCTGGGGATTGGGTCGCTCGAGCCGTTCAAGCCTTTCGAAGCTCGGTCGCGCGCTATCCAAACTCGGCCGCGGAGCGAACTGTCTCCGACCGGCGGTACCCAGGGAAGATGAGGCTCGAGAAGAGGGTGAAATGTTCTCAGAGTCCCATGGTCCATTCGTAGTGGAAAGCTGTCGCAATGCCGGCCTTGAAGAGGGTGGGTTGTGAAGAGTCGAAGTCTTCAATAGCTTGTTCAGTCCCAGTCTCGACCCTGGCCGCCGCTCAGTGCTGCTCCTACCAACTGCAGGAGTCGGTTCCTCTGGGTTTGTTGGGGAGGAAGACGGTCTGGGCGTGCTTGGATGTGAAGGGGGTGAAGGGGAAGGGGGTTGACGGTGATCGGGCATGATGACGTCCGCCGAATTGAGTTCGGCGGAACTTGAGGCATTGGAGCGAGGGGGGCGTGACTGCGTTGGCGAAGGGGAAAGTGCCGTCGAACCGGAGGATAGAGATGGTCGAGGGATGAGAGTGAACGAGGGTGACTTGGCTGACGAGAGTACCCTTTTGGACTGTGGTAACTGTGGCGATTCTGCGAGGAGAGGCAAGTTGTCGGGTGGCGGAACTGGTGAACCCTTCGACCTAGAGGATGCAGATAATAGGTTTGGCGATACCGAAATGGAGGGTCGCTCGTTGGGTATCCTCGGTATCCTCATCGTGGGGGACGCGGAGGGAGGCAACCTCTCTGTCGAACCAAGCCGACTCTCATTCCCAGCGATCTTGTTCGGACTCAAAAGCGCCGCCAAATCAGGGTCCAACGCGTGAACGTTGAAGCTCACATCGCCCAACCCTAACCCAACACCAAGGTGGTTCGGGTCCTCCTCAGTATCCCCACCTTGTTCGGCTTCCGGGTCGATTTTCGGTTCGGAGGCTTCTTCGACAACGACGCTTCCCAACCACGCTCCGGTTTGGCCACCGCCCGCTGACATGGCGTTTCTGACCTCCGCTGCTATCTCCGCGAGTTTGTAAGTAGAGAGTTCGAGCGTCGTTGAGGCGGTGGGTGAATCTGGCGTTGGAGGTAACAGCTTCTTGCTTGGCCCGCGTGTTTTGCCACGATCATCATCCTCCTCATCCACGGCTGGGATGTGCTTCGAAATCGACAGCGCAGAAGTTTCCGATTCAACGATCGTCGACAGATCACCTCGGCATGGGTTGTCGACTGCATCAGAGATTTGCGGTTTCGAGGATGACAAAGATGGTGGAGTACCTGAGATCAGAGAGTTAACAGATGCGATCAATAACCGAACTGAACAGAGTCGGAAATGATAGACGCAGGGGGAACATACCGTGATCGATTCCTGAGGACGGTGGGGAAGCAGACGATGGGGTGGATGCGGGTGTGGGGAACGGAAGGGTTATGGATATCAGTGGAGCGGACCGTTGGGACTCGGATTGAAGTTGAAGTGGGGGGAGTTGTGGAGGGAATGGTGGGGGTCCAGGCGTGCGGGGTGGTGCGGTCACCGCGGTCTCTGAGAGCGGAAGCGCGTTCTGAATGAGCAAGACGGGTGGTTTTTGAGGGTCTGGGAGGTCTGGGAGGCTAGGAATGGGGCTCCTGGGCTTCTTGTCTCCTCCCTTCTCTTTCTCCTTGGTCGATCGCTGACCTAAAGAGAACGACCGCCTCGGAGTTAGTGTAGACGAAATGCTGGTGTTCGGGGACGCTGGCGATTTTCCCGGCCCAAACGGCAACAAGTTTCGAAACGACCTGAACGTCGTCTTCCCTGCAGACACAGGAGTGGATTGCTGTTGAGGTTGTGGCAGGTTTGAAGGAGTGAAAGTAGTTTTCGAGTTGGGACTTGTCTGTGGTGATGGATAGTGTCCGACGGAAAAGCTTCTTGACGGCGCGGAAAGGTAGGGAACGGAATTTGGGTCAGGGCTCGAGTTGCTTTTGTTGACATCGGGGTTTTGCCGTTGAAGGGAGAGGGAGGTTCGAGCCTGCATAAGAGGCATCGCGATGGGGATGAATGAGCTCGGCCCGCGACGGTGCCCATTCACTTTTGCATCTGCCATACTGAAAGAGACGCTATCATTAGAAAAAGAAAGCAAAGGCGGAACCCGGTCGCTACGCACCTGGGGAAAATGGGGGAGCGAGAAATACCCCGAAGAAGAGGGGATTACCTCGGTGTTAAGTGTCCTTAACAGCGTGGGCCTGATCTCCGGGTGGCGTCAGCAAACAAAGCACATCCCAAGCAAAAATACGCGGTCGAGAAGAGGGAGACAAGAAACAGGTTCTTGCCGTCGAAAGCACGGTGGGGGAGATGGAGAGGGAGGCAGCGACCGCGGGCAAAAGAGCTCACACTGAGATGACAGGCCAGCGCCTAACACGTATCCATTCACGTCTGATCCGGCGCACGTGGCTCTCGGTGCCGGGTGCCCCTCCGCCCTGGCTGGGAGAGAGGTTCGCCGTCCAATAACTCTGCTAAACGGTATGGGCAATCGTACGCTTCGCATATGTGCGTCGCGGCGGGGAGAGCAGCCAATCGAGGACCAGGTGAGTCTGAGCGCTTGAGCTCCAACCGTAGACGACCTCCGAGGGAAACATCAACGCGCAGGACGTTCGATACGGTCGTCGGTGCCCGTCCACGGATTGGATTGCGGCGTGAGCTCTACCTGGGGTGGGTATGTACATACAAAGCCGGGGAACGAATCTGAGGGAGCCTCACACATTGAACCCGTGAAGCACAAAACAATATCCCGTCTACCGCCCTGTACCATTGTTCCGTCGAATCATGTCGTGGGTTCGTCGTGGTTCAAACGATCCCAAACTTCCGACTCCCTATCAGTACCCTGCCGAGCAAATATCCGGCAATAACGCCCACGGAATCGTAACTGGCAGGTCAGCTGTTGTCGGGGTTGTTGGGGACAGTGGGTGTTGATCATCTTTACGGCCATACACGAGTTTATGCACAATGCCAAGCTGGCACCTATTGAACAGTCTAAGGCAGATTACAGTCTTTGCAGTATTTTCGGATTTATCCTTGCACCTTGAGGCCTTATCGATTATCTCCCGATGGCCGGTCCTCAGCACCAGGATGGACGTCCTCCCGCCACACCGCATCTCCGTGTCGCCCCCCTTAAAAGGTGATCCCAAAAGGAGCATGTTTGGCATGTAGGTAAGCTCGAGTAGTGCTTTACACCCCTCCCTCCGGACACCTCTTTACAAGCGAATTTTAATCATCAGTCCTTGGCGAGACGGGACCGTAACGACTCACCACTTTTCGAGCTCAAGCCTAAACTTGCTGGACGAAACGGCCATGGCTGCTGATTAAACATCCCGTGCGGCATGGTTAGCAAGAGGAAGCAGGTAAGCCTTCCGTCTCCTTCGGCAACAGATACGTGGGCTTATCTCAGTGCAACAATGGTGTGCAGAGGTGCGACGCAAAGCGGCCCTGTACCCCATGTTCCAAGGCTGGGTGGTCCGATTGCGTGTCGAGGAGCGTCGGGTGGCGCAATATATGCACAAGAAACTACCCACTGCTGCTCAGGCCTTTCTCTTCTCATTCAAGAGCGAACCGGGCCCGTGTAACCCACCATCGTTCTCTTTGGCGGACAAGGACTTGTCCAATGTTTCTGCGAGAGGGCCTAGTCCCCCGGACTTTGACACACTGGATGGGCTTGGGCCTTCTGGAACCGATCAGATTTCGGAAATGGAACTCGTACCCTTCCGAGGAAGATATCCCAGCCCCTCTCAGCCCACCACGATATCCACCTTCTCCCTCCAATCTCCTCAGTTCCCCTCCACCCCTTGCCAACCTCATAGACCGCTGTCGCTCTCTGATCCAGACCGTTTTCAGGTATCTACTGTCACGACATCATCAGAACTAGAATGGGCATTGTGCGTGTTTCCTCCCTTCGGGTGTCGTTCACACATTGTAGGAGCTAACCCCATTCGCCCAGCCGTCATGCGGCGCTGCTACGGTCGAGACAGTTTGGGATTTATCTCCCGGGCCCCAAGCAAGATGCTATACTACGTGGGGACATTTCGAACGCCATCGTTCATCAATGGTTCGTTCACGCCATGGCCGCGTTCGGGGTGCAATTTTGTGCCGGTGTCGTAGTCTCACTCAGGGTGGGACAAATACGCGCGGAACACGTTCGCCGAGCTCAAGAACAACTCGCAGAAATTACAATAGGGAGGAATATGAATCTCATGGTTCAGATATTGGTTTGTCTGGCCGCTATGACCCTTCACTCAAGGTGGTTCGATCCCAGTCGCCAATGTCTCACGAAGGCATGCGTTGTGCTCAACGCAGCGAACCTCCGGTTTATTCCGGTCACTGGACGTCCACCAGTACTCACGGAGGATGTCCGCGAGCGAGTCGTGGTACTCTCGCAGATCATCTACTTTGAAAGTTACATGTTTCTAGCTGTGGACGGAACAGAGCCGAAGATGGCAACCCGGATCGAGAACGAGTTTCGATACGAGCTCCAGGTGAGGGTTCACTTCCTCGTTCCCAGTGGCATGGATTGATGACGGGGGGACAGCAAACCTATCCGCACTTGTTCGAGATCTGTCCGTTGATTATGCGGACACAGGGGATCTTGTTGGTCAGGGATGCGATTGTGGCCTTCTGTTCGGCCGATAGTTGGTCATCCACCTTCTCATCGACCCCAGTTGACGCTTCCTACTTTGTCACAGGGGTGAAACCAGATCAATGGAAACAGACATGCGAAGAACTAGTGGCTCGCCTCGATGAATACTCCGACACCCTTCTTCGGAATACGCAAACGTTCCTACAGGTCGGAGATACCCAGGGCACAGTGATCATTCAGAGTAGTTGCATCGACTGTTTGGCACACCTTGCGGTGTTGTGCGATCTCGTCAGTTATTTGGAACCAAACTCCAAACCTCAGATGGACGCTATTTGTGATTCGCCGTTGGAGCGACTTGGCCGTCTCACGCAGGAAATGAGTTTCGATGGATTCACATCCTTCGATCTGTTACTCATGGTACGTCGTTGGGTTGATCATTCCTGACAGAGAGCAAACTGATACTGCTGTTGGTTAGCTTTCGTGGGAGAGGTCGTTGGTGGCGTTCGATTCACGGATCGGGTGCTTATCGCGCGAGGAAGGTGCATCCCTACGATTTTACCTGGAAGCCGTTGCAAAGGCGCGATCAGACATCGAAGCCAGACTCCCGGGCTCATCTCCTCCGCAACTCTCTTCATACTTAGCGTTCGCCGGTGAAGAGGGGTCGAGGTACCAGAGGGCTGGTTTCACGTGGATTTCGTTATGGATCCCCTGATACTCCTATGGTAGAATATTGAACAACTGACCTTCCCGTTCTTGCCTATGTTCAGTTTTGAATCAGCTGTTGTTGTTGTTGTTGGTTCAATGTCCGGGTGAGTGTAAGGTCCGGCCCGACGACGGTCCGGGACCAAACAGGTTCTAGATTTTTCGGACGTCCTATGTTTCACGGACTCTCTTTATGATATCATGGACTCGAGCACTTTAGTATATAAAGACAAGGCTCTATGTACCTAAAGTACTAAGCGTCGAACAGAGTTCGGTCCTACTTCTGTCTCGTGCGACTCCTGTGGTGCCAGCGAACCCGAGACTGACTCCGGACAAGCTTAATAGTACTCCACCCTCAAACAGTCCCAAAGGATTCCTTTGGGACTCTTATTGCTCCGAGAAGAAGAGCCTTAACCTCAGCAAACTCCTTCCGGTCCGCCCCCAATTCCGTTTCCACGCCTTTGATCAAGCTTTCCAAAGCACCCTCGGGGTTGTCGATCTCTGGTTCAATCGGCCCGTCGGACTCCGACCAAACCGAATCACGCTCAAACCCAACCCAATAGTCTATCAGACTTTCAATTGTCGTGAGATATTGCTTGTAAGGCTCGGAGACTGGGAATTGACGACCGTAGTCGTAGACGAAGGCTAGCTTTGACACGCGGTGGTACATTCGGTCCCCAGAGAACCAGGGTTGGACGGAATCTGGCCGAGAGATCTTGACAGAGTGATTCCTGTACTCCACGTTAATGAGGGTGGCATAGGCGAGCACCCACACGAACGACTCAGCGTCGTGCCTGTACAGCTGAGGAATCCGCTCCTTAGCTCCCCCCCTGAACATCTCGAGCGCCATGAAGGGGACGGTGCCGGTTCGGTCGTGATCCGTAGCCGGAAATTTGTCCCATGAGGCGAGATCGTAGTCGTTGAGGACCCCTTCGGGTTTCCCTGCGGGCGAAAGATCGTACGCCAGATTGTTGAAACTGATATCGCCATGGCGGATCCCGTTAACCCAGAGACGGTAATGACCTGGGAAGTGGGTTAGTGGAGTTATGGACTCGCAGGGGAAGCACGTACACAAAAAGCATTGCCAAAAGGCGCCCCAAAACTGTTCCCCATCCAAGTCATGCATCGGGCGCAGTCGTTTCATCACGATGAGGCGCAGGGTTCGCGTCTCCGCCTGCTTGTCACGCTGCAAGCCGAGGAAGTCGCGGATACGTTGAGTAGAATACCGATCAAAGTCCCGTCCGTACTTGGCCTCCGGGATGTGGCCCCTGATGAACTTGTCCGCCTTCCCTAACGTTTGGGCGTGTGCGACAATCCTCCACTCCGCAACTCGTGACGTCTCTGGCCAAGAAATCTTGAGGACCAGGTCGTGTTCTTTGATGATATCGTCACGAGCTTTTCGGTAGCCATCGCGGGCTGCTTCCGAAGGACTCCGCATCCGATCCTCTCCGTCCACGGGATTGCTGCAGTTAACTCCATCGATATTGGCTGCCTCGAGATTTTCACCCACTGTGGTTCCAGCGATGTTGTCTCCCGTCTTGCCTCGGAGTTCGGTTGTAGGTCCGCCGCTCCCATCCTTCTCAACATTGGCACCAATAACGGTCGTCGCTCTGCCAAGGAGGGACCACCCAGAATGTATGTTATCTTCCGGGTGGAAGTTAACACCCACTTCGTCCTCGCCGAGCGTGCCGTCCGTATTGAGGGGGTGCAACATAACTGAATGACCCGCCGCGGTGAGCTCGGAGATCTCCCCCCACTGACGGGGCCCGAATCTCTGGAGGACAAGGAGCAGGACGAGGACTAGAGGGAGGTGTTCGAACAGACTGAACCGCGACGAGATGATGGCCCCCTCCCTGTCGATCCAAGAGATCCAAATAGAGTCATCTGGGAGGCTGCGTAAGTCTCGAATCACATTTTGGCGTCCTGGGACCCACCTTGAACGAGTAGGTTTATCGCGTGGCTAATCGAGTACGAGTATGACAGCTTCTTTCCCGCGTATCTCCCGACTTGGGATAGGGGGGATTGTTTAGGTGGCCGTCGTGGCCGCTTGGCGTCCCTCCTCACCCTGCAGCGAATCCCTGCCTCACTCGCGGTCCGCTTCTTGGTCCCACCAGATTCTGAGGTTACGACTGTACAGTTCTTCAGCGGTCTGCTTATAAACGAGCGCGTGAACCTTACGCGTCTGAGACTGGGAAGTAGAAATATCCGAGGATGTTTCAGGATCCGATTCGCTTGGCGACCGGCGAAGTTGCTCGTCCAAACCCTCGTTGGTGAACGGCGGGACCTCGTCGGTGAAGTTGCCTATGACAGGCCATGTTCCCGCCTGGCCCTGACCTCGTTTCACTTCGACTGCGGAAAGGATATCTTTCCAGCGGATACGACGGGGAGGGGCGTTCTCGGAAGGAACGGCTTCGGAGGGTGCCTTTGTGATCTTGTCGACCCTGAGGCTTTCCGCGGTAGCGAGTGACACGAGAACGACATCAGGTTCGAACAAAGACCCTTCCACGCCCCACGGTACAAGCACTATGTGGTCGTGAAACTTGGGCAACCCGTCCACCTCGATTTTTGATAAGCACTCAAACCCATAGTTGAGCGCGTCCGAAAATCTTCTATACATGTAACGTTCGTTCCTGGTTGAAGAGTGGCTGCTGCGCGACGCGTTCAGAAAGTGTATGTAGGTTGCGAGACCACCAGGCCACGTACTACTTCTCCAGTCTCCGTTTCATCTCCCCGGAGTTGGCCACCGGGACCACCTTCCTCCAACAGTCTTCAAAGCGTTCATTTAAGACTTGTGTATCACAGATGGTGTCTGATGAGCTGTCATCACAGCAGAAAGCCAGGAGAAACCGGACCATATCCACCGGTTTGCAACACTGGGGGTCTTCCATGCCAACAGAAACCCCACGTCCAATGGCGGTCTTCCTGGGTAAAGGAATCGGTAAATGCTCAGCTTGGTGGATTGGAGGGCGGCGGCCCGCTTTCTGGTGGTCTGAACCAATGGTGGATGGGGCGATCGCTGCTAACTTTCGCGATCTCCGTTCTTCCCACACTGCGCATATCTCGCCGTGTGTCCATCCCTACCAGGCGCGCACCACGCTGACCCGAACGTGTCAAAGTATACCAGGTGGATGCCGTTAAAAATCTGCGTGTTTCGTTTATCACCCGAGGTCTTTGTCTCTCTCACCTCTCGCTGCATGACGATGTGCTACACGCCCGGCCTGAGATTGACAAGCCCCAGATGTACCGTCTCCAAGCGAGTCCTGAGTATTTTTGGAGATGGAACGAATGCGGGGGTGCAGTCGCAGTGACCGGCGAGTCGATTACTATGGTGGCACCCATGTTCATGAATTGTGCGCAGTATGAGTTCTATTGTGGAGTGGGTATGTACATGGGAAGCTGGGGAGTGTATCTGAGGGAGCCTCACACATCCTCTGGGGCTCTGATTGCTTCGAGAAGAAGAGCCTTAACCTTAGCAAACTCCTTCTGGGCATCTGCGCGCAATGTTGTCTCAACACCTTTGATAAAGCTTTCCAAAGCACCCTCGGGGTTGTCAATTTCCGATTCGGTCGGCCCGTCGGACTTCGACTCAACCAAATCACGCTCAAACCTAACCCAATAGTCTATCAGACCTCTGACTATCGTGGAATATTGCTTGTGAGGCTTGGCGACTGGGAATCTGTGACCGTAGCTGTAGGAGAAGGCTTGCTTCGACGAAATGTGGCTCTCTTTGTCCGCCGTGAACCAGTGTTGGACCGACGTTGGCCGAGAGATTTTGACAGAGTGATTCTTGTACTCCACGTTGACGACGGTGGCATAGGTGAGCACCCACACAAACGACTCCGCATCATGTCTGTATAGTCGAGGAATCCGCTCCTCGAGTCCGCGATCGAGCATCTCAAGTGACATGAATGGGATAGTGCCGGTTCGGTCGCTGTTCGTGGTCGGGAATTTGTCCCATGAGGCGAGATCGTAGTCGTTGAGAACCCCCTCAGGTTTCCCTGCGGGCGAGAGATCGTACCCCAGATTGCCGAGACTGATATCGCCGTGGTGGATCCCGTTAACCCAGAGACGGTGGTGACCTGTGGGATTGCGTTAGCGGGGGTTGTGGACTTGCAGGGGAAGCACATACACACAAAGCAGTGCCAAAAGGCGTCCCAAAACTGTTTACCGTCCAAGTCATGTATCGGGCGCAGACGCTTCATCACGATGAGGCGTAGGGTTCGCGTTCCCGCTTGTCCCCACTGCAACTCAAGGAAGTCGCGGATGCGCTGAGTACAGTAACGATCAAAATCCCGTCCATACTTGGCCTCCGGGACGTGGCCCCTGATGAACTTGTCCGTCTTCCCCAGCGTTTGGGCGTGTGCAACAATCCTCCACTCCGCAACACGTGAGGTCTCTGGCCAGGAGATCTTGAGGATCAGGTTGTGTTTTCTGATGGCGTCATCACGAGCTTTTCGATAGGCATCGCGAGCTCCTTCCAAGGGACTCCGCCTCGGACCCCCTCCGCCCACAGCATTGCTGGAGTTGTCTCTGTTGGTCTTGGCTGACTCGACGCGCCCTCCCCCTGTAGGTACCCCACTCCCACTCCCCTTTACATCGGCACCGAGAACAGTCGTTGCTCTACCCAGGATGGACCACCCAGAATGTATGCTGTCTTCCGGGTGGAAGTTGACACCCACTTCGTCCTCGCCGAGCGTGCCGTCCGCATTGACGGGGTGTAACGGAACGGAATGCTCCGCTGTGGTGAGCTCGGAGATTTCTCCCCATTGACGGGGTCCGAATCTCTGGAGGACGAGAAGCAGGACGAGGACGAGAGGAAGGTGTTCGAGCAGACTGAATCGCGACGAGACGATGACCCCTTCCCTGTCGGTCCAAGAGATCCAAATGAAGTGATCTGGCAGGCTGCGTGAGTCGCTCGAACTGGATGCGAGCGTTCTGAGTCGCACCTTTGACGAGTAGATTGATCACGTGGCTAATCGAGTACGAGTCTGACAGCTTCTCTCCCGCATACGTCCCGGATTGGGTTAGAAAGGATGGTTTAGGTGGCTGCCGTGGCCGCTTGGCTTTCGTACTTGGAGGTCTGGAGCTGATCCCTGCCTCACTCGCGGTCCGCTTCTTGGGCCCACCGGATTTTGAAGTTACAACTGTGCGGTTCTTCAGCATTCTGCTTATAAACGAGTGGATGAACCTTACGTGTCTGAGACTGGGAAGTAGAAACATCCAGGGATGTCTCAGGATCCGGGCTCGGCAACTGGAAAAGTTCATCATCCAAACCCTCGTCGGTGATCTGCGGGACCTCGTCGGTGAAGTTATCCATGGCAGGCCACTTTGTCTGCGGATCTCGTTTTACCTCAACGGCAGAAAGGACATTCTTCCAGCCGATACGGTTGGATGAAACAGCTGGTGCCTTCTTTGGGATCTCATCCACGAACTGGGAAACCCTGAGGTTTTTCCTGTCTGTGATCCCGCGAGAGTCACAGGCGGTGGCGAACGACATGAGAACAACATCTGGTTTGAACATAGATCCCTTCAGAGCGCGGTCGGATGGCATGCCCTCGTCCCACGGTACAAACACTATGTTGTCGCCGAACTTGGGCAACCCATCCACCTCGATATTCGATAAGCACTCGAGCCCGTAGTTGAGCGCGTCTGATAATGGTCCGTACATGCGACTTTCGTGCCCACCTGAAGAGGTTTTACTGCGCGACGTGTTCAAAAAGCGCATGCAAGTTACGAGTCAACTGGACCACGTACTACTTCTCCAGTCTCTCCCTCATCTCTGCGGAGTTGGCCACCGGGACCATCTTCCTCCAACAGTCTTCAAAACGTTCACTCAAGGATTGGGTATCACGGAGCGCGTCCGATGGGTTATCTTCACAACAGAACGCCAGAAGAAACCGGACCATGTCCGTCGGGCTGCAAGACTTGGGTTTTGCCATGTCGATAGAAACCCCACGGTCGATGGCGGCCTTTCTGGGTAAATGAAGTTGGTAAATAAATGGCCAAGTTGGAGGGTGTTGTGGACGCACTTTACGGCTTCGAGAGTATCTCTGAAGAAGCCTGAGCCTTCGTTTGGTTTGGTGGACTGGAGGGAACGGGAGCGAGCCTCCAGCTGCGCGGGGTCTCGCGGAGGAGTGGAGGGTGGTCTGAGGGAGTTAGATGTACCAGACATGGGCGGAATAGAGGGTAGTACTTACCAGGCTGCTCCCGCTTTATGGCGACCTGAGCCAATGATGAATATTGAATGGGGGAGAGACGTGGCGATCGCCAATCTCTCGGGCGCTCGGTTCTTCCCACACTGCATCTCGCCATCCATCCATCGATAATCTTCGCCAGGCGTGTACTGCGCTAGCCGGAACGTGCCAAGTATATCGGGTGCGTGTCGTTGAGTACCTCGCGCTTCGTTCGTCTTCCAAGGTCTTTGTCTCTTTAGCCCGTTGCTACGTGTGCGATGTGTCCAACCTGAGGCGTGCAAACCCCCGGATACATCCCCCAGCGAGTCCCGAGTATTCTGGGGGGGAAGAACGGATGTGGAAGAGGATACAATCCGGTCCTCCTAATGATCGCAATGACCGGTGAGTCGATGAGCGGCCGCTAAGGTCACGATGGATCTGGGCTGGGTCGATATCGCGACTTCGTGCCAGCTCACCGATCTACTGCTCTGGGCACTATGACTCGGACACGAAAATTTCGAGAGATAACCCCTTCTGTGTTTAATTCACCACTGGCCGCCCACGCTGGCTAAACCTGTACCCTAAATCCAATGATGGGGTGTGATAGGGTCTTCGCGAAGAAGTCCAAATCAACAAAGCCCTGGTGTTGGACACGCGTGCAACCCTACTTATCCGGTTTGGGCTTGGAAGTCCGCAGGAGGGGCTTGGGGGTGACCACTGCCAACCGCTCGCGATCTCCGTTCCTCCCGCACTGCATCTCGTCATCTATCCTAATCTTTGCCAGGCGCGCACCACGTTGGCCGGAACATGCCAGGGCACACCCGATGGATGCTAAAATTTTGGGTGTTTCATTTATCACCCAGTGCTACATGTACGGCTTGAGGTGGACAAACCCCCGGATGCACCGTCCCAAGCGGGTCCCGAGTATTCTGGGAGAGGGGGCGAATGTGGAAGAGGATGTATTCCAGTCTTCCTAGTGATCGCAGTGACCGACGAGTCGATGAGAGAGAGCCCCCATGGGTGGAAAATGGCAGGAATGTCGTGGGTTGCTCGAGAGAGAACCACGAGACTAATCCCGTGTAGTTGGTACGTTGGCTTCCCTTCACATCCCCCGCCTGACTTTTGTCGCGGCCAGGGGAGACCGCCTTTGGTCTGCAGTATCTCCGTACGAGATCGGTATCGTTCACTGTGGCCTTCAAGGGGTGGGGTACCTTAACCCCTTTCCCGCGCCTACCATCTCAACAACAGAGCTCGCTATTGATAACCGCTCCTCTTCTCTCGCCAATATTGTGCATGCGAGTATCATCCGTGAATAGGACAACTCAGAGGGTGGCCCGGCGTCGCTGACCTCCGACCCAGAAATCCATGTTACTCCCCACCAGAACACACCACGACAGACGATCCAAGCCGCATCGAAGCCTGCTACAAGGCGAGGGGACACATACCCCCTGGGAATGGCGATTTATGAGGTAAATTGCCCACCACAATCTAACCATTAATTCGTGCTCAACCCCTTCCGGGTCCCGGCCGGTGAAAGGCCGTTCCATGAGTACGATTCCTGCCAGTCTGTAATTGACCCCCGAGATTTCTACTCAGTAAATCCCAGCGGACGTGGCCAATTTGATACGCTGGATTTGTACATGGGTCCGGTTGTTTGGGAATCCTTCGCGACTTGGTCGGCCCTGAATTGCCTCGCGGTCGATCGTGGGGTTTGTAGCCAAACGGCCAATGACGTTGAATGTGTGTGCAACTGGACGGCGACCTGAACTCTGAAGCGTGGATGAATCGATGATATCCGAGGGAGATATCGCGACACGAGTATCACGACACAGGGCGCTCGGTGCGGCCATTGGTACCAGGTGATGGTACCTGGGGGTAGTGTTGTTGGCAGAGCGTTGCCATCCTGCCCGGAGGTCGTTGACAGAACGTGGCAGTCACACAGCTGGTACTGAGTAGCGCCGGCTGCAAGAGGTATCGAATGGTAAAATATCGAATGTCGAAGAAACCACAGCAAACAACGTGGCCCGGACATAACCGGTATCAGATGTTTGCGATGGGACTAGGAGAAGAGTGCGTTGACACGGATAGTTTCACCGTCGAACAGAGGGAGTTGGTACGAAGGCCGTGGCCCGTGCAAGGCGGAAACATACCAGAACCGTGAAGAAGGAGTGCCGCCCACCAATCCGGTCGGGCCCAATGGATTTGGTCGCGACTTTAACCGTCCATGGTGATCCCCATGGTCGGGTATAATGACAGAAACGGGCACCCTAAGCTCGGCTAAACCGGCTGTCGCATGCAGCCGCCCTGGGGGTGGGGTTGGGCGTACTGGACGAAGCGGAGAAGGGTTAACGTCACAAGGCTCCATTGTGTTGCATGCGGAGCTCACGAAGCGCTTGGGGCAGTAGTATTGTTAGGCCGTATCTCAGTGAGCTTGTGCCAAGGTGACGGGAGCGACGACGCACGGCTGCTCGGTGTGCACAAGTTCACGAATCGTGCCACAGCAATATTTCTATTGTGGGGTGGGTGTGTACACACAAAACCAGGGAACATATCTGGGGGAGCCTCAAACGTCCTTTGGGGTTCCGATTGCCTCAAGAAGAAGAGCCTTAACCTTGACAAACTCTCCTTCGGTCTCTGCACCCAATGCTGTTTCCACACCTTTGATCAAGCTCTCCAAAGCACCCTTGGGGTTGTCGATCTCCGCTCCAGCTGGCCCGGCGGGCTTCAACTTATACAAACCACGGTCAAACCTAACCAAATAGTCGATCAGGCTTCCAATTGTCGTGATATATCGCTTGTGAGGCTCAGTGACTGGGTATCGGTCGCCGTAGTCGAAGGCGAAGTTTCGCTTAGACAAACGGTGGTACTCCCGATCACCGGTGAACCAGGGTTGGACAGAATCCGGCCGAGAGATCTTGACAGAGTGACCGCTGTACTCCACGCTGATTACGGTGGCATAGGTGAGTACCCACACAAACGACTCGGCATCGTGCCTGTACAGCCGAGGAATCCGCTTCTCGAGTCCGCGATCGACCATCTCGAGTGACATGAAGGGGATGGTGCCGGTCCGGTCGCTGTTCGTGGTCGGGAATTTGTCCCATGACGCAAGGTCGTAGTCGTTGAGGACCCCCTCGGGTTTCCCTGCCGGCGAGATGCCGTACCCCAGGTTACCGAGGCTGATATCACCATGGTGGATCCCGTTAACCCAGAGACGGTAGTGACCTGGGGGATTGCGTTAGCGGGGTTGTGGACTTACAGGGGAAGCACGTACACACAAAACATTGCCAAAAGGCGTCCCAAAACTGTTCCCCATCCAAGTCGTGTATCGGGCGCAGACGCTTCATCACGATAAGGCGGAGGGTTCGCGTTCCCGCCTGTTCCTGCTGCAAGTTGAGGAAATTGCGAATATGCTGAGTGGAGTACTGATCGAAATCCCGTCCATACTTGACCTCAGGAATGTGACCCCTGATGAACTTGTCCGTCTTCCCTAATGTTTGTGCGTGCGCGACAATCCTCCACTCCGCAACCCGTGATGTCTCTGGCCAGGAGATCTTGAGGATCAGGTTGTGTTTTTTGATGGCATCGTCGCGAGCTTTTCGATACGCGTTGCGAGCATCTAAGCCAGTCCGGACCCGACCCCCTCCACCCACAGTACCGCTGGAGTTGACTCCATCGGCCTTGACTAACCCGGGATCTTCACCCACCGTGCTCCCGGTGGCGTCATCTCTGGTCTTGCCTTGGGATTCGGCATGCCCCTCCTTTGTAGATGCACCACTCCCACTCCCCTTTACATCGGCACCGAGAACAGTCGTTGCTCTACCCAGAAGGGACCACCCAGAATATATGTTGTCTTCCGGGTGGAAGTTGACGCCCAATTCGCCCTCGCCGAGCGTGCCGTCCTCGTTGACAGGGTGCAATAGAATGGAATGATCCGCTGTGGTGAGCTCGGCGATCTGTCCCCATTGACGGAGCCCGAATCTCTGGAGGACGAGGAGCAGGACGAGGACGAGAGGAAGGTGGTCGAACAGACTGAACTGCGACGAGACGATGACCCCTTCCCTGTCAATCCAAGAGATCCAAATATAGTGATCTGGCGGGTTGCGTGAGCTGCTCGAACCGGGTGTGGGCATCCTGGGACTCACCTTTGACGAGTAGATTTAGCGAGTGGCTAATCGAGTACGAATCTGAAAGTTTCTCTCCCGCATACGTCCCGGCTTGGTTTAGAAGGGGTTGCTTAGGCGGCTGCCGCTGCCGCTTGGCGTCCGTGCTTGCCCTGGAGTTAATCGCTGCCTCACTCGCGGTCCGCTTCTTGCTCACAACAGATTTTGAAGTTACAACTGTACAGTTCTTCAGTAGTCTGCCCATACATGAGCGCATGAACCTTACGTGTCTGAGACTGGGAAATGGGAACATCCGAGGGTGTGGCAGGATCCGGATCCGGGCTTGGCGACTGGAGAAGTTCGTCCAAACCCTCGTTGCTGATCTGCGGGACCTTGTTGGTGAAGTTACCTATGACATGCCACTCTGTATTCGGATCTCGTTTCACTTCGACCGCAGAAAGGACGTCTTTCCAGCCGATGCGATTGGTAAGGGTGGTCTTGGGGTTTTTTTTCTTGTGTGGAATATTCTTGGGGACATTCTTGGAGGGGATAGCTTTGGGGGGGGCCTTCTTTGGGATCCTGCCCATGAACTGAGAAACCTCGAGGTTTTCCCTGTCTGTGATCCCGCGGAAGTCACAGGCGGTGGCGAACGACATGAGAATGATATCTGGTTTGAACATAGATCCCTTCAGAACGCGGTCGGATGGCATGCCTTCGTCCCACGGTACAAACACTATGTCGTCGCCGAACTTGGGCAACCCGTCCACCTCGATTTTCGATAAGCACGCAAGCCCGTAGTTGAGCGCGTCTGATAATGGTCCGTACATGCGACTTTCGTGCCCACCTGAAGAGGTTTTACTGCGCGACGCGTTCAAAAGGCGCATGCAAGTTACGAATCAACTGGACCACGTACTACTTCTCCAGTCTCTCCCTCATCTCTGCGGAGTTGGCCACCGGGACCACCTTCCTCCAACAGTCTTCAAAACGTTCACTTAAGGATTGGGTATCACGGAGCGCGTCCGATGGGTTATCATCACAACAGAACGCGAGAAGAAACCGGACCATGTCCGTCGGGCTGCAAGACTTGGGTTTTGCCATGTCGACAGAAACCCCACGTTCGATGGCGGCCTTCCTGGATAAATGAAATCGGTAAATAAATGGCGGGGTTGGAGGGTGTTGTAGACGCACTTTACGACTTCGAGAGAATCTTTGAGGCGGCCTGAGCCTTCGTTTGGTTTGGTGGACTGGAGGGAACGGGAGCGAGCCTCCAACTGCGCGGGGTCTCGCGGAGGAGTGGAGGGTGGTCTGAGAGAGTTAGATGTACTAGACATGGGCGGAATGGGGGGTTGTGCTTACCAGGCTACTCCCGCTTTATGGCGATTTGAGCCAATGGGGGAGAGACGTGGCGATCGCCAATCCCCCGGGATCTCCGTTCTTCTCACGCTCTATCTCAAGTACCATCCATCCATCGATAATCTTCGCCAGGCGTGTACCGCGCTGGCCGGAGCACGCCAGAGTATATCGGGTGGTCGTCGTCGAACATCTGCGCGTTCCGTTCGCATCCGTTTATCACCCAAGGCCTTCGTCTTGTTCACGTCTCCCCGCTTGTGCGACTTGTCCTACCTGAGGTGAACAACCCCCCCTGGAGAGTGTTCTGGGGGAGAGGACAAACGCGGAAGGTGATCTTAAATAATGACCGGTGAATTGGTGAGCGGCCCCTGAGGGTCCGATGGATCTGGGCTGGGATACTTATGCTCTGGGCACTATGAGTCGGATACGAAGTTTTTAAGAGATAACCCCTTCCGTGTTTAGTTCACCACCGGCCGCCCAACGCTGGCTGAATCTGTACCCTGAAATCATGGGGTGCAATAGGGCCTTTCGCGAAGGAGTTCGAATTATAATAACAAAGTCCTGGGGTTGGGTACGCGTGCAGTAGCCCCGTTTCGAACCACGCGTGCGATGTGCAATTCTGATCACCGATGCATGCGCACGAGAGGTCTGATCAGGTAGGGAATGGCACCGAGTCTGTCCGCTTGGGGAGACTATGGAATGCACATTTTAGAAACTACAACTTTCTATCCTACTGTTTGACTGGTGAATATGAGGCGGTAGTAAGATGCAAGTGACGGATGAGATGTGAGATCTTGAGATTTTGAACGACGGGGGGGGATCCAACTCGACAGCGAAACACTGGTATGAGTATTGGCGTTTAGGAGCAATTTAACCCAGAAGGACTGGTTGAAATCGTGCAAACGAAGATCCCCCGTTCACGTCACGGTCGAGAACCCTCTGCGTACCGACATGGGTCGGCTCGGACTCAGCGGGGTGTGCGTTGTTCGTCCTCGGGTCCTGTTCCAGGGGTTCAACGCAAGGATTTAGGACTCAAGGTGGATTGGAAGGGCGGGCATACCCTCAGCGGTGATTGTCAGTGATATTTGGTGGTCTCCTTGAGGAGACTACAAACGCCCGTGGCCGCGGCCAACAGTAGACCGCACGAACTCCCCTTTCTGCGATATCGGCTCCACTGCCCCTTTGGAGAATGATACCCTGTAGATGTTCAAAAACCTGCTCGGCTCCCCCACGTTTGAAGACAAAACCTTCCTCTCACTCACGTCTGTAGACACCATTACTGCCTACCGTGACGGGAACCACGCCCCAATCTAGGCCTGTACCCGGGTCGCGGTGGCGCCGGTTTGTCAAGTCTGCGGAGAGGTCATCCCCACGTCCTGTCTCGCGTATCGAATGGATACAAGAGGTTTCATTGGGTGGATGGATGAGGTGGTACACGTGGTAGTAAATCGAAGGTGGTAATGGAACTCGGGATGGGAACAAAAAGTCCGGTCTAGGGCTTCTCACGACGCAAGTTATGGTACAGTAACTACCTCTCCCTGCCAATCACCCGGATCGCCAGGAAGGGTATCCCATCTAGGTGACACAACGTCCACCTTATACTCTACATGCGGGAAATACTCCCTGAGTGTGAACACCTCCTCCTTCGGTAACATTTCCCTCAGGCTGACGATTGTGAGAGATGGACACTTTGCATGTCGCCCAGCCCGCACCGACGCCATCTCCCTCAACTCGGAGATATTGAACCGACTGGGTTTCTTGATGTAAAGAGTGAGGTCCTCCAGGTTTGGACATGCGACAGTTCCCGAGTTGTTCTTTTCAGGGTTCAGGGCGTGGATGAAGGGTAGGTTTTTACATTCGATTAATGTCAGGATGCGGAGGTTGTCCATAAGAAGAAGGGTTTGGAAGATGGGGGAGCTGTCGACAGTTTCCCGTGGTGAAAAGTCATACATCGTGACCGCTAGCCTTTGCGTGTTTGACAGGTTAAACTTCTTGAAGGACCGGAAAGTTTGGGATTGCACAACATTCAAGGAAGGGCCCTCGTCCAAGAATATTCTGCACAGGTGGAGCTCCCCACTTGGTCCATGAAATCGCACGTAATTCGCCTCCTCATCAAGAAGCAGGGAAATGGTGGTGATGTGGGAGAGATTCTTGAGATCGTCAAAATTCCCAGGGAGGCAATCCAAGATCGGAGAACTCTCTCCACCAAAGGGAAAGTTGAGAACCAATGACGCTCCGATCGGGATAGAGAGATATTTCAGGAGGAAGGAGGGCGTGCAGGACAAGAGGGTAAGCTTCTTTAGGTGCGGGATGGGTACCACCCTGCCGGGAGGGGGATTGGAGGGAACTGAGATCAAACGAAGCTCAATATCGCTGAGGAGGGGGGCGCTCTCAAAGAAATCGAGGAGTTGTGTGATGGAGGGGAGGTTCACGGTTTCTGGGACGCGGAAAAGCTTGAGGGTGGTAAGGTTGGCGAGGTTCCTCCAAGGTAGGCTTGTTGCGAATCCGGCCAGGCTTAACAAGCGCAACGACGAGAGATCTCCGCCGAAAAGTGTGGCGGGGAAGGTAGGAGGGGGGTGGTCGAAGCCAACATCAATTTCCAGTTTCTTGAGGAGTGGAGTGGGGCAAGAGAATCGCCTTATGAGAGCCGGTATGATACTCGCAGTTCCGTCAACAGTGAGGGAGCCGAGTCGACTGACGTGTGGAACGGCCAAAAGGAGTGCGTCGTCGCGGTAGGATTGATACTGTGACCTCTTAAGGTGGATGTCCAGGGGGAAGGACTTCGACCGTTCGAGGTAGGTGAGGGTTTTGTGGACGTCTTGGCAATCCAGGGAGGCCCACAACGGGGACCGTGATGTGAAAATCTCCCGCCAGCCGCGGCACACATGGGTCAACGTAATCAACCCTTCACCTGCGTCGCTCAGGTAGTCTGGGATTAGGGAGAGCACTTCGGAGGGGGTCCGGTTGATGGAAGCGAAAGTGTTCCTTGTGGACCGAACCAGGCTGAGCACCTCCAACAAGTTTCGTTCGAGAGTGTCGGGCTAAACAAGACGCGTAAACCACCATACCCACATCGACCACTACTCCTTCTGCCGCCTCACCTCAGGCTGGATCAGCGTCGTCGCGGTTCTGAGTAGGTTCGCGTATGAGCAATCGCAGCTCGTATGATAGGGGCCTCAGCGTACCTTCCGCCAAGCATGGCATCCTGCAACTTTGTTTTGGTGGCGTACAAGGGTTGAGATAGAGAAAGGTTCCGGCCAGGGTACTCCCCGTGGTTGGGTGCCATGGTGGTGTGGTGGTGACGGAGGAAACCGAGCGATCCGCGACCTGTCGCGGGTCGGTCGTTCTGTCACATATCCCTTCCCGTTTCTCCTCAATTCCTTTGGGAATATGGCCTCAGCGTTTGCCGAAGACGCGGGCGTCCGCAACCTGCAACCTGCAACCTGCAATCCCTCCTACCGTTGTCATCGCCCTCCAGTGCCCTGCCATGCCACATTCTCCAAACACCCACAAGGGCGTACCGCCAGTCCCAAAAAACCAGGAGAACGCGTTGGTATCGATGTACGTGGGTACACTCTCAGGCGTTTTACGGTGCTAACGCAAACTGGGTACCAGGATGGGTCGTGAGACCAACGTCCATTCGATACGAGCCTTGGAGGAACAGATTGAAGACGGCAAAGGGGACATAATCAAACTCAAACGCGACCGAAACTCGTTGTTGAACATAACCATGCGCGTACCGCCTGAAATCCTCGGATCCATATTCGCCTGGAGCCTTGTCCGGCCCGAGGATGCTTGCGACTTTAAAGGGTTACAAAAGGGCTCTTACAACTTCCTCCTCGTTTGCCACCATTGGTTCGAGGTCGCGTCTCGCACCCCGGAAGTTTGGAGTTTCTGGGAAAACACTCTACAGGACTGGAAGAAACGCCACTATCGTTCCGGAGCTACTTCCCTCGACCTGGTGCTCAACGGGGAAAACTCTAACCCCGGCGCCCTCTTCGATAAATCCCTCCGGGATGCAGTCAGGAGTCGCGCCATGCAAGGCTCCATACGGCAAGTTCACCTAGGGTCCGGTAACAGTGGCACCCTGACCCCCATCAGGTTCCCTTCTGTGGATGTCTCGGATTTCTTCGCTCGGTCCCGCCTCCTGAAGTTGCGTTTGCTCGACCTATACGGGGATTTTTGGATTTCATCATGGGGCTACCTGACACCCCGAACCGCACTTCTAACCACCCTGTCGCTCAGAATTATTACATCCCTACCGTCACCGACCCCGACCGCATCTCAGCTATTTTCGATCCTCGCCTCAAATCCCAACATTCGAAAACTCCGCCTGTATGATGCTGCCCTCCCCGAAGACGCCGGCTGGTCCACGTCTAAAGTGCAGCTGCGCAACCTGAAAACTCTCCCTTTAGTGGGGAAGTTTTGTAACGTTTTCGGGTTGCTGCACCATTTGATACTTCCGGAGATGTTGGATGTGATAAATCTGGATGTATCTGACTCCACGACGGAGGACATTTCGCAAACCCTTGGACCATACATACGGGAACACTTCCGACGTGTGTACACTGTCGGACAGCGGAGGTCAGCCAGAGTGGCCGAGGGTGGGGGGTTGCGAGTCTACTCGCCTCTCTCTGGCCGTGCGTGCACTGCAGGCAATTAGGTTTGGTTTCGTCACACTAGCCGAGACGGAAGGCGGATGAGGAAAATATATGAAAGCGAAGAGAGGGGAAGCGCGCATAATGGACCTTGATTTTCTTCCCCCTGCAGGTCATGCAGCCGGTCTTGCTGCGAGTGTACTTTGGACGCTTCCGCTGTCCGTTATCGACCTTGGAGGGAGGGGAGACGACGTGCATGGGGCTCTGGGACTGGGGGGTGTGGTTGTTATAGCCGTAGGAAGAATATTCAGAGCTAGCTGAGCTGGAGGGGATGAAGGAAGCGGACGTAAGATTAGCGAACGGGTAAAAAAAAACGGAGGGACAGAGAAGGCACTGACTAGGACATGGAGGTAACCTGTGGGGGGATACAAGTCAAAAGTCGCATTGGATCTTATACCGACCTGGGTGGCATAAAACCCGTCGAGAACCCAGGCAGGTGGACCATTAGAGAAATTTGAAATTGTGGAATGGATGCTGAGGCCCGAACCGGTTCGTTTCAGCCGTCAAGCGGCAAAGCCCGGGACCGTGTGCGCGTGTAAAGGGTTTATTACCGGAAGCCAAGATGAATGGTAGAGGGCAGTGGCAGTCGGGAGTGAACATGGTACATGGTCCTACTTACATCGGGATGCGTCCAATACAGAAACAAACCATATGTAAT
>Ga0307516_10002515_pt1 | contig 24410 bp, 26 predicted proteins | sample 19_EM_MG_FD_203310 | JGI IMG/M metagenome (GOLD analysis project Ga0307516, IMG submission 203310) | Populus trichocarpa ectomycorrhiza microbial communities from riparian zone in the Pacific Northwest, United States - 19_EM | ecosystem: Host-associated > Plants > Roots > Unclassified | place...
AAGAAAGGACTGAAGAACACCTCAGCAGGGGAGTCCACCTTGGACTAACCTTCGCACCACCCAAGACCGAACTGCTCTACTGCCTCCCTCTCACCAGCAAAGATAAGAACAGGAGCCTTAGCACACACCCCCCCCTCAGGATCAACAACAACACCATTGTGGCCACACGACAAATCAAGTACCTAGGAGTGCACATTGATGAATCACTCAGCTTCCTACACCATGCCACCATAGCAGTGGCGAAGGGCAACCGGGCCCTTGGCAGCCTCAACTTCCTGCGACACTGCTCACGGGGTATCTCCACGCATGTCGCCCACCACCTGGCAATGACGGCGATCCTCCCCACAATGTTCTGGGCATCACCAGCATGGGGGACGGGCACCCCAATGATCACTGCAACCTTACGCACCACCTACAACTCAGTCGCCCGATGGATTACAGGACTCCCCCTCAACACCAGAACGACGAACCTCATCACACTATCACAACTCCCCCCAATGGAGGCGTACCTGGACTACCTATCCCTGCGATACGCCATCCGACTTCACTTCCTCCCCCAACACCAAGCTCTGGGCCCGCCACAAGCCCTATCAGAAACCCACCCCAACCTCCCAGGACTCCACCGCCTTTACACACTCAGCAAGCACTTAGTACAAGACAAACTGGAGAACCGCACTACCATCTCGACAGCGGACGGAACCAATGTGCTCCCCTCCCCAAACCCAGATAAAACAACAACACTCCAACAGCTCCATGAAGAATGGCTCCACAGGCTACCAAACCACACCGTCGTCATCTACACTGACGGCTCCAAACTCGAGAATGGGTCTGTCGGGTGTGAGTGGGCAACCTTCCACTACGGTGACCAACAACTCTAGCGGCTGGTGGAAGGCAGCTGCCACCTAGGCAACCAGGCCGAGGTGTACGACGCCGAACTCCACACAATCCAAGAAGCAGTCACATACCTCCTCACTACCACCGCACCACGAGCCACAGCAATTATCTGCATGGACAACCGGGTGGCACTCGAAACACTACAATTCAACAAACACAACCACGAATATGCCCGCTGAGCCCTGGAAATGATTAGCGACCTCAGCCTACTGGGCTGGGAGATCTCCACCGCCTGATGCCCATCCCACTGCAACATCAAGGGGAACAAATGAGCCGACACACTCGCCAAACGGGGAGCCACCTAGGCCGTTCCCTGCCGCTTCACGCTCACCACCAAGACATGGCTACTGGCTCAAGCACGAGCGGAGCTCCTCCATCGGTGGAAAACAGAACTACCACTCTCAAAGCCCTCATTCAAGTTTCCCAGCCACCTCCACAGAGCGAACTGGGCTGATACACGAGCAATATGGAGATTCTTCTGCAACTGATCACCCTCCGACCCACCCCCCAACATCACAGCAGACCCATGCCCCTGTGGCACGGACCTTACCTGCTCTCACCACCTACTACGAGACTGCCCACTGTTGACGCCGCAGCGGACACTTCTCTGCAAAGCCACCACAGGAGACATTCAGTCCCTGGAATTCATCTCTGCACCTGAAAACACAAACCCGCTGCGCTACTTCCTACGAGCAACAGGCCTGGGCCACTCCACGCTTACCCGGTTCGACGGAAACCACAACACACCAGACTGCACCGATGTTAGCGACCCGGACTCCCGCGAGCCGGACTTCAGCGCTTTCGAACCATAAACGATATCACAACTGACACGACGAATGGGAGGAAGGACAGCGGTGATTGGTTTCTTTTGTACTGTCAGAGCGTTTCCTGGTTTCCCTATTCTGTGTCATGCGTTGCGATCCTTGATTCCTGTCCTGTTTGTTCTTTTCCTTGGTGCGTATACTTCTTCGGCGGTCGGGAAAGCTGGAAACCCCACGGGTGCGGTACGGCGAGGAGGAGCGCACAAAACCTGTAGTGTTAAAGCGCGATAGATCGAAATCGAATATTATCTCTCTCCACAGACCTACCTCTCGACACCCATGATCCGGCGCTGCAACCAAACACCTGTAAGAACCGACAAACGACAAGGGCGAGGCAGGATACCGCCACAGCGAAGAAGGATACCGCAATGACAAGGGTGAGGCAGGATACCGCCGCAGCGAAGAAGGATACCGCAACAAGACCACGCTGGGCGTGCAGAGATAAGGGCGAGGCAGGATACCGCCACAAGCGAAGAAGGATACCTCAATGACAAGGGCGAGGAAGGATACTGCTGCAGCGAAGAAGGATACCGCAACAAGACCACACCGGGTGTGCAGAGATAAGGGCGAGGCAGGATACCACCACAAGCGAGGGAGGATACCGCAATGACAAGGGCGAGGCAGGATACCGCCGCAGCAAGGCCGGATACCATTGAAGGCAACACCGACCCACAGGAAGACTACGCCACCTGTCGAGCAGCACGGACTAGTCAGGCAGGATCTTGACAGGTCATTGGGGAAGTTATTCTTGAATAATAATTGAACGCCAGTGAAGACCGCGTGCGCCCCATCTCCTTCGTGACTATCAAGAAACCTGACTAGTTCAATACTACCGTCACTCCGACGTTGACCCGACGTCCCAGTGTCACAAATCGCGAACCCAGCGGTATGGGTCCGAGCCCTGGTACACCAGCAGAGGCAGGCCGAAGAAGACATGAAGCAACTGGTCGGACTTTACGGCAACACGATCGATCACACCGACCAGCAAATACAGCGCATTGAGCACGCTAATCAGGCACTGGCAGAAGGAACCAGGTACGTGTATGATCGATGCAACACTAACCAAGAGACAGAGGAAGCCTGGGTCCGCAGCGAGCTCGCGGCCGCAGCAAACGCCTACCAAACGTTCACCAGGAACGTCTGGCAAGCAATCATCGAACAAACAAACGAGGCTATGGAGCGACAGGTGTATTAAACCACCCAGCTGGCAAGAGTCAAAGACGTCCTGGCCTTCCTACGAGAGGCAGATACCGCCAGGAACCAACACCTGACCAACTTCCAAGGAAATGTGGAGCTATGGGTAGCCCAGCACCAAGAGAAGGTGGCCGGCTTAGAAAGAGAATTGCGTCAAGCCCGGGAGGAAATCCAGTGAGTAGCGGAACGAATACCGTTGCGTCCAAGCACCAGGAGCCCCACACCCCCACCACTAGCACCGGCAGCCTTTCGAAGATGCAGGAGCCCCGCCAAGATGGCCAGCACCAGCGCACCGGAGCCAAACAACCCACCAACCTCAGAACGGTCCGACCAAGTCCTCCTAGTGGCCTTACAACAAACCACTCCGAGCCAGCCCATGTTACACCTCAGTCTGGAACACCAGGGAAAATAGATAGCTACGTAGCCAGGGTACGTGAGACTTTACCTAAATACCGCTCGAAGGGAAGGAAGTCGAGCCCAGTCGGCTTCAGAGAGTCTAGGTGGGAGATAGCCTCGAGATTAGACCTTACAGCCGTAACGGACCTAAGGGGCTAATCTCCGGACAAACTGCAAACGCAACTAAATACGGGATACGAGGAGTGAGGTCATAGAGCCAATATCTTCTCTTTCTCTGATAGGCCGGTAAACCACTCACCCGCAGGACTTGAGGGGTTTATGCGGTGCGGGTATCAGTCAGCGTATCGTTAGACCGACCAGGACCAATGAAGTTGTAAGGACTGAGCCCATGGGGTTCCGGGACCTTGACTGTCGGACAAATCCCCTGAGAGAAGGATAGGAAGTACGGGTTCTCTAGAGGAACCACGTGACGCCACCGGAAGGCTATATAGCTAGGCAAAGATCCCGCTCGGTGAAAAGGAAGGGAGAACAGTACCGAACGCCCGCTCAGCAGAAGAAACCCCACAAACAAGATCTAAGATTATTCCGTTGTGAATTATCGAAAGTAGCCTGATTACATTTGATTCTCCTTACACTCCAGTTGCGATACAACCCCAGTGTCACACTATAATCTTGATCTCAAATCACCCTACTTTCATGACTTGCTTCGACAATACCTACTTCGAAGACCACCTCTATCTACTCGAACTATCCACCTTCTTGGAACCCAAGTCCCAATACTCCTTCGACTATACCTTCCAGTCAATTGACGACGAAATCTCGAAATACGAACAGTGGGAAGAATTTTTCGACGGACCCAAGCCAATCCACGAAACAATCGAGTGTGCCCCATACCATTGGTATACCCAGCAGTGGTGGAACTGTGCGCTACTGTCCCAACCTGCCAATTTCGACGAAGACGAACTCTTCGACGTGTTCGATTACCATTTCGACTACGATTCAACCATCTACAGCGGAGATTTCCTAGACCAATACTAGAAAATGTCCACCATCTCCGACTACAACATGCTCCGCTTGGAAGCGCCACGCGGGCTATTGCAGATCACCAACGACGAGGAACCCGAACAAGAAGCCCTAGATATCGCCAACCCGGTCAGATGGATACGGGCGATGGCCAACCATCAGCAGCAGGCTGAGCAAGACCTACGCCAGCTAATGGATGTCTGCGGCAATACGTTGGACCATACGGACCAACGCATCAGGCGGATCGAAGCAGCCTACAACCGGCTGGCACAGGGAGCCCAATACGTTTACGAACAGATGGAAGCCAAGGAGCAGATCTCAGGAGACTGGGTAAGGAATGAGCTTATGGTATCAGCTAACGCATACCAGGCATTCACCCGACAGGTCTGGGAGGCCATCGTCGAGCACTCCAAATCAAGTGAGCTATACCGGGTACATGAGGCGACACAAGTAGCTCGAATGCACAACGCGGTGGCCTTCTTGTCAGAAACAAACCTGACTAGAAACGTCCATCTAATGGAATTCCAAGTTAATGTGGAAAAATGGGCTGCTGACCACCAGCGGAAAGTAGAGACCCTTAAGCAGCAGCGGAACGAGGACCGGGATCGAATGGCCAGCCTGGAGCAACGACTGGTCAGAGCGCAAGACGAACTGTTGCGAGTTGCAACTACAGTTCCCCTACCTGGAATACCGGCCGGACGAGTCCGCCCCGCTCAAAACCCAGGGGAACCACCAACCCGACTAGTGCTGGGGAGCCCCTTGCTCGCTGGAACCCAACAACGATGACAAAGGCCCCCAGCAGTCCCGGCATCTGAGCTCCAAGGCACAGGAGGAGGCGGGCCCCCACCAAGGCCGCCACGAAGGGTAGCACCCCCCTCACCTTCGCCCCCTCCCAGCGAAAACGATGGCGACCTATACAAGTGAAACCTCCCAACGGGAAGGCCCCCACCAGGAGCGAGGGAACCTACCTGGGACCAGCTGGTGACTATCCTCACACCGTCAGAAATAGCTCAGCTAGTGGGCGCAGGGATCGCGGCGGCACAGGCGGCAGGGCAACCAGCAAGGGAAGCCCAGATACACACGTCAAGGTTAAAAATGGAGAATCCAGCAAAGTTCGACGGAAAGAGCCCCACCGCCTTTAACCAGTGGTGGGAATCGGTGACCATGAACCTAGGGTTTTACCCAGAAATGGTCGACCGACAGAAAATCGCCTGGGTTGGAACCCTACTGACGGACACGGCCCTGGTCTGGCACCTCCACCGGTACCGAGAGCCGCGGGATAATGATACCTGAGTTAACTACTCAGCCACCATTAGAACCGAGTACCGCAATGAGCGGGAAGCAGCAGACGCCCAGTTGAAACTATGACAACTCAAATACCACAGTGACATCCGGGCCTATATGACGGAATTTCGAGTGTTAAACAATTACGCGTGAGCCATGGGAGAAGGCCTCCAGGAAAAAGTGAACATCGCGATGCCAGACTCAGTACTCGACATGAGGTTCGCCCACTACCTAGAAGACTTCGCCGATGACGAAGGATTCCTACAGGCCACGTACCAGGTGGCCCTCCAGGTCGAAAAGAAGAAGGCCCTCCGCCAGGCAATGGAGGGAGCGAAAACCCAACAGGGAGGACCCGGAAAACAAGACGACAACAAAGGAAAGGAATAGAAGAAGGAAGGGACCCAGGCCCAGGCCCCAAACGGAAAAAAGGAAGAAACCGGCAGTCAGGGCACCAGGCGCGGCGGAAGAGAGTACGGTGGAACAGGACACTGGGCTTCCGAGGCTGCCGCATTCGAAGGAGTACCCGTGAGCGATAGAAGGGAGCACTCAAACACCCGGGGTTGCCACCGCTGCGGGCAGCCAGCTCATCGAGCGGCCCAATGTTACGCCAGCACCACGATAAAAGGCACCAGCCTCCCAGTCGCACCATAGAAAGTGGCTGCCAATACCAAGCGCGGAAGGGAGCCCGAGGAAGAAAAGGAAGCTTCCGAACCGGCGCCCAAAATACAGAAAATGGCAGCAGCTGACAAACCTATATGGGACAGCGAGGAGGATTTTTAATGGGTCAGGGGACCCGGCTGCCCCCCAAGACCCGGCACCTCATATGCGGAACAGGCCAAAAGAGGAAAAGAAGCGACACAAATAAAACGGAAGCGGCAAGCAAAAAACCCAAGGGAGGTCCAAGGCCCATTCTAACAATGGTACTGGAAAAGGGAGAAGAAGAACACCGAGTTAAGGTCCTCTTGGACACTGGCTGTTCGATACCACTAATCAACCAAAGAACGGTGGAGAAACTGGGCATCCCTCTACAACGGCACGACCTGGCAATCCCGATCGAGAACTTCACGGGCCAACTAGTGGAAGAAGCCAGGCAGTACTACACGGAACCCATACTGTTACGGCACCGACGCCACGTCACCCGGGAAAGTTTCGAGGTAGCCCCCATGGAAGAAGGAACTGACATATTCCTTCCCTTCTGGTGGATCGCCAAACACCCCCCCCAGGGAGCATGGCAGGACCCGGAGGTATGATTTGACAGCACCGAATGCCGGGAAAAATGCACCAAGTACGAGGCGGCCGACTTCTCGCTCACCTGGGACAAAGGAGTCCTGCACGATCCCAACGCTCGAGTAATCGGACACGTAGCAGCAGTCACCAAAGAAGGTACCCTAGCCAACGTACCGATGGAATTCCAATCCTACATGGAACTAATGAGCCAGGAGGCCGCCGACACCCTACCACAACACCGTTCTTACGACTGCAAGATCGAATTCAAAGACGGAAGCACCGCCCCTTGGGGACCTATATACCCCTTGTCAGAAGTCGAGCTCCAGACGCTCCAAGAATGGCTGAAGGAAATGGAGAAAACAGGGAAAATCAAGCGGTCAACATCACCAGCCGGATCACCTATCCTCTTCGTAACAAAACCGCACGGAGGAGGGCTTCGACTCTGTGTAGACTATCAAGCCCTAAATCGTATCACGATCCCGAACCGGTACCCGCTTCCACTAATGCAGCAACTACAGGACCGAGTTCAGGGCGCCCGATGGTTTACAAAAATGGACTTCAAAAATGGATTCCATCTAATCCGAATGAGAAAAGGCGACGAATGGAAAACAGCCTTCAGAACCCGCTATGGGCTGTTCGAGTTCCTGGTTATACCCTTCGGACTAACCAATGCACCCTCGACCTTCCAAGACATGATGAACCAGGTCCTGTCCGACCTGCTAGATACCGGCGTAGTAGCCTACATGGACGACATACTGGTGTACGCCAAAACCGAGGACGAACACGACAGCCTGGTCAAGGAAGTCCTCTGGAGACCACAGGAGAACGACTAGCCATCGCCCCGGAAAAATGCATCTGGAAAACACAGGAGGTGGAATTCCTGGAGTACGTTATTGGGAAAGATGGGATCAAAATGTCAGAGGAAAAAGTGGAGACGGTCCTAAACTGGAAAACGCCGAACTCTCCGATGGAGGTGCAGTCCTTTCTGGGCTTTGCCAACTTCTACCGACACTTCATCAGGGAATACTCAAGGGTGGCACGGCCTCTGACGGAATTAACAAAAAGGAGCGAAAAAGGAGGCTGGGCATGGAACGAGGAGGCAGAAAAAGCGTTCCAGGACCTAAAGAAGCGATTTACGACAGCCCCAATCCTGGCCCACTTCGACCCAGGAAAACCAGTAATAATCGAAACGGACGCCTCGGATTTTGCCATCGGTGCGGTGCTGTCTCAGCGTGATGAGGAAAACTGCCTACACCCAATAGCCTTCCACTCCTGCAAGTTCCAGCCAGCGGAAATCAACTACAAAATCCACGACAAGAAACTACTAGCAGTAGTGGACGCCTTCAAACACTGGAGACGCTATTGCGAGGGAGCAACGCATCAAGTTCAGGTGTTCTCGGACCACCAAAACCTGGAATACTTCACGACTACTAAAATACTAAATCGACAGCAGGCAAGATGGGCACAGGAACTAGCAGGAATCGACTTCCGAATCTACTACCGCCCAGGCACACAAAACGGAAAACCAGACGCATTGTCAAGGCGTTCGGAGTACCGCCCAGAAAAGGGGGGGATAGAAAACCAACCGATAACGACGATTTTGGGGAAAAACCACTTCGAAGAACGACTAACCCGTTCCTTCATTTGCTCCTCGGCCAGAATATTATCCCTCCCAGCGAGGAAATGGTCTGAGGGATTCTTAACAAGGGTCAGAGAGGAAGGAAAGAAGGACGACGCCTACAAACGAGCGAAGAAACAGGAAGCGGTGTCAGAAGGACTGACACCGAAGGACCGAAAGGCCAAGGAGCTGAGCTACGAAAACGACCTACTGTACCGATGGAACCTCCTGTGGATACCAAAGGGTCTAGTACAGAGGGTTGTGGAATCGGAACACGACACAAAGGTCGCTGGACATATGGGACAAAACAAAACCATCGAGCTGGTCCGACAAAACTTCTGGTGGCCAGAGATGAACAAACAAATAATCGACTTCGTTAGGAGCTGCCCCGAATGCCAGCGGAACAAGGCATCCCGACACCAACCCTACGGGCTGTCCTCCCCACTGGAACTGCCATACGCACCATGGCAGTCTATAGCAATGAACTTTATCACGGAACTACCGATCTCGGACGGCTGCGACCAATTATGGGTAATCATTGACCGATTCACCAAGATGGCGCACTTTCTCCCCTTGAGAGAGTAAGGGAAGATGGCGGCAGACCTGGCTGTCATCTTTGCACGAGAAGTATGGAAGTATCATGGCCTCCCCACTGATATTGTGTCAGACCGCGACTCCAGGTTTACATCGGAAACTTGGAAAGAGTTCCTGAGTGTTACACCTGAGAATATCTCGAGTACGTAGTCAGACAGAGAAGGGGTACATAAGGATGACGGAATGTACTCAGAGAGTCTAGGAGGGAGATAAGGTCCGGAGATGAGCTTATGGCTGAGACGGACCTAAGACACATATCTCCGGAGGTGAGGGGAAGATTGCAAAACAACGAGATACTTGGGCTATGACCCCTCCTCCAAAAGGAGGGGATGCCACGTCGCCTGCTGATGGTGTACAGACTGCCGGACTTGGGCTATGACCCCTCCCCCGAAAGGAGGGGATGCCACGTCACCTGCTGATGGCGCACGGAAGAGAGTCCGGTAGAAAGCACCCCGCCCGCTTGCATGAAACCTTATCTCCCCTTATCTACACCCTGCCAGGACCAATGAGTTGCCCACGAGGTCCATGCACCTCAGGGGAATCCAAATCCGAGTCACCACCTCACACACTGGGGTCACTCAGATATAAGACTGAGGTTTTTCGCCCCGACGAAAGGAAAACCAGCATGAACATCCTCACCAACACTACCACCGAACCCACACCCAAGATCTAAGATTATTCCGCTGTGAATTATCGAAAGTAGCCTGATTACCTTTGATTCTCCTTACACTCCGGTTACGATACAACCCCAGTGTCACACTATAATCTCGATCTCAAAAATCACCCTACTTTCATGACTTACTTCGATGACACCTACTTCGAAGACCACCTTTACCTACTTGAACTATCTACCCTCTTGGAACCTAAGTCTCAATACTCCTTCGACTACACGTTCCAATCAATCGATAGCGAGTTAGCCAACTACGAACTGTGGGACACATTCAGCAACGGTCCTATTCCCACTCCCTACCAAGAAGGTGACCACGAGCCCTGGAACTGGTATACGCAATACTGGCTCAACTGCGCCTACAACCACGAGAACGCCGAGTTCACAGAAAATGAGCTTTGGGATCTCTGTGACTATTACTTTACCGACGACGAAACCATCTGCACAGGACATTTCCTTGACCTATATTAAAGAAATGACGACCTCTTCGGACTTCAACATGCTCCGGCTGGAGGCCCCCCGTGACCTGCTCCAAATTACCAACGGAACACCAAGACCGGAACAAGCGGTGGAAATATCCAATCCTGCAGTCTGGGTTAGAACCCTGGTGCGCCAGCAACAGCAGGCCAAAAGCGACTTACAACGGCTTACGGAGCTGTGCGGTGACGTCTACGATAGAACTGACCGACGAACGAGGGAGATCGAACAGGCCTACCAAACCTTAGCAGAAGGCACTAGGTATGTATATGACCAAGTCAACACTAACGAGAAAATAGCAGAGGAATGGATATGCAGCGAGCTGTCGAGCGCAGCAAACGCGTACCAATCCCTTGCCAGGAACATCTGGCAAGCCATCATCGAGCACACCAATCAGGCCAACAAGCGACAAATATGTCAGGCCACTCAGCTGGCTGGGGTAAACGATGCCCTGTCCTTCCTGGCGGAAGCTAACACGGCCTGAAATCAACATCTGGCCAACTTTCAGGGAAATGTGGAACTATGGGTGGCTGCACACCAGAACCGGGTATCCACCCTGGAGAACCAACTCTGGGAGGCAAGAGCAGAAATCCAACACATTGCGACCAGGATCCCGCTACCCGCAACGCCACCGGGGCCAGCAGGACCACCTGCATGGAGAAGCTCCGTCCGGCAGACCAGCACCAGCGCCCCATCGGCCCACTCGCAACCAGCACTGGGAAGCCCGCTACGCCTAAACCCGGGACCAATGCTCCGACAGCAGGGACCCCCAGCGGTACCCACAACGCCAGAAATTAGGCAGCGGCTGGAGCAACTCAGGCGCCACGTGTCCCCAAGGCCACCAGCATCCGAGCCCGCGGCAGGACAAGGAGAAAATCCCCCTTCGACACCATCTAGATCGTCAGCGGGACCTCCTTCAGGCCCGCCGTCCGAACCACCCCGACCGCCTTTCCGGCACCTCTGCTCTCCTTCGCCACCTAGGAACCCGGTACCTACAATTACCACACAGGACCTCGTACGGCTAGTGGCCGAAGGAGTCGAACGGGCTCGACAAGACCGACCGGCGCGACCCGAACAAGGCAATATTGCCCGATTAAAATGAAGAACCCGAAAGCCTTCGACGGGAAAAGCTCAACCGCCTTCAATCAGTGGTGGGAGGCAGTCATCATGTTCCTCGGGTTCTACCCGGAAATGGGGGATCAACAGAAAATTGCCTGGGTAGGGACAATACTTTCAGATACAGCTCTAGTATGGCACCTGCAGCGCTTCCGAGAGCTGAAGGGAAATGACACCTGGGCCAACTATGCGGCAGCCATTCAAGCGGAATATCGCAACAAAAGGGAAGCCACAGATGCCCAACTCAAACTAGGGCAGCTAAAATACCAGGGATCGATCCGCACTTACCTCACCGAGTTCCAGGCCCTAAACAACTTTGCCAAACCAACGGGGGAAGGCCTACAGGAGAAAATCGACCTAGCGATGCCGGACAGCATCCTGGACATACTATTCAACCAGAACCCAGACAAGCCCACGGACGATGAAGGCTTCATGAGCACCACCTACCGAGCGGGCATCCAGGTTGAAAAGAAGAAAGTGCTCAAGGCGGCTAGAGAAGCATCGAAAGGAAGGCCCGCCCCAAGGGAAGAGCGGAAAAAGGACGATAAACGAAGGGAAGAAGGGAAAAAGGACCACCCAGGCAAAAAAGGACCGGAACAACGCTCCGAAAAACCCCGGGAATGGTTGGGAGGAAAGAACCACTGGGGCTCAAAGGAGGAAGCCCTGAGAGGAGAGCCGCAAAAAGAACAAGAAACGTACTTCCAAAACCGCGACGATTGCTAGCGATGCGGACGCCCCAGGCACAAAACCTTCAAATGCTTCTCGTTCAACACGTTGCAAGGAACCGCGCTACCAAAAGCCCCTTGGAAAGCAGCAGCAGCCGGAGAGAAACGGGGAAGAGAAAACGAGAAGGACGAGGAGGCCCCCGTAACCAAGCAACAAAAAGTCGTGGTGGTAGAGACCATGGAAACGGATGCGGTAGCACCATTGTGGGAAGAATCCGACTCGGATTTTTGAGAGGTCGGGAACAGCTGCAGCCCAAGACCTCAACGATAATATGCAGACTATCTAGGAAACGAAAGAACGAGGAACCAAGCGCTGGAACCCCGTCAAGGAAAAAAGCAGTCCACAGCGGCACACGTCCAATCAAGACCATGATATTACATGTAAGGGAGAAAGGACACCAGATCCGGGTATTACTGGACACCGGTTGCTCCATTGCGCTCCTCAATCAGCAGATAGTGGAGATGCTCGGGATTAAGAAGAAAGTGCATCAGCAACCTCACAACATAGAAAACTACACTGGGGAAAGTGTCAAAGGAGCAGGGAAATTTTATACGGAACCCATGCTCCTCCAACACCGAAAACATTACTCCAGGGAGAAATTTGAAATCTCACCGATGGAACCCAAAATCGACGCCTTCCTCGCTTTCGATTGGATAACGACACATCCACCACAAGGCACTTGGACGAACCAGGAAATAAGGTTCAACAATGCCCAGTGCCTAGCCAGCTGCACTAGGTTCGAAACCGGTGAGTTCCCCCTGTCATGGGACGAAGAAGTGGCAAAAAACCCCCAAGCCCAGATCATCGGCTATGTATCGGCTGTCGACGAAGACGCAAGGGAACAAGTCCCTATGGAATTCCTACAGTACCTAGGAATAATGGGAAGGGAGGTGGCGGACGCCCTCCCCTAGCATCGACCTTACGACTGCAAGATCAACCTCAGAGAAGACGAGACAGCGCCCTGGGGACCCATCTACCCACTATCAGAAGAGGAACTCTGAACACTTCGGGAATGGCTGAAGGAGATAGAGCGAACAGGAAAAATTAAACGCTCGACATCCCCTGCCGGATCACCGATACTCTTGGTCCCCAAGCCACACGGAAGAGGGCTATGCCTGTGCGTCGACTATCGAGCACTGAACAAAATAACGATCCCGAACCAATACCCGCTACCACTCATATAGGAACTACAGGACCGGGTCCAAGGAGCGCAATGGTTCACAAAACTGGACCTAAAAAACGGATTCCACCTCATCCGAGTCAAGGAAGGGGACAAATGGAAGACGGCCTTCAGAACCCAATACGGACCATTCGAATTCCAAGTAATGCCCTTCGGCCTAACCAACGCCCCATCCACCTTCCAAGACATGATGAATCACATCTTCTCGGATCTACTAGACGTCGGAGTTTTGGCATACATGGACGACATATTAATCTACGCCAAAACTGAAGAAGAACACGACCGCCTGGTTAAGGAAGTCTTGGAAAAACTGCAGACCCATGGGTTAGTGGTCTCCCCGGAAAAATGCGTCTGGAAAACTCAGGAAGTGGAATTCCTGGGTTATGTCATCGGAAGAAATAGAATCGCAATGTCTCAAGAAAAGGTGGAAGCCATACTGAGTTGGGAGGAACCCAAATCTCTGAGTGAGACCCAGTCCTTCCTAGGGTTCGCTAACTTCTACCGACGATTTATCAAGGACTACTCGAGAGTGGCGCGACCCCTGACAGAATTAACAAAGAAGACGGAAAAATGGTCATGGAACCCCAAGGCAGGAAAAGCCTTTAACGAGCTTAAAAAGCGATTCACGACGGCACCAATCCTGGCCCACTTCGACGCCCAGCTACCAGTCATTATCAAAACTGATGCCTCAGACTTTGCGTTGGGAGCGGTCCTATTACAAAAAAACAAGGAAAACCGACTACACCCGGTGGCGTTCCACTCGAGGAAGTGCTAGCCGGCGGAAATCAATTACGAAATCCACGATAAGGAACTCTTGGCGATAGTGGACGCCTTCAAACATTGGAGGTGCTATTGCGAAGGAGCAATGCACCAAGTCCAGGTGTATTCGGATCATCAAAACTTGGAATACTTCACGACAACCAAAGTCTTAAATCGACGTCAAGCACGATGGGCACAGGAGTTAGCCGGTATCGACTTCAGAATCTATTACCAACCAGGCCTGCAAAACGGGAAGCCAGACGCGTTGTCAAGGCGTTCGGAGTACCGCCCTGAAAAGGGGGGGGTAGAAAACCAGCCGATCACGATGTTATGGGAAAAAGCAACTTCGAGGACCGTTAAACGCGATCATTCGTCGGTTCCTCGGCACGGCTGTCGTCACTCCTGGAAAAAAAGTGGACGGAGGAATTCCTGCCAGATGTCAGGAAAGAGGGGAAGAAGGACGAAGCCTACGAACAGGCAAGGAAACAGAAAGCGGCGTCGGAGGAACAGTCGCCGAGGGACTGAAGGGTCAAGGAATTAAGTTGCGAAAACAACCTACTGTACCGACAAAACCTGCTCTGGATACCGAAGGGCCTGGTACAAAGAATTATGGAATCAGAACACAACACGAAGGTAGCCGGACACATGGGACAGGACAAAACCATCGAACTAATCTGACGAAACTTCTGGTGGCCAAAAATGAACGAACGAATCATCGACTTTGTCAGAAGCTGCCCCAAATGTCAACAGAATAAGGCATCCCGACACCAACCCTATGGGCTGTCCTCCCCGCTAGAACTGCCATATCACGGCGCGTGCCAGCTACTAGGCCTCGACCCCTGACGCCGGGCGTGAGGATGGATTGTGGAGTGATGCCGAACGGGCGACGGATATCCTTAAAAGGAGCCGTCGCCCACTTCTTTCTTTCCTTCTTCCCTTTCCTTCCTCACGCAACAACTTGTCTACCTTGCCCTCGCCTCACAATATATTAGTTGTCTCTCCCCTCTTGTCCTCCGTCCCTGTCGGCTGCCCGTCCGCCACGTCCGTGTCCCTGTCCTTGCCGGCTGCCAGCCTGCCGTGTCCGTATCCTCGACCCTGTTGGCCATCTGCCGTCGCGTCCGTGTCCCTTGTCTGTGTCGGCCACCCGCCCGCCGTGTCCATGTCCTAGTCCTTGACCTCGCCCTCTGGCCGCCACTAGGAGCCTAGCCGGCCACGCACCGTTACACTTTGTTGCATCCACCAAAGAACTCTCCCGGTAGCGATCTGCCACAATACCCTCCAGCGATACTCCAGATGCCCTGGTCCTCCCACCTATCTACCGTGAGCTTTCGGATGAGATTCAGAGGAAGCTCAACCTCATTGTTGGAAGTAGCAGCTTTGCAGAGCAAGCTACCCTCGAATCTGCCTTCACCGAAGTTCAGTGGTTGGCCCAAGTCATCTTGAATGCCCCGAACGCAGTTGCGCAGTGGCATGCCGACGATCTCGAAGAGCGGCTGGCAGCATCGAACCGAGTTGTCAACCGTTTGGCCACCTTGGAAGGACCGCCACCGAACAGGGCCGATCGAGTTCCTGATCCACCAATCTTCGAGGGTGGTCGTGAGAATCTTGAAGGATTTGTCGCCCAGCTCCGTGTTAAACTGTTCAGCGACCCGTCCCGTTTCCCAACACCTACTTTGCGTATGGGATATGCTTTCAACCAGTTGGGTGGATGTGTACAGGCACAGATTCTTCCGTTTGTCCAGAACGGGAAGTTTCTCTTGCAAGATTCCGACGATGTTATACGAATCCTGGAGAACGCCTTTGGGGACCCAGACCCAGCTGCCACAGCGCGCAGTAAACTCCACAGCTTGAAACAGGGAAAAAAGGAGTTTACCGTATACTTTGCAGAATTTCAGATGTTGGTGTCCAAGTTGAGTTGGGACGAGGGAGCAAAGCTGGATGCCTTGAAGGAGGGCGTGTCAATCGAGCTTCGTCGTCAGCTCTTGGGACGTACCCACGGTCTTACCTTCGACAAGTTCGTGGCCCTGTGTCAACAGCTTGACTCTGAAATCCGGGCCCTTCAGCATTATGAGGGTAGAGCTGGCAATACGTCCTCTTACCAGCCGCGCAACCCACAGAATCAACCACGCATCCATACGCCGGTGCCGAACATCACCACGACTACGACTACCAGTGGACCTGAACCGATGGATCTTAGTGCCGGTGGTGCTGGTCGCGGAAAAATCTCGGAGCAAGAGCGGGCTGCCAGGCTTCGTGAGGGTCGTTGTCTCTACTGCGGATGCCCGGGGCACATGGCTCGCCATTGTCCGAACAAGACCAGGAATTACTTCCGCGCCGCCGCCACCCAGATCGTGACGAACCAAGATCAGAACCAGAGCCTGAATCCGATTGTGCACCCGAACCCGAACCCGAACACGTACATGAACCCACCCTATGGCAATGAAGGTGGAGGAGGGGGAGGTAATGGAGGCCAGGGTCAGTCGGGAAATGCCTAGACCAGCAGCTGCACGATGGCAGCGCTGTTGGTCATACTCGGGGCAAGTCCTTTTCTTTGTCTACACCCGCATTTCGTTTGTCTAGTTTGTCAGTTTCTGAAGTAGCAATGGAAGGAAAACATCTGGTTGTGTTGTGCAATATTTCCTTCAGCAACCAAACCATTGCTACACACGCGCTGATTGACTGCGGAGCCACGGGAATCGCTTTCATAGACAAGGACTTTGCCCGCCATCACCAACTCCCCCTCACACCACTCCAGTATCCTAGAAGCCTTGAGGTCATCGATGGCCACCCTATATCTTCCGGAGACATTACGCATGTCGCCAACACCCACCTATCTATCCTCGAACACCAAGATCCATTACCCATGTTTGTCACGAAACTCGGACATTACCCAATCGTACTCGGTATTCCATGGCTGGAGCTGCACGATGTCGCCATTCGATTCAGCTCCTGCACCTTGACCTTTGGTTCACAGTACTGCGCCACACATTGCAACCGAACACCTACCGTGGTTCACGCTGACTCTCGCGCATCAAAAGTAGCTCCTCAGGAGCCAGCGGTAAGCGCGGGGGCCGGCGAATTCGTGGCCCGGGCATTTACGTCTCCCAAATCATTTTTTCAGAACCAAGCTGACCATGGCAAGGACTACAATGTGGGAATGGGTGCCCAATCGTTGAACTGGCACGCCAGACGGAACGAAAATGCCACCGCGCCGGAAACGAGAGCCAGTCCGACGACAGAGTGCCCGATTCAGATTTCAGCTATCGGTGGACACCTGTTCCGGCGATTGGCGTATAAGCAAAAATTGACCATTTTCTCGACTTCCTTGTTTGAGATTAACCAAGCGCTCGGCTTGAGCGAGCAAGCAAAGAAACCAAAGGAACTGGATCTGAAGACTTACATACCTGCCGAGTACTATGAGTTTCTGCCACTATTTTCGGAAGCATTGGCAAAGAACCTACCACCCCACCGGCCGTATGACCACAAGATTCCCTTGCGAGAGGGTTTCACGCCTCCTTTTGGCCTGCTATATACGATGTCTAGAACCGAGTTGCAGACGTTAAAGGAATGGTTGGAAGAGAATTTGAGCAAGGGATTCATTAGGGCGTCGTCCTCCCCTACGGCCTCACCAATCCTTTTTGTCAAAAAGACCGATGGCAGCCTGAGGTTGTGTGTCGATTACCGTGGGCTAAATGCAGGAACCATCAAGAATCGTTACCCACTGCCTTTGCTGCAGGAAACGTTGATGCGGTTGTCGAAGGCCAAATACTTTACCACTCTGGATATTCGCGGGGCATACAATCTGGTACGAATGGCAGAAGGCGAAGAATGGAAAACGGCTTTCCGGACGTGTTACGGGTTATTCGAATCCCTGGTTATGCTATTCGGTTTGCCGAATGCACCGTCTGATTTCCAAGCCCTGATAAATGACATGCTCTGGTCCTACCTCGATGACTTTTGCACCGCGTTCCTCGACGACATCTTTATATACAGCAACACCTTGGAGGAACACAAGGAACAGGTGTACAAGGTGTTGAAAGCATTGTCGGATGCCGGACTGCACCTGAAGCCGGAAAAATGTCACTTTCACAAACAGGAAGTGAAATATCTGGGCTTCATAATCACCACCAATGGAATCCGGATGGATCCGGAGAAGGTGTCTTGCGTCCTGGGATGGGAAACCCCGAGGACTGTCACTGATGTTCAGTGTTTCCTTGGATTTGCCAACTTTTACAGGAGATTCATAAAGGATTACTCCAAAGTGGTGACGCCATTGACCAAAATGACAAAAAAGGAGGGACGCAAATACGTCCCATTTGTGTGGGGACCAGAGCAGCAGGGAGCCTTCAACCTCCTCAAAAAAGTGTTCACGTCGGCACCCATTCTCCGTCACTTTGACTACGACCAGGAGATAATAGTGGAAACGGACGCCTCGGACTACGTCTCGGCCGGCATTCTCTCGCAGCATGACGATGATGGTGTTCTGCATCCGGTGGGCTTTTACTCCAAAAAGCACAGCCCTGCGGAATGCAATTATGAAATCTACGACAAGGAACTCATGGCAATCGTCCGGACTTTCGAGGAATGGAGGCCCCACTTGGAGGGCTCGCGCCACCTGATCCAGGTTTTGAGCGACTATAAAAACCTGGAATACTTCATGAGTACCAAGCTTTTGAACCGTCGGCAGGCCAGGTGGTCCGAATTCCTTTCCCGTTTCGATGTCAGGATCGTTTATTGACCGGGAAAGGCGGGTGGCAAGCCGGATGCATTGACTCGGAGATCAGGAGATCTCCCTGAGGAGGGGGATGAAAGACTGCTAACCAACCGGCACGCCATGTTGAAACCTCAGAACCTGATCGACCTACTGAACGCCGGACACGGATGGATCGACGTTTCTGACGCCGGACGGAACGCCGGACAGCCAGATTCGCTGGACGTTGTCAATGGCTTGAGCTTGATGGCTAACGACGCGCCGGACGCCGTGCCGGACGCCGGACAGCCAGACGCCGGACAGGCCGGACAGCTGGAAAACGGACGAATAGCCACTTTACTCGCCGAAGCCTACCAAGTGGACGAATTTCCGGGACGGATACTGGGCCTTCTGCGTGACGGCACTAGGCAGTGTAAAGAAATATCACTGGCCGACTGCAAGGAAACGAATGGCAGGCTGTTCTATCGGGATTGCCTCTTCGTACCGGACCACACTCCACTTCGGTTGCGGCTGCTGCAGGACCACCATGACCCCCCTGCCATGGGACACCCGGGACATGCCAAAACACAGGAATTACTCGCAAGAAAGTACTACTGGCCGTCAATGAGGAAGGATGTCAACCGGTTCGTACGAAACTGCCACGTTTGCCGCTGGACGAAGTTCACACGACACGCACCGTATGGAGCCTTGAAACCACTGTCCGTGCCGGATCGACCGTGGCAACACATATCTGTCGACTTTGTGACTGGCCTACCACGGTCCAAGGGCTACGATGCTATCTGTGTTGTGGTGGATCGCCTGACAAAGTAGAGGCACCTCATTCCCTGCACGACAACGATTACAGCGGAAGAACTGCGCACTCTCTTCTGCGACAGGGTGTTCTGCTACCACGGGCTACCGGAAATGATTGTCTCAGACAGAGGGCCGCAATTCGCTTCCCGCTTTTGGAAACACCTATGTTCGTGTATGAAGATTGACGCACGACTCTCGACTGCTTTCCATTCACAAACGGACGGACAGACCGAGACAGTGAACGCAGTTGTGGAACAACACCTCCGCGCATACGTCACGTATCTCCAGGATGATTGGGCCGATTTCCTCTTTCTGGCAGAGTTTGCAGGCAACAACCAAGTATCGGACACCACGACGATGTCACCGTTCTTCACCAATTTCGGTTTCCACCCCCATTACGATTTCGAACTGGACATCTGAGTAGATGTGGCGGAAGAACGGGAAGCACAAACCGCAGCAGAACGACTGGAACTGATTCACGAAGTAGCCCGGACCGAGATGCGATACGCACAGCTACGACAGGCAGAGGGGGCGGACTCCCACAGGACCCACGCACCAGCCTTCCGACCCAGTGACCTTGTGTGGGTGGACGGCCTTAACTGGAGAACTGCACGCCCAAGCGGGAAGCTGGAAAACAAGCACCATGGACTGTACCGTGTGGTCCGCACCATCGGAACGCACGCCTACGAGTTGGACATACCGGCAACCATACAAAAACACCGAACGTTCCTGGTATGGCTTCTACATGCTGCTGCCGATGACCCGTTCCCGGGACAGGTGGTCCCGCCACCACTACCGGTAATCGTTGAGGGCGAAGAAGAGTGGGAGGTGGAAGAGATTCTGGACAGTAGGAGGACGAGGGGTCGGTTGCAGTACTTGGTTAAGTGGAGGGGGTTCACGGACCCAACATGGGAACCTGAGAAAAATCTGACCGAGGTGGAAGCGGTGGATATTTACCACGGACGTTACCCAGAGCGGCCGGCACCCGTACAAGCTGCCCTCGTGGGAACTCGGGCCTAAGAGGGGGCTACTGTCACGGCGCGTGCCAGCTACTAGGCCTCGACCCCTGACGCCGGGCATGAGGATGGATTGTGGAGTGATGCCGAACGGGCGACGGATATCCTTAAAAGGAGCTGTCGCCCACTTCTTTCTTTCCTTCTTCCCTTTCCTTCCTCACGCAACAACTTGTCTACCTTGCCCTCGCCTCACAATATATTAGTTGTCTCTCCCCTCTTGTCCTCCGTCCCTGTTGGCTGCCCACCCGCCGCATCCGTGTCCCTGTCCTTGCCGGCTGCCAGCCTACCGTGTCCGTGTCCTCAACCCTGTCGGCCGTCAGCCGCCGCGTCCGTGTCCCTTGTCCGTGTTGGCCACCCGCCCGCCGTGTCCGTGTCCTAGTCCTTGACCTCGCCCTCTGGCCGCCACCAGGAGCCTAGCTGGCCACGCACCGTTACATGCCGTACGCCCCATGGCAGTCCATAGCAATGGACTTCATCACGGAACTCCCAATCTCGGACGACTGCGATCAACTATGGGTAATCATCGATCGATTCACCAAGATGGCGCATTTCCTTCCCCTGCGAAAAGAAGGTAAAACAGCAGCAGATCTGGCCGCCATCTTTGCCCGAGAAGTATGGAAATACCACGGCCTCCCCACTGATATTGTGTCAGACCGCAACTCCAGGTTTACCTTAGAAACCTGGAAGGAGTTCCTATAACTCTCGCGAATCCGCCCTCGAATGTCAACCGCGTTCCACCTGCAGACTGATGGCCAGACGGAGCGGCTCAACCCGACGATCGAAGCCTACCTCCGAGCATTTGTCAGCAAGGAACAGAACGACTGGGTATGCCTGCTGCCAATGGCCGAGTTCGCCTACAACAACTCAACCGCCACGGGCCATGGTATGTCTCCGTTCTACGCTAACTATGGCTTCCACCCAGCAGCCATGGACCCCGCGTCAACAGACCCTCTGAACCCAGCGAGCAAAGTCTACGCCCACTGGATGCACGCCGTGCACGACAAATCCTGAAAAGGGCTGGAAGACGCACAAGAGCGAACGCGCCGATACACCGACCCGGCACGAAAAGAACCCCCAGCATACCAAGTAGGAGACTTGGTAATGCTCAACGGACGCAACATCAAAACGCGCCGCCCCTCGAAGAAACTGGACCACAAGAACCATGGTCCCTTCCAGATCGAGAAAATCGTCTCCCCCCTGGCTGTCCGCCTCATGCTGCCCCGGAAATGGAAGATCCACAACGTCTTCCACATCTCGCTGCTCCAACCCTACCGAACCAGTGAGCACTGAACACCACCGGACCCGTCAAAGGTGCTCTGAGAGGCTGACGACATCGAGCAGTGGGAGGAATACGATGTCGACGAAGTTATATCCTCGGTCGAACACGGTCGGGGAAATAACAAAAGGGTCCTATACCTTGTCAAGTGGCTTGACTATCCGAAACGCAAAGACTGGACGGAAGAACCATTCGACAACTTTTCGGTAGGTGGTCTGGAGAAACTCTGGGAGTTTCACCAACGAAATCCAGACGCGCCGAGGGACTACCGACTTGCCGACGCCAAGAGCACGGGCGGTAGTAGGGATGAAGGGGTTGGAGGACTTCATCTCGCACACACGAAACAAGACCCGGTTGACCAACTTTCGGAATAAGGAACCAGTGGTTCGGACCCTGGGCCGCGGGTGCACCCCGCCCCCGACAGCGTGGGCACTCCTCGGCACGCCATTAGGAGGCCACTACCCGGACCCCGGTTACTAGCACGAAGGGCACCACAGGCTCTCCCCGCACGAAAAGAGCCCGGTTCGAATCGACCCCGGAACTGAAGTCCGAAACAAGGAGCAACCTGAAGGAAGACCCGCTTCTCGGGCACTGAATCACCCGGAAAAGACCCGCTTCTCGGGTACCCGAATGCCTCCTGGGAAGGGATACCCGTGCCAGGTACCACACAACCCGGTAGCGAGGACTCAGGGAAACCAGAAGGGAGATACGGGACGACAACCGAGAAGGTACGGGCACTTCTCGACACGCTTGCTTCCTCCGGAGGAGTTGTCGTGGCCTCTATCTGAATCCCGGTTTCAGCCCTCGGCCCACCGAATCCCTACTTGCTCTTCTGAGGAATCGAATCCCGGTTGGGACACGGCACGGCCCTATCAAAGGCCCAACAACCAAATGACAGTATGAGTACGCACCGGCCTACTCAGAGGGCCCAGTCATTCCGACGGATTACAGAGTCATGTCCTGATCCGGTGACTGGGAGGGCTGTAGGGGTGGAGGACTACAGTCATGGTAAGCACACCACGAATCACGCTACCCCACGAAAAGACACACATCTAGAAAGAGACGGGCTACCTAGAAGGAAAGAAAATTGTTAGCACTCGGGACGAGGCTAAGGGGGAGGGGAGGTAGTGTTACACCTGAGAATATCTCGAGTACGTAGCCAGACAGGGAAGGCGTACATAAGGATGATGGAACGCACTCAGAGAGCCTAGGAGGGAGATAAGGTCCAGAGATGAGTTTACAGCCGAGACGGACCTAAGACACATATCTCCGGAGGTGAAGTGAAGATTGCAAAACGACGAGATACTGGGGCTATGACCCCTCCCCCGAAAGGAATGCCACGTCGCCTGCTGATGGCGCACGGAAGAGAGTCCGGTAGGAAAGCACCCCGCCCGCTTGCATGAAACCTAATCTCCCCTTATCTACACCCTGCCAGGACCAATGAGTCACCCACGAGGTCCATGCACCACGGTGGAATCCAAATCTGAGTCACCACCTCTCACACTGGCGTCACTCAGATATAAGACTGAGGTTTTTCACCCCGATGAAAGGAAAACCAGCACGAACATCCTGACCAACACTACCACCGAACCCACACCCAAGATCTAATATTATTCCGCTGTGAATTATCGAAAGTAGCCTGATTACCTTTGATTCTCCTTACACTCCGGTTACGATACATCCCCAGTGTCACACTGAGACTTTCGGAAATTCGGCCTCAAATGTCAACAGCGTTCGACCCACAGACTGACGGCCAAACGGAACGACTCAACCAAACAATCGAAGCGTACCTCCAAGCGTTCGTCAGCAAGGAGCAGGATGACTGGGTACGACTGTTACCGATGGCCAAGTTCGCCTACAACAACTCGACCACCACGGGGAATGGTATGTCCCCGTTCTACGCAAACTATGGCTTCCACCTGGCAACCATGAACCCCGCGTCGACGGAACCCCTCAACTGTCACGAATCTCGCGTGGCAGGATCGTAAGCGCCGAGGCCGGGGCCGCCGCCACCCTTGTCGCCCTGTGGCTGGCCCTCATCACCGCTGCCGCAGCCCAGGTCATCCTCCGCGCTTAGGCGCCTCGACCGAACTCCGCCATATCGCGCCGGTAGCGATATTCCCCGACCGCTGGCCGGTCTAGACCTCTCTCCCTTGTTTCCTCTATGTTGCCTACGTGTCCTTCTCGTCTTTGCCGTTTCCTGTTGATAGTGCTTGCGCGTCCTTCTCCTGTCCTCTTACGTATGTTGTTTCCCTTTGAGTATGCTTGCGCGACCTTCTTCTCTTTCTGTACTGTTCTTGCTTGCGTGACCTTTCTCCTGTTGCCGCGAGTAGAGTGGTGGCCGCGCGGCGGCCGAGTGCGATCATGTGTTTTCCTTAGGCGCGGCGATCGAGTCATGATGACAGACGGAGGAACTGTGTCAGTCTTGCAGGCAAGCTGTGATTCCACAGAGGGAAGGAAAAGTATAAAGGAAGGGCGCGGTAGCTAGTCTGGAGATTCTTCTCCACGCAATCTATTATCTCTCCCCACCAACTCCTACTTTTACCTTCCTGTGAAACCGGCGCTGCGACCGAAACCCCGAACCGAACGACCGTGCTACAGTAAAGCCCATCGAGTGGCAGTAGACGACGACAACGAAAGACTGGGAGTTAGAGTCTCGCCAGCATAGACAGGGCTAC
>Ga0307516_10002516_pt1 | contig 24408 bp, 19 predicted proteins | sample 19_EM_MG_FD_203310 | JGI IMG/M metagenome (GOLD analysis project Ga0307516, IMG submission 203310) | Populus trichocarpa ectomycorrhiza microbial communities from riparian zone in the Pacific Northwest, United States - 19_EM | ecosystem: Host-associated > Plants > Roots > Unclassified | place...
GCAGGCTCGCCGATGGCGTTTCGGGAGACGCTTTGAAGAACCCTTCATTCATGGCCAAAGGCGCATCGCTTACCACCCTCGCAACAGCGGCATTGCTGCTGTTGCATACGGGTGGTGCATCGGCGTTGTCGCTGGGCCGCTTGACCGTTCAGTCGGCACTTGGCGAGGCACTACGCGCCGAGATCGACATCACGAACATGAGTCCGGACGAGGCCGCATCGCTGCGGACCACGCTCGCCTCGCCTGAGGCGTTTCGCGCCGCGGGGGTCGATTTCAATCCGGTGTTGACGGGGGCTCAGCTGTCGCTGGCGCGTCGCCCTGACGGTCGGGCTTACATCCGCGTCACTGGCGAGCGCTCGGTGTCCGAGCCGTTTGTCGATGTGATCATCGACTTCGCTTGGTCCAGCGGCCGATTGCAGCGTGCCTACACGCTGCTGATCGACCCGCCGGTGACAAAGCCAGCCGCACCGCCGCCCGCCGCAGCGACCACGGCACCGGCCATGTCGGCCGCGCCGGTGCAGACCACGCCGGTGGCTCCGTCCCCCGCGTCGCCGCGTGCCAGCCGACCCGCGGCCCCGCCGCCGGCGCCCAAGCCGATGGCGCCGCCACCGCCTTCGCCGCCGACAGCTTCGGACAGCAGCGACAGCTACAAGGTTCGCGCCGGCGACACCCTGTCGTCGATCGCGTCGGGTCATCCGCGCAGCGGCGTGTCGCTCGACCAGATGCTGGTGTCGCTGTACCGCGGCAACCCGCAGGCCTTCATCGACAGCAACATGAACCGGCTCAAGTCCGGCGTGGTGCTGAACGTGCCCGACTCGTCCGCCGCGAAAGATGTGACGCCGGACGAAGCGAAGAAGGTCATCCAGGCCCACAGCGCCGACTTCGCGACCTTCCGCCAGCGCCTGGCCGGCGCCGCGCCCACCGTGAAGGGCAGCGAGCCCGAGCGCCAGGCCACCGGCCAAGTCCAGGCCGCGGTGAAGGACCGCAAGACCGACAACTCCGCGATCTCCCCCGACAAGCTGACGCTGTCGCAGGGCAGCGCCAAGCCGGGCGCCGAGACCAAGGTCTCGAAGGAGACCGAGCGCAAGGCCGCAGAGACCCGCGTGGCCGAGCTGTCTCGCAACGTGCAAGAGCTGAAGCAGTTGTCGGATGCGACCAAGGCTGCGTCCAAGCCGGCTGCCCCGGCACCGGCTGTAGCCGCCGCTCCAACGACGTCCGCCAAGCCCGGCCTGCCGATCGCTGCGGCACCGACGCCGGTGCCCGTGCCGACCAAGCCGGTGGCGCCGCCGCCGCCCGCGCCGACACCGCCGCCGGTGGCGACCAAGACCGTGGCGCCGCCTCCGCCCGCACCGCCGCCGCCCGCGCCGGTCGTGGTGGCTGCGCCGCCGGTCGCTTCGATGCCTGCGCCGGCCGCATCCGTTGCAGCCGTGCCGGCATCCGCGCCGACCCAGATGGCTGCCGCGTCTGTGCCGGTCGCTCCGCCGGTAGCCGCATCGGCCCCGGCCGTGCGCAAACGCGTGGCTCCGCCGCCGCCTGCGCCCGAACCGAGTTTCTTCGAGTCGCTCACGGGCAACCCGTGGGTGCTGCCGGGCGCTGCTGGCCTGGTCGCGTTGCTGGCCGGCCTGGGCGTGATGCGCCTGCGCCGCCGTCAGCAAGACGGTGCCGCCGAGACCTCGTTCATCGAAAGCAAGCTGCAACCGGACTCGTTCTTTGGCGTGAGCGGCGGCCAGCGTGTTGACACGCGTGATGGCGCGAACAGCAGCAGCTCTTCGCTGAGCTACTCGTTGAGCCAGCTTGACGCGATCGGCGATGTGGACCCGGTGGCCGAAGCCGACGTCTACCTGGCCTATGGCCGCGACCTGCAGGCCGAAGAAATCCTGAAGGAAGCGCTGCGCAGCGACCCGGGCCGGGTGGCAATCCGCAGCAAGCTGCTCGAGGTGTATGCCAAGCGCGCCGACGTGAAGGCCTTCGACGCCCAGGCGCGTCAAATGCTGGAACAGACCGGCGGCGTCGGCGAAGAGTGGGAAAAGGCGATCGAGCTGGGCTACAGCATCGACCCGGCGAACCCGCTGTACGGTGGCGCCGGCGCGGTGATGGCGGTCGACATCGACACCTCGTCCGAGCCACCGCCCGACCTGCGCGAAGACTATCGCCCGGCACGGGTGGAAGAAGAATTGCCGGTCGAGAAGACCCAGCCCTTCGCGGGCGAGGTGCTGCTCGATACTGCACCGGGCGACCTCGACATCGACCTCGGCGCGCCGTCGTCGCTGGTGGGCGTCGAGCCGACCCGCCCGCTCGAAACCGCTTCGGGCATGCTGGACAGTGGCCATGCGGATCTGCGAGGTGACCTGCGCTCGTCGCCGCCGCCCAAGCAGCCGCCGCCGAAGGCACCGCTCGAGCCGGAAGACAGCATTCTCGATCTGCCGATGATCGACATGCCGGAAGGCGAGACCGACGGCGACAGCGTTCAGCACACCACGCCGTCGACGTTTGACTTCGGTGAACTGTCGCTCGACCTGGGCGAAAAAGAGGAAAGCACTGTGCGCGGTGGTCTGCAGACCGAAGAGATCGACGAATCCGACCCGCTGGCCCGCAAGCTGGAGCTCGCCGACGAGTTCCGCCGCATCGGCGACATGGAAGGTGCGCGCGATCTGCTCGAAGAAGTCGTTGGCAAGGCCGATGGCGCTCTGCGCTCACGTGCCCAGGCGATGCTCGACGAACTGGAGTGAACGCCAGCGGAAAGGCCCCCGGGGCCGCCGCTCACGAGGGGCCCGTCAGTGGCCCCTCGGCTTTTGAGGGCCGCGCTGTTCGGCGCCTGGCACTGGGCGTGGCCTACCGCGGCGACCACTACCACGGCTGGCAAAGCCAGCCCAGCGGCCGCACGGTGCAGGACAAGCTCGAAGCCGCGCTCGGCGAGTTTGCCGCGATGCCCGTTGGCACGCTGTGCGCCGGCCGCACCGACACGGGGGTGCACGGTCTGAACCAGGTGGTGCATTTCGATACCCCACTCGATCGGCCCGAGTTCTCCTGGGTGCGCGGCACCAACCGCTATCTGCCGCGCGACATTGCGGTTCAGTGGTGCAAGCCGGTGGCGAACCATTTCCACGCTCGCAACAGCGCCCGGGGCCGTCGCTACCGCTACTTGCTGCTTGAATCAGCGGTACGGCCGGCCATCGAGATGGGCGGTTGCGGCTGGGTCTTTCGTCCGTTGGATGGCGACGCGATGCGCGCCGCCGCTGCGCTGCTGATCGGCGAGCACGACTTCAGCTCGTTTCGCTCGTCAGATTGCCAGGCCTTGTCGCCGATCAAGCAGATGCGCCAGGTCGACATCAGCCGCCACGGGGCCTACTGGCGTTTCGATTTCGAGGCCAGCGCGTTCTTGCATCACATGGTGCGCAACATCATGGGCTGCCTGGTGACGGTGGGGCAGGGCAACCGCGCGCCCGGCTGGATGGCCGAGGTGCTGGCCGCCAAGAGCCGCGACGCGGCCGCGCCAACCTTTGCCCCTGAGGGTCTGTATTTCGTCGGGCCGATCTACGATGCGGTGCATGGGCTGCCGGATTCGACGGCGGCAATGGACTGGCTTCCGTAGGCCGACAAGCCTTTCAAGCAACGATGGTGCACCGGACCCGAATCAAGATCTGCGGCCTGACCCGCGATGGTGACGTCGATGACGCGGTGGAGGCCGGTGCCGACGCGGTCGGCTTCGTGCTCTATGCGAAGAGCCCGCGCCACGTCGATGCTGCGCGCGCCGGTGTGCTGGCCAAGCGCCTGCCACCCTTCGTGACGCCGGTGCTGTTGTTCGTCAATGCGACGCCGGCGGAAATCGTGGCCGGTGTACAGGCGGTGCCGACCGCGCTGCTGCAGTTTCATGGCGACGAATCGCCTGGGCAGTGCGCCGCGCCGGGGCGCCCCTACTTGCGTGCGGCCCGCATGGCGCCGGGTTTCGATTTGCTAGACTTGGCCTTCCGCCACCCAGAGGCCGCCGGCCTCTTGCTCGACGCCCATGTCGAGGGCTATGGCGGTGGTGGAAAGGCGTTCGATTGGTCTCTCATTCCCGCCAACGTCCCCTGTCCGGTCGTTTTGTCTGGTGGGTTGAATCCTGCAAGCGTGATCGATGGGGTGCTTCGCGTCCGGCCCTGGGCCGTTGACGTGAGCTCCGGCGTGGAGAGCGCAAAAGGCGTCAAGGACGCCGCGCTGATGCGCCGGTTCTGCGAGGCGGTGCGCGAAGCCGACAGTCGCCAGACGACGCGTTAGCCGAGCCGCTCGCCGCCTCAGGCATCCCTGAACAGCGAGATTTCCATCATGCCAAGTTACCAGCAGCCCGACGCCTCGGGCCATTTCGGCCCCTATGGCGGCAGCTTTGTGTCCGAGACGCTCGTCCACGCACTGGACGAGCTGAAAGCGGCCTACGCCCACTACCGCGGCGACCCCGCCTTCATCGCCGAGTTCAAGAAGGAACTGAAGCATTTCGTCGGCCGGCCCAGCCCGATCTACCACGCCGACCGGCTGAGCCGCGAAATCGGCGGCGCGCAGATCTACCTGAAGCGCGAGGACCTGAACCACACCGGCGCGCACAAGGTCAACAACACCATCGGCCAGGCCTTGCTCGCCAAGCGCATGGGCAAGCCGCGCGTGATCGCCGAGACCGGCGCCGGCCAGCACGGCGTGGCCACCGCCACCATCTGCGCCCGCTACGGGCTCGAGTGCGTGGTCTACATGGGCTCCGAAGACGTCAAGCGCCAGAGTCCCAACGTCTACCGCATGCACCTGCTGGGCGCCAAGGTGGTGCCAGTCGAATCAGGCAGCAAGACGCTGAAGGACGCGCTGAACGAAGCGCTGCGCGACTGGGTCACCAACGTCGAGAACACCTTCTACATCATCGGCACCGTGGCCGGTCCGGCGCCATACCCAGAGATGGTGCGTGACTTCCAAAGCGTGATCGGCGAAGAGTGCCTGGGCCAGATGCCCGAGATGATCAACCGTCAGCCCGACGCGGTGATCGCCTGCGTCGGCGGCGGCAGCAACGCCATGGGCATCTTCTACCCCTACATCCCGCATGAAGGCGTGCGTCTGATCGGCGTCGAAGCGGCCGGGTTGGGGCTGGACACCGGCAAGCATGCTGCGAGCCTGAGCGCCGGTTCGCCTGGCGTGCTGCATGGCAACCGCACTTATCTGCTGCAAGACGACAACGGCCAGATCACCGAGACGCACTCGATCTCGGCCGGCCTGGACTACCCCGGCGTCGGCCCGGAGCACTCGTACCTGAAGGACACCGGCCGCGCCGAATACGTGGGCATCACCGATGACGAGGCGCTGTCGGCCTTCCACCGCCTGTGCCGCACCGAAGGCATCATCCCGGCGCTCGAATCGAGCCACGCGGTGGCCTATGCGATGAAGCTCGCTGCGACGATGAAGCCCGAGCAGCACCTGTTGGTGAACCTGTCGGGCCGCGGCGACAAGGACATCGGCACGGTGGCCGACCTGTCTGGTGCGGAGTTCTATTGCCGCCCGTCTTGCAAAGGCCAGACAGTGAAGGGAGGTGCGCAATGAGCCGCATCGCCACGACCTTCGAAGCGCTCAAGCGCGACAGCCGCAAGGCGCTGATCCCTTACGTCACTGCGGGTGACCCATTCGCCGACGTGACCGTCGACATCATGCTGGCGCTGGCCGACGGTGGCGCCGACGTGATCGAGCTGGGCGTGCCATTCTCGGACCCGATGGCCGACGGCCCGGTGATCCAGAAGGCCTCCGAACGGGCGCTGGCCAAGGGCATTGGCATGCCGCAAGTGCTGGACATGGTGCGTGGCTTTCGTGCCAGCAACACCACCACGCCGATCGTGCTGATGGGCTATGCCAACCCGGTCGAACGCTACGACCAGCGCCAAGGTGCCAACGCCTTTGTCAAGGCGGCGGCTGAAGCCGGTGTCGACGGCGTGCTGGTCGTCGATTACCCGCCCGAAGAGTGCGGTGAGTTCGCCGCCACCTTGAAAGCCCATGGGCTGGACCTGATCTTCCTGCTGGCGCCGACCAGCACCGAAGAGCGCATGGCCCAGGTCGGTGCGCTGGCCAGCGGCTACGTGTACTACGTCTCGCTCAAGGGCGTCACCGGGGCGGGGCACCTGGACACCGCCGCGGTGGCCCATGCCGTGCCGCGCATTCGCCGCCATGTGAAGGTGCCTGTCGGCGTGGGCTTCGGCATCCGCGACGCGGCGTCTGCCCAGGCGGTGGGGCGGGTGTCCGACGGGGTGGTGATCGGCTCCCGGCTGATACAAATCCTCGAAAATGAAACGCGCGACAATGCAGGTCTGGCGGCGCGCCGCTTCATCAGCGAGATCCGCGCCGCGCTCGATGCTTTGTGATCCATCGCATCGCGTGATGTTCTGACGACGACAAGGAGCCTTGATCCATGAGCTGGCTTGAAAAACTGCTGCCCCCGAAAATTCAGCAGACCGACCCGAGCGAACGCCGCTCGGTGCCGGAGGGGCTGTGGATCAAGTGCCCTTCTTGTGAGTCGGTGCTGTACAAGACCGACCTGGAGCAGAACATCAACGTCTGCCCCAAGTGCGACCACCACCACCGCATCGGCGCGCGGGACCGCCTGAACGCCTTCCTCGATCCGGAAGGCCGCTTCGAGATCGGCCATGAGGTGCTGCCGATCGACCCGCTGAAGTTCAAGGACAGCAAGAAGTACCCCGAGCGGCTGAAGGGCGCGCTCGAAACGACCGGCGAAACCGACGCGCTGGTCGTGATCGGCGGCGCGGTGATGAGCGTGCCGGCGGTGGCCGCCTGCTTCGAGTTCGACTTCATGGGCGGCTCGATGGGCTCGGTGGTCGGCGAGCGCTTCGTGCGTGGCGTCGAGGCTGCGATCGAGCAGAAGGTGCCGTTCATCTGCTTCACCGCCACCGGTGGTGCACGCATGCAAGAGGGCTTGTTCAGCCTGTTCCAGATGGCCAAGACCAACGCTGCGTTGACGCGCTTGGCCAAGGCCCGCTTGCCGTACATCAGCGTGTTGACCGACCCGACGATGGGCGGCGTGTCGGCCAGCTTCGCGTTCGTGGGTGACGTGGTGATCGCCGAGCCGAAGGCGCTCGTCGGCTTCGCCGGCCAACGCGTGATCAAGAACACCGTGCGCGAAGAGCTGCCGGAAGGCTTCCAGCGCGCCGAGTTCCTGATGCAGAAGGGTGCGATCGACATGATCGTCGACCGTCGTCAACTGCGCTCCAACATCGCACGCCAATTGGCCATGCTGCAGCGCCAAAACGCCGACGCTGTGGCTTGAGCCCCCACGCCCCCTTCCGGGGGCTGCCCCCGAGGGGGCTCGCGCAGCGGACCGGCAAAGCCGGATCCGCGCACGCCACTTGAAGCGCGGCGTCGCCTTTAGGCGCGCTGCCCTAAGACGGACCGCACCATGAAGACGCTTGCTGAGTGGCTCGCGCACAGCGAAAGCCTGCACCCGAAGACGATGGACCTGTCGCTCGAGCGGGTGCAACAGGTGCGCGACGCGATGGGCCTGAAGTTTTCGGTGCCGGTCATCACTGTGGCCGGCACCAATGGCAAGGGCTCGACCTGTTCGATGATCGAGTCGATCGCGCGCGCGGCCGGCTACCGCGTCGGCCTGTACATCAAGCCGCACCTGGTGCATTTCGAAGAGCGCTGCCGTGTCAACGGCGCACCGGTGTCGGCCGATTCGCTGTGCGAAGACTTTGAAGCCGTCGAACGCGCGCGAGGCGACGTCGCCCTGACGACCTTTGAGTTCAGCACGCTGGCCATCATGCAGCGCCTTTCGCGCGAGCCGTTGGACCTGGTGATCCTGGAAGTGGGGCTGGGTGGGCGCTACGACGCCGTCAATGCGATCGATGCCGATTGCTCGGTGATCACCAGCATCGACCTCGACCACACCGAATTCCTGGGCCCCGACCGCGAAAGCATTGGTCGAGAGAAGGCCGGCATCCTGCGCACCGGCCGGCCGGGCATCGTGTCCGACCCGATGCCGCCACAGTCCATCATCGACACCGGGCTCGAAGTGGGTGCCGAGCTTTGGCTGAACGGACGTGATTTCAACCACCAGGGCGATCGCCAGCAATGGGCCTGGAGCGGCCGTGGCCGGCGCTACCACGCGCTGGCGTACCCGGCGTTGCGCGGCGCCAACCAGCTGCTCAACGCGTCCGGCGCGATCGCGGCCTTGGAGTCGCTGCGCGAGCGCCTGCCGATCACGGCACAGGCCGTGCGGCTCGGGCTTGCCAGTGTCGACCTGCAGGGCCGGTTCCAGATCGTGCCCGGCCAGCCAGCGCTGGTGCTGGACGTGGCCCACAACCCGCAAGCCGTGTCCGCACTGGCCCTGAACCTGGACCAGATGGGCTTCTTCCCGCGCACGCTGGCCGTGTTCGGCGCCATGCGCGACAAAGACCTGGCCGGCGTGATGGCGCGCATCGCGCCCCTGGTCGACCACTGGCATTTGACCGACCTGCCGCTGCCACGTGCTGCCACCGCCGATGAGCTGGCGGCGCAGCTGCGCACGTTGCAGGGCGACAAGGCCTCCTGCAGTACCCACGCATCCCCCACGGACGCACTGGCCGCGGCGCTGGTTGGGGCAAACCCCACTGATAGAATCGTGGTCTTCGGCTCGTTCTATACCGTGGGCGGCGTGCTGAAGCAAGGCTTGCCCCGGCTGAGCGCGCCGCACCAAGCCTGAAACCGGTTTTGATGGTCCGCAAGGGCCGGCTTGGTTGATGCGCCAAGCGCCCGACGGGTGCCTTCCCGACCGCCCTCGGTCGCCACTCGCCGCCGCCACGCATGGGTCTGCTGTCGAAACTCAAATCCAGCTCCAAGGACGCCCGCGCTGGTGCGTCGTCCACCGCCGATGCGAATGAAATCGTGCGCGATGCGCGAGCCCGGGCCCGCCGCCGCCTGATCGGCGCAGCGCTGTTGCTAGGCGTGGGCATCATCGGTTTTCCGCTGCTGTTCGAGACCCAGCCCCGGCCGATCGCCGTCGACATCCCGATCGAGATCCCGTCGCGCGAAAACGCGCCGCCGCTGGCCACGCCGGCGTCTCGCCCGTCGCGCAGCCAGCCGGTCGCCAAGCCACCGGTCGAGCAGCCTCCCGCCACGATCGTGACTGAAAACCTGCCCAAGCCTGCGGCCAATCCGGAACCCAAGCCGGTGGTGGCGCCCAAGCCTGCCGAGCCCAAGCCAGAGACCAAGCCCGAAGCCAGGGTCGACAAGCCGACAGTCAAACCGGCGGAGCCGCCCAAGCCTGCCGAGCCCAAGCCAGAGACCAAGCCCGAAGCCAGGGTCGACAAGCCGACAGTCAAACCGGCGGAGCCGCCCAAGCCTGCGGAGCCGAAGCCCGAGGCCAAGCCGGCCACCAAGCCCGCTGAAGCGCCGAAGCCGGCCGAGTCTGCCAAGAATGGCGATGCCAAGGATGACGAAGGCCGCTACGTGGTGCAGGTCGGTGCTTTCGCCGAGGTGGGCAGCGCGCGCGAGGCGCGGACGAAGGTCGAGGGCATGGGCTTGAAGACCTACACGCAGGTGATCGAGTCCGACTCGGGCCGGCGTATCCGCGTGCGCACGGGCCCCTACGCCTCCAAGGCCGAGGCCGACAAGGCGGCCGCGAAGATCAAGTCCGGCGGTCTGCAGGCCGCGGTGCTGAAGCTCTGACGGCCATGGTCGCGGGCTTCAGCTGGGTCGACTGGGTGCTGGCCGTCGTGCTGGCGCTGTCGGTCATGATCGGTTTGTGGCGCGGGCTGGTCTACGAGCTGCTGGCGCTGATCGGCTGGGTGGTCGCTTTCGCCGTGGCCAAGTGGTACGGCAGCAGCGTGGCGGAATGGTTGCCCGTGGGCGCGGCCGGCAGTTCGCTGCGCCTGGCGCTCGCTTACGCCGTGACCTTCTTCGCAGTGCTGATCGGCTGGACCTTGATGGCCAAGCTGGTGCGGCTGATGATCTCGGCCACGCCCTTGACCGTGCTGGACCGGGCTTTGGGTGCAGGCTTCGGCCTGGCGCGCGGCCTGCTGATCCTGTTGACGGTGGCCGTGGTCGTTCCGCTGATTCCGCCGGCGTCCAACTCGGCGGCCTGGAAGGGCTCCGTCGGGGCCACCTGGCTGGCTGCGATGCTGCATGACCTGAAGCCGTTGTGGCCTGCGCGAGAGCGGGCCGCAACGCGGGACGCTTGAATCGGCGCCCGCCAACACGATCTTTCTCTTCTCTTAGATACGAACGGACCTCCCCATGTGCGGCATCGTCGGCGTGATCTCCAAACAGCCGGTCAACCAGCTGATCTATGACGCCCTGCTGCTGTTGCAGCACCGCGGCCAGGACGCTGCAGGCATTGTCACGATGCTGGACACCAAGTGCTTCATGCACAAGGCGCGCGGCATGGTGAAAGACGTGTTCCGCACCCGCAACATGCGCGCGTTGCCGGGCACGGTGGGCCTGGGCCAGGTGCGTTACCCGACGGCCGGCAATGCCTACAGCGAAGAAGAGGCCCAGCCCTTCTACGTCAACGCGCCTTTCGGCATCGTGCTGGTCCACAACGGCAACCTGACCAACGCCCATGCGATGAAGCAGGAGCTGTTCGACATCGACCGCCGCCACATCAACACCGAGAGCGACACCGAGGTGCTGATCAACGTGCTCGCGCACGAGTTGGAGCGCGCTGGCCGTGATCTCGCGCTGACGCCCGAACTGGTCTTCAAGGCCGTGAGCGCGGTGCACAAGCGCATCAAGGGCTCGTACGCAGTGGTCGCGCTGATCGCCGGCTATGGCCTGCTGGCTTTCCGCGACCCGTTCGGCATTCGTCCGCTGTGCTACGGCACGCTGGACACGCCGACTGGGCCGGAGGTGATGGTGGCCAGTGAATCCGTCGCACTGGAAGGCACCGGACACCAGATCGTGCGCGACATCGCTCCGGGCGAAGCGATCTTCATCGACCTGGACGGCCACATCCACGCGCAGCAGTGCGCCGAGACGCCGACGCTGAACCCCTGCATGTTCGAGTTCGTCTACCTGGCGCGGCCAGACTCGGTGATGGACGGCATCTCGGTCTACCAGGCTCGTCTGAACATGGGCGAGACGCTGGCGCAGCGTGTCATCTCGACCATGCCGCCATCGCAGATCGACGTGGTGATCCCGATCCCCGAATCGAGCCGCCCGAGTGCGATGCAGCTGGCGCAGAAGATCGGCAAGCCGTACCGCGAAGGCTTCGTGAAGAACCGCTATGTCGGCCGCACCTTCATCATGCCCGGCCAGGCGGTACGCAAGAAGAGCGTGCGGCAGAAGCTCAACGCGATCGGCGTCGAATTCAAGGGCCGCAACGTGCTGCTGGTCGACGACTCGATCGTGCGTGGCACGACCAGCAAGGAGATCGTGCAGATGGCGCGCGAAGCCGGCGCCAACAAGGTCTACATGGCTTCGGCAGCGCCGCCGGTGCGTTTCCCGAACGTCTACGGCATCGACATGCCGACCAAGGAAGAGCTGATCGCGCACAACCGCTCGATGGAAGAGATCCGTGAGTTCATCGGCGCCGATGCGCTGATCTACCAGGATGTCGATGCGATGAAGCGCGTCGTCGGTGCACTGAACAAGAGCCTGGCGGGCTTCGAGGCCTCGTGCTTCGACGGCGTCTACATCACGGGCGACGTCTCGGCCGCCGACTTCGACGCGATGAAGACGCAGCGCGCGTCGCAGCCCGACGACGAAGACGCACCCGAGCGCGGTCGCCTGGCGCTGCAAAGCAGGGACGACACATGAGTTCTACGCCCCCTGAAGGACTGCGCCCGGAAACCCTCGCGGTTCGTTCCGCGCTAGCCCCCAGCCAGTACGGCGAGAACTCCGAGGCGCTGTTCCTGACCAGCGCCTACGTGCAGCCCGACGCTGCCACCTCGGCCCGCCGCTTTGCGGAGATGGAGGACTTCACCTACAACCGGACCAGCAATCCGACGGTGCGCAGCTTCGAGGCCCGCCTGGCAGCGATGGAAGGCGCCGAAGCGGCGGTGGCCACTTCCACCGGGATGAGCGCCATCCTGCTGCTCATCATGGGGCTGCTGAAGTCCGGCGACCATGTGATCTGCTCGCGCTCGGTGTTCGGCTCGACGATCTCGCTCTTTGCCAAGGAGTTCGGCAAGTTCGGTGTCGAGACGAGCTTTGTTTCGCAGACCGACCTGGCCGAATGGCGCGCTGCGTTGCGCCCGACCACGCGCCTGCTGTTCGCCGAGACACCGACCAACCCGCTGACGGACGTGTGCGACATCCGCGCGCTGGCCGACATCGCCCGCGAGTCTGGCGCGAAGCTGGTGGTGGACAACACCTTCTGCTCGCCGGCTTTGCAGCGTCCGCTCGAACTGGGCGCCAACCTGGTGATGCATTCCGGCACCAAGTACCTGGATGGCCAGGGCCGTGTGATGGCCGGCGCGCTCTGCGGCCCGGCAGCGCTGATCAAAGACGTGTTCGGACCCGTCGTCCGCACCGCCGGCATGACCTTGTCGCCCTTCAATGCGTGGGTCGTGCTCAAGGGCATGGAGACGCTGGCCCTGCGCATGAAAGCCCAGAGCGAGAACGCACTCGCCGTGGCGCGTTGGCTCGAGCAACAACCGCAGGTGGCCCGGGTGTACTACCCCGGCCTGGCGTCGCACCCGCAGCACGATTTGGCGATGCAGCAGCAATCGGGGCAGGGCGGGGCGGTGTTGTCTTTCGACATGCGCGCCGACAGCGCCGAAGCGGCGCGGGCGGCCGCCTTCCATGTCATCGACAGCACCCAAGTCCTGAGCATCGCCACCAACCTGGGCGACACCAAGTCCATCATCACCCACCCCGCCACCACCTCGCACGGGCGCCTCACCGAGACCCAGCGCCAGGCCGCCGGCATCGGGCAGGGCATGGTTCGCCTGGCGGTGGGCCTGGAACACGTAGACGACATCACCGACGACTTGCAGCGCGGCCTGGCCACGCTTTCGAACTGACTTCATGACCACTGTTCGCACCCGCATTGCCCCTTCGCCCACCGGTTTTCTGCACCTGGGCACGGCCCGCACTGCGCTGTATTCATGGGCCTATGCGCGCCACCACGGCGGCCAGTTCGTGCTGCGCATCGAAGACACCGATGTGGCCCGCTCGACGCAAGATTCCGTCGACCAGATCCTGCAGTCGATGCACTGGCTCGGGCTGGATTACGACGAAGGCCCGATCTACCAGATGCAGCGTCTGGAGCGTTACCAGGCCGTCATCGACAGCATGCTGGCGGCCGGCACGGCCTACCGCTGCTACACGACGCCGGAAGAGCTCGACGCGATGCGCGAGCAGCAGAAGGCGCGCAACGAGAAGACCGGCTATGACGGCCGTTGGCGCCCGGAGCCGGGCAAGGCACTGCCGCCCGTGCCGGAGGGTGTGAAGCCGGTCATCCGCTTCAAGAACCCGCGCGATGGCGAGGTGCGTTGGGACGACCTGGTCAAGGGCGAGATCGTCATCGCCAACAAGGAGTTCGACGACCTCATCATCCAGCGCGCCGATGGTGTGCCGACCTACAACTTCGCGGTGGTCGTCGACGACTGGGACATGGCGATCACGCATGTGTTCCGTGGCGACGAGCACATCAACAACACGCCGTGGCAGATCAACATCTATGTGGCGCTCGGGGCGGCGCTGCCCATGTTCGGCCACCTGCCGGTGATCCTGGGCGACGACGGATTGAAGTTGTCGAAGCGCCGCGGCGCCGTCGCGGTGTCCAACTATGAACAGAGCGGTTATCTGCCGGAGGCGATGCTGAACTACCTCGCGCGCCTGGGCTGGAGCCACGGCGACGACGAGCTGTTCTCGCGCGAGCAATTGGTCAGCTGGTTCGATGGCACGCACCTGAACAAGAGCCCGGCGCAGTGGGACGCGGCCAAGCTCTCGTGGGTCAATGGGCAATACATCAAGCAAGCCGATGACACGCGCCTGGCCACGATGGTGGCAGCGCAACTGCGCAACCGCGGCATCGACGTGAAGGACGAAGCTGCACTGGCGCCGATGTGCGCGCTGTTCAAGGACCGTTGCGCCACCATCGTCGAGCTGACGGATTGGTTGTCGATGTACTTCATGCCCGTGACGCCGAGCGCAGAAGACGTGGCGACCCATGTGACCGATGCGGTGAAGCCGGCGCTGATCTCGCTGCGTGATCGCCTCGCCGACGTGGCCTGGGACAAGGCCGCGATCCAGCAGGCCATCAAGGACACCATCGGTGAGCACAAGCTGAAGATGCCGCAACTGGCGGTTCCGGTGCGTGTGCTTGTCTGCGGTCGTGCGCAAACGCCGTCGATCGACGCGGTGTTGTCGCTGTTTGATCGCAACGATGTGCTCACCCGCTTGCGCACTGTTTAAAAACCGGTATATACTCTTGGTCTTCGCTCAACGGCGTTCCCGAACAAGCGACGCAGATATCCACCGAAAGGTGCAGATGACTGCCGAAGCGGAAGACGGGGGTATAGCTCAGCTGGGAGAGCGCTTGCATGGCATGCAAGAGGTCAGCGGTTCGATCCCGCTTACCTCCACCAAAAAGGTGGCGTCGTCGAGTGAATGGAAAGGACAAAGTCCCCTTCGTCTAGAGGCCTAGGACACGACCCTTTCACGGTTGTAACAGGGGTTCGAATCCCCTAGGGGACGCCAAATACTTCGGCTCACGCTGGGTAGCTGGCACGGGTGGTTGATACCCGGAGTCGCAAGACTCAAACTTCAGCACCACTGCGGAGTGGTAGTTCAGTTGGTTAGAATACCGGCCTGTCACGCCGGGGGTCGCGGGTTCGAGCCCCGTCCACTCCGCCACTTATCTGGAAGGGCTGCATTGGAAACGATGCAGCCCTTTGTTTTTGCCCGCTTCCCTCAGAAGCCGGGCATTCGTCGAGGCAACGGCTGCCAAGGGGCCATCGGACCTTGCCGCCCGACCGACCTCGACGCGGCCCCTTCCTCGGTATGTGTGTACCGCCGGCCCGACTGCCAAGTTCGTGACCTGAAATCCCAAGGCGTTGCTCTGCCACTTCTCCAGCTGGTGTGCTGATAGTGGCCGCAATTCTCATTTTGCAAACGCATCAGTTGGGCGGACTCGAATCAGACAGATGCAGAGCGTCTCAAGGTCGACCGGTCGTGGCATGCTCGGCTCAGATCGAGAGCCACGTGGCAGCCATTGGCGAGATGGAGTTCAACCGCACGCGGGTCACTGATCCGTTGCTCTGTGCCAGCCTGAACCAGGGCGTCGGCGCGGTATGAACGTCGACGAGCACTTGCTCAAGTTGGAGGTCTTCTCATGTTCCTTGGAATCGATCTCGGCACGTCCGAGGTGAAGGTGCTGTTGCTCGACGAAGCCGGCACCGTTGTTGGCACCGCCGGGTCGCCGTTGACCCTGAGCCATCCGCAAGCGCTGTGGTCCGAGCAGGACCCGGACGACTGGTGGACGGCGACCGACGCGGCGGTGTCGCAGTTGCGCACCGCGCATCCGCACGAGTTCGCGCGTGTGCGGGGCATCGGACTGTCGGGCCAGATGCACGGTGCTGTGCTGGTCGATCGGGCAGACCAGGTCCTGCGGCCCGCGATCCTCTGGAATGATGGCCGCAGCCATGCGGAGTGTGATGAACTGACGCGCCGTGCACCGTCGCTGCATGCGGTCGCCGGGAATCTGGCCATGCCGGGGTTCACGGCGCCCAAGCTGCTGTGGGTTCGCCGTCACGAGCCCGCTGTGTTCGCGCGCATCGACTGTGTGCTGCTGCCCAAGGACTACCTGCGTCTGCGCCTGACTGGCGAACGCGCGGGCGATCCCTCCGACGCGGCGGGCACCCTGTGGCTGGACGTCGCGGCGCGCGACTGGTCCGACGAGTTGCTGGCGGCTTGCGATTTGAGCCGCACCCAGATGCCGCGCCTGGTCGAGAGCGGCGCTGTGTCAGGTGTGCTGCGGCCCGAGCTGGCACGCGCCTGGGACCTCGGGCCCGAGGTCGTGGTGGCCGGCGGGGCTGGCGACAATGCCGCCAGCGCGATGGGCGTGGGGGCAGTGAACCCGGGCGACGGTTTCGTTTCGCTGGGGACGTCAGGGGTTCTCTTCGTCGTCAACGATCGTTTCCGGCCGAACCCCGCATCGGCCGTGCACGTCTTCTGTCACGCGCTGCCCGACCGCTGGCACCAAATGAGCGTGATGCTATCGGCCGCCAGTTGCCTGCGCTGGTTCAGCCACGTCAGCGGTGACGCCGGCGAGGTCGCATTGCTGCAGGAGGTCGCGGCACTTTCGCCCCAGGCGCTGGCCGAAGCGCCGATCTTCCTGCCCTATCTGGCCGGTGAGCGAACGCCGCACAACGACCCGTTCGCCACCGGCGCTTTCATCGGCCTGCGTCACGAGACGACCCGCGCGGCCTGTACCTATGCGGTGCTCGAAGGGGTGGCCTTTGGTCTCGCGGATGGGCTGGACGCCCTGCGTGGCACCGGCTCCGAAGTGACCCGGCTGTCGCTGCTGGGCGGTGGCATACGCAGTGGCCTGTGGGCGCAGCTGATTGCCGACGTGCTGGGGGTTTCGTGTGAAGAGCTTGCCGGTGCCCAGCAGGGGGCCGCGCTCGGTGCCGCAAGGCTTGGTTGGTTGGCGGCCGGCGGTTCGCCAGAGCTCGTCTGCTCGCGCCCGATGGTGGCCAGAGCGTTCGAAGCGGGCTCCCACCGAAGCGATGTGCTGCAGCAACGGCTGTCGACGTTCCGCCGCATCTATCGACAGATCAAGCAATGAAAGGCGCTCACCGTCGCCACGCGGCCGACATCGACCGCGGTGCCGACACAGCGCGCTGTGCACTTGGCACCGTGCGCGCCGCGTCAGGGCAGCCCGCGCACCGAGGCCGCCGCGCTCCGACCTAGCGCGCCAGCAGGTCGGACGCGACAGTGTCCAGCATCCGCTCTGCGCGCTGCCGGCCGTCCTCGTCTTCGGTCGGCAGCACCGGCAGGTCAGGCGCGATGCCGGCCACCTCGTCGCGGCCATCGGCACGCAGTCGCATGCAATCGGGCATGCGCAGGCGGATGCGCGAGTGCGCGAGCACCTTGGGTTGCTCGCCATTCATGAAGCCGCAGCCGACGCCGCCGGTCGGGGTCCCCACGGTCTTGCCGATGTGGTTGTCCTGCACGACGGCCGTGAACATCTCGGCCGACGAAGAGGTGCGGCTGTCCGTCAGCACGTACAGCGGGCCGGTCCACATGGCCCAGAGGTCGTCGGCGCTGGAAGGGGCGGACAAACGGTAGGCAACGTTCTGGTCACCGAACGCACCGCGCGGCAGCGTGGGCGCGAAGCCGCCGGCATATCCCATGTCCACCAGCCGCTTGCAACCGTCACCGGTCCAGGGCCGCTGTCGGGTCCATACCCACGCCATGTCGCAAGGGTGCTGGGCCTCGGCCTTGGCGCGCAGGAAGAACTCTCGCGCGTGGTCGAGTGCCACCCGCGCTTCGGCGCCTGGCGAAGCCGTCAGCGCCTCGTCCAGGCCTTTCAGCTGCTCGTCTGCGTAAGCGCTCGCCGCGGCAGAGGCGGCCATGCGCAGTCGCGCTGATTTCACCGGCTGGCCGGTCAACAGCCGCGGAAACAGGTCGCCGCTGTCGTTGCCGCCGCTGTTGCTGCCTATGTCGATCAACAGCGCCGTCATGCCCGCCGCCTTCAGCGCGTCGATCTGCTCGGCCAGGCCCGCGTGCCAGCGGCCGTCAGCCTCGTCGCGCAGCATCCTTTCGTCGATGGTGTCGCCCTTGGCCTTCAACGATGCGAGACCTTGCGGGCAGTTGGCCAGGAAGGCGCGGTTGGTGAAGTTCTGGATGCGTATGACACCGATCTTCCGACCGCTCGCCGTGGTGGCCAACCCGGCGCGGTAGACGCTGGCCAGGCCATCGCCCATCAGCTGAAAGTTGGGCAGGCTCTCCAGCGGCAGCGAGAAGGCCACGCGGGCGGTGGGCAGGAAACCGAGCGCCGCGCATGCCGCGGCGGGGTCGGCCGCGTCGAAGGCCTTGGCCGGCACCGTGCGTGCCGCACCTGTTGGCGCGGCCTGATCGGGCAGGATCGACAGGTGCCCATCCTTGAAGGCGCTCACGAAGCTCTGGATGGCTTGGCGGGCTTCGCCGTCGGTGCGTGCAGCCTGCAAGGCCTGCAGGGTCAGGCGGTCCAGCCGCGGCAGGTTCACGCCGCCTTCGGGCGATGCGAACCAGGCGAGGTTGGCGTAGTCCTGCTCCAGCGTCTTCTTCAGCTGGGCGTAGTCGCGCCGCCATGCGGCGGCGTCATAACCAGCCGCCTGGGCGGCAAATACAGTCAGTGTCAGAGCGGCCAACAGGAGGGGCCGGCGAATCGCGATCATGGGCATCTCATCGAAGAGCAACAAGGCCGCATTTATCGCGCGACCGGCAGCCCGCGTCTTGAACGGGTTTCGCGGTTTTGAACGTCAGCCGCGAACGCTGCGGCGATAGGCCGCCGGCGTGACGCCGAACTGCGCCTTGAAGGCCCGCGTCATGTGCGGCTGGTCGCTGAAGCCACAGAGTGCGGCAATGTCGGCCAGTGGTTGCTCTGACTGGACCAGCAGCGCTGCCGCCCGCTCGACCCGCAGGCGTCGGTGCGCCTCGCCCGGCGTCTGCCCCAGGTGGGTGCGAAACGAGCGCGCCAGTTCGCCCGCATCGCAACCGACGGCGCGGGCGATATCGTCCAGCGATAGCAACTGGTGCGACTGCTCCCGCAGCAACTCCAGCGCGCGGCACAGCTTGGCCGGCAGAGCGCCGCCGCGGTGGGCCTGCTCGCGTGCGGCCAGGCCGATCAGCTCGTGCGACAGGCCGCTGACGACCAGCGCCGAGAAGTCGTCGGCGGTGTGCAACTCGTGCGCAATGCGGCGGCCCAGGTCTGCCAGCGACTGGGTGCGAACGGCCGGCGCATCGGCAAATCGGACCGCCTCGTCCAGCCGTGCGATGGCCTCCGGCGTGGGCGTCAACACCAGCTTGCGCACCCCGGCCGCGCCAAAGCGCTGGGCGTGCGTCTCACCAGCCGGACAGATCAGCAGCGCGCCGGATTCGAACTCGCCGCGCCGCCCGCGGATGCACTCTTCATAACTGCCTGACAGCACCAGCGACAGGCTGGCGCGGCTGTGCACGTGCGCGCCCATCACCAGGCCCGGCGAATACCTCGACTGCTTGATCTCGGAGAACAAGGCGTTCATGCCGGGAGTCTAGGGCCGCAACAGTGGACTTGATCAAGCAGCGCCGCAGGCGCAGCATAGTGGTGGCAACGTTCGATGGGCCCTTCCACGAAAGGAGGCGGTTATGAGCCACTACCTGCTCACCAAATTGCGTCTGGCCAAGGACGGCCAGATCACGGAGGTCGCCGTTCGCAAGCTGAGCCCCGACCCGCAAGGCCTGTCAGCCCTTGGCGTCGGGCCGGAGCAACAGACGACTTCGGCCGTCCTGGCCGGTTGGATCGAAGCGGGCGACAGCGTCTACATCGGCGAACGCAACGACAGCAGCGGCGCTTTCGAAATCGGTGATGAGGTCAGGACCTCCCGGCGGCGCGATGGGTTGGAGAGTTGCAACGTCGACGGCGCGCGCACGAAGGCGCTGCTGAGCTTGCCGCGCCTGTCCTGAGCGACGCAGCGCGGGGCCCGTCGCCTCGCAGGCCTCGGCCGGCGCCCCGCAGTCCGGCTTCAACCGTCGGCGCGATGGGCGCCTGTTCGCCCGGGTCGCAACCCGCCGGTCTTCGGCGGTGTTGTCGTCGTGTCGACCGCGCCTGCTTGGGCCAGCGTGTCGATGATCGGGCAGTCGGGGCGGTCGTCGCCGTGGCAGCAATGCACCAGGTGCTCCAGCGTGGCCTTCATCGCTTGGAGTTCCTGCAGCTTCTCTTCCAGCTCCTGGATGTGCGCCTGTGCCAGTGCCTTCACCTGGCGGCTGGGCCGCCGTCGGTTCTGCCACAGGCCGAGCAATTCGCGGATCTGCTCGATCGAGAAACCGAGGTCGCGCGAGTGGCGAATGAAGCGCAGCGTGCTGAGTTCTTTCTCGCCGTATTGCCGGTAGCCCGATTCGGTGCGCAGCGCCTCGGGGAACAGGCCAACGCTTTCGTAGTGGCGGATCATCTTCGCCGACACGCCCGAGGCTTTCGCGGCCTCGCCGATGTTCATGAGCGCTGTCATCAACGGGCTCCTTCGCCGTGGGGTGTGCGGGCTGCCGTGGGCATCTTCGTTTCTTCGATTCGGTCCCCGGCGCTGGGGCGCCAACGCCGCAGCGTCAGGGCGTTGCCGACCACGCTGACGCTGCTGAACGCCATCGCTGCGCCGGCGATCACCGGGTTCAGCAGGCCGAAGGCCGCCAGCGGGATGCCGAGCACGTTGTAGCCAAAGGCCCACCACAGGTTCTGCCTGATCTTGGCGTAGGTGCGGCGCGAGATATCGACCGCATCGGCCACCAGCCGCGGGTCGCCGCGCATCAGCGTGATGCCGGCGGTTTCCATCGCCACATCGGTGCCGGTGGCCATCGCGATGCCCACGTCGGCGGCGGCCAGGGCCGGCGCGTCGTTGATGCCGTCGCCAACCATCGCGACCCGGCCGGCAGAGGCGCGCAAGGCCTGCACCGCCGCGGCCTTGTCGCCCGGCAGCACGTTGGCGCGTACTTCGCCGATGCCCAGTGCGCGCGCGACGGCCTGGGCGCTGCCTTCGTTGTCGCCGGTCAACATGATGGTGCGGATGCCCAGTGCATGCAGGCGGCTGACAGCCTGTGCCGCTGCGGGCTTGACCGTGTCGCCGAAGGCCAGCAGTCCGAGCAGCCGGGCGCCATCCGGCGCACGCTCGATCAGCCACGACACCGTGCGCCCTTCGCGTTCGAGGCGCTCTGCTTCGGCCGCGAGCGCGCCCTGCTCGACGCCCAGTTCGTTGAGCAGACGGCCGCTGCCCAGTGCCAAGGCTCGCCCTTGCACCAAGGCTTGCACGCCGCGGCCGGGAAGGGCCTGGGCTTGCTGCGCGGCAGGCACCGTCAGCGCTTCGTCGCGCGCGGCGGTCATCACCGCGTGCGCCAGCGGGTGTTCGCTCGTTTGCTGCAGGCCGGCGGCCAAGCTGAGTACTTCGTTGCGTGATGCAGCGGCTGCAGGCAACACCGCGACCAGCGCGGGCCGCCCCTCGGTCAGCGTGCCGGTCTTGTCCAGCGCGACCGCGCGGATCGAATGCGCCAGCTCCAGCGCCTGCGCGTCCTTGATCAGGATGCCGTGGCGCGCGGCCACGCCGGTGCCGGCCATGATGGCCGTGGGTGTGGCCAGGCCCAGTGCGCAAGGGCAGGCAATGACCAGCACCGCAACCGCGTTGATCAACGCGCGTTCGGCTTCGCCAGTGGCGCCCCACCAGCCCAGGAAGGTCAGCAACGCAATGCCCAGCACGATCGGCACGAACACCGCACTGACGCGGTCGACGGTGCGCTGGATCGGTGCCTTCTCCGCCTGTGCCGACTCGACCAGCCGGATGATGCGCGCCAGCGTGGTTTCGGTGCCGATGGCGCTGGTCTTCACCAGCAGCAGGCCTTCGCTGTTGATCGCGCCGCCGGTGACATGGTCGCCCGCGCCCTTGGTCACCGGCAGGCTCTCCCCGGTGATCAGCGATTCGTCGACGTGGCTGCTGCCTTCGACGATGTCGCCGTCGACCGGGATGCGCTCGCCGGGCCGCACGACCACCAGATCGCCGACGACCACCTGGGCGACTGCCAATTCGAGCTCGGCGCCTTCACGCCGCACGCGCGCGGTGGCGGGCCGCAGCGCATTCAGCGCGCGGATGGCGTCGGTGGTCTGCCGCTTGGCGCGGGTCTCGAGCCACTTGCCCAGCAGCACCAGCGTGATGACCGCGGCGCTGGCCTCGAAGTACAGGTGTGCCATGGCGTGGCCACCATGGCGAAGCAGCTGAAACAGCGACAGCCCGTACGCTGCCGAAGTGCCAAGCGCCACCAGCAGGTCCATGTTGCCGGTACTGGCGCGCACGGCCTTCCAGCCGGCGCGGTAGAAGCGCGCGCCGAGGCCGAACTGCACCGGTGTCGCCAGCAGCAGCTGCGTCCAGCCGCCCAGCATCCACATGAGGCCGAACAATTGCAGCAGCATCGGCGCGACCAGCGGCAAGGTGAGCAGCGCGCCCAGCGCAACAGGCCACCATTCGGGCAGGCGGCGAACGCTGGCCGGCGCACCGGCGTCCGGATCGAGCGCCACGTAGCCGGCCTTGGCGACGGCCGCCTGCAGCATGGCCACCGACACGTTGGCCAGCACCTGCACGCTGGCCTGCTCGGTCGCCAGGTTGACGGTGACCCGCAGCACACCAGGCACCTTGGCCAGCGCCTTCTCGACACGCGCCACGCAGGACGCGCAGGTCATGCCTTCGATCTTCAGGGTCAACGACTGCCGCCGCACCTCGTAGCCGGCGCGGTGAACGGCCTGCGTCAACGTCGCCGGATCGGTGCCGGTTGTCGCGTTGACCGAGGCCTCTTCGGTCGCCAGGTTGACGCTGGCCGCGGCCACGCCAGGCACGGCCTTGAGCGCCTTCTCGACACGGCCGGCGCAAGAAGCGCAGGTCATGCCGGCAATCGGCAGGCGCCAGGTCGATGTGGGGGCGGCGGTGTTCATGGTCGGCGGGGTTTGATGGATGTGATGGTGCTCATCATCAAGCTTCCCATGATGGTAGGGTCAAAGCGGGTGCCTCAAAATCCACAGTACCTTTGAGGTGAATCAAACCAAGTGCTTGAGCTTGCCATCGTGGCAAGCTGGACACTCGCGGCCGGCACTTCCCCAATTTCCCGGAACAGGAGACAGCATTGATTGCCTTTGACGTGAACGACATGAGCTGCGGCCATTGCGTGGGCGCGATCACCCAGGCCGTGAAATCGGTCGATCCCGCGGCGCAGGTCGAGATCGACCTCGCCAGCCACCGGGTCACCATCCAGCCGGCACAAGCCGGCGAGCAGGCGTTGGCGGATGCCATCCGCGAGGCCGGCTACACGCCGCAGCCGGTGGCCTGATCCAGAGCCCCCGCGGCCGCTGTCAAGTGCACATCCACAGCCGCCGAATGCATAACCTTACTGGCCGCAGAAGCGCTACGATCATCGGCTCTTCAGACCATCTCTGACTCGGAGGCACCATCTATGTCCCTGCGCATCAACGACGTCGCACCGAACTTCACGGCACAAACCACCCAAGGCCAGATCGACTTCCATGAATGGATCGGCGACCAGTGGGCGGTGCTGTTCTCGCACCCGAAAGACTTCACCCCGGTCTGCACCACCGAACTCGGCTACATGGCCAAGATCGAGCCGGAATTCAAGAAGCGCAATGTCAAGCTGATCGGCTTGTCGATCGACCCGGTCGACGACCACGAACGCTGGGCCCACGACATCGAAGAGACCCAAGGGTCGGCGGTCAAGTACCCGATGATCGGCGACACCGACCTGAAGGTGGCCAAGCTCTACAACATGCTGCCGGCTGAAGAAGCAGGCACCTCTGCCGGCCGCACGGCAGCCACCAACGCCACGGTGCGCTCGGTCTTCATCATCGGCCCGGACAAGAAGATCAAGCTGATGCTGACCTACCCAATGACCACCGGTCGCAACTTCGACGAAGTGCTGCGCGTCATCGATTCGATCCAGCTGACCGCGAAGCACAAGGTGGCGACGCCGGCCAACTGGAAAGATGGCGACGATGTGATCATCGCCGGCTCGGTGTCCGACGAAGACGCGAAGATGCTGTTCCCGCAGGGCTGGAAGACCGTCAAGCCCTACCTGCGCGTCGTCAAGCAGCCGAAGTAAAACTCGGCTCCGGGCGCGCAGTGGCCGCGCCCGAACCCCACAGAAACCCGGCGCCATGCCGGGTTTTTCTTGTCTGAAAGTTGCCGTTCTTCTGACCCGTTAGTTCGGTTCACGCCCGAACTTCAACGGCAGCGCCGGCTTCCACACGCCGGTGACCAACGAGGTGCCGATCAGCACCACGACGCAGGCGCCGATCATCGTGGCGTTGACCGCTTCGCCGAGGAACAGCCCGCCCCAGGCGATCGCGAAGCCCGGGATCAGGAAGGTCACGCTCAGCGCGTTGCCGGCGCCGATGTTCGCGATCAACCGAAAGAACAGCACATAGGCCACGCCGGTGCACACCAGCGCCAAGGCCGCCACAGCGCCCCAGGACTTGGCACCCGGCATCGTCGCCGGCCAGTGCCACAGCATCAAGGGCAACAGCACGATCGCCGCCGAAAGCTGGCTGCCGGTGGCCAGCGCCATCGCCGGCACCCCGGTCAACCAGCGCTTGGTCATGCTGGCGGCCAGGCCGTACATCATTGTTGCGACCAGGCAGGCCAGCACCGCCAGGCCACTGCTGGCGCCGCTCGCGTCGGGCTTGAAACTGGCCTTGTCCCAGGCCAACCACAGCACGCCGGCAAAGCCGATCGCGAGGCCCATCAGCTT
>Ga0307516_10002517_pt1 | contig 24407 bp, 21 predicted proteins | sample 19_EM_MG_FD_203310 | JGI IMG/M metagenome (GOLD analysis project Ga0307516, IMG submission 203310) | Populus trichocarpa ectomycorrhiza microbial communities from riparian zone in the Pacific Northwest, United States - 19_EM | ecosystem: Host-associated > Plants > Roots > Unclassified | place...
CCACCGAAACCACACACAAGATCTAAGATTATTCCGTTGTGAATTATCGAAAGTAGCCTGATTACCTTTGATTCTACCCACACTCCGGTTACGAGACAACCCCAGTGTCACACTATAATCTTGATCTCAAAAATCACCCTACTTTCATGCCCTCATTCGAACAAGAGCATTTCTTCCTGCTCGACTTGGCCACGATTCTCGAACCCCAGTCCGGCTACCAATTTGACAATACCTTCGGTTCAATTGACGAGGAAATAGCGACCACCGCAAGAGAAGAAAACCAGTGGAACGAGTACATCAACGGACCGGCCCCTGTCGAAATCGACGACACTACGCCTTGGCATTGGTATACCCAGTACTGGTCCACCTGCGCCCTGCTTCGACAAAGCGCCAATCTCAACGGACTCGAATTCCGAGAAATCTGTGACTACGAGTTCCAAGACGACGAAACCATCTATACGGGACACTTCCTAGACCTATACTGAGCCCCGACAATGACATCATCCGACTTCAACATGCTCCGGCTTGAGGCCCCCCAGGACCTGCTCCAGATCACCAGCGGCACACCAAGCCCGGAACAGGCAGTAGAGCTTGCCAACCCCGCGGTCTGGGCCAGAACCTTGGTACACCAGCAATGACCGGCCGAGAACGACCTCCGACGACTCACCGAGCTATGCGGTGACGCCTACAACCGAACCGACCGACGAACGCAGGAAATTGAGCAAGCCTACCAAACCTTAGCGGAAAGCACTAGGTACGTATATGACTGGGTCAACGCTAACGAGAAAATAGCCGAAGAATGGATACGCAGCGAGCTGTCAAGTGCCCGAATGCGTACCAATCCCTCGCCAGTAATATCTGGCAGGCCATCCTTGAACACACTGACGAGGCCAACGAACGACAAATATGTCAAGCCACCCAGCTGGCCCGGGTAAACGATGCCCTATCATTTTTGGCGGAAGCTAATGCGGCCCGGAATCAACACCTGGCCAACTTCCAAGGAAACGTGGAGCTTTGGGCGGCAGAGCACCAAGCGCGGGTGGCCTCCCTGGAAGATCAACTCCGGGAAGCAAGAGCGGAAATACAGCGCGTGGCGACTAGGATCCCACTACCCGCAACACCACCGGCACCTCCAACATGGAGAAGCCCGGCCCGGCAAGCCAGTACCAGCGCCCCGTCGGCGCATTCCCCACCAGCACTGGGGAGCCCGTTACGCTTGAACCCAGGTTCAACGCTCCGACGACAAAGGCCCCCGGCGGTACCTACGACGCCCGAAATGAGGCAACGGTTGGAACAGCTCAGGAGCCACGTACCTCCCCGACCGCCAACCTTGGGGCCAATAACGGGGCAAGGAGGGAACCCCCCCTCCACACCACCCGGATCAGCGGCCGGACCTCCGTCAGGACCCCCCTCGGAACCACCCCGACCACCTCTCCGGCGGCCCCGCTCGCCATCGCCACCTAGGAACCCCGCGCCCACAATTACTACGCGCAACCTAATACAGCTGGTGGCGGAGGGAGTGGCACAGGCCACCCAAAGAACCACGACGGACCCCAACCGAATCCGAACCTCCCACCTGAAAATGGAAAACCCCGAGACATTCGATGGCAAGCCAACTACCCCCTTCAACAACTGGTGGAAAACGGTAACAAAATACCTGAGTTTCTATCCCGAAACTTCCGACCAACAAAAGATCGTCTGGGTAGGGACGCTCCTGTCCGGCACCGCCAAAGCCTGGGACCTGCACCGTTACGACACGATGGGCGAAAACGATATGTGGGCAAATTACTCCGCAGCCATCCGAACCGAATACTACGACTCCCGCGAAGCGGCTAGCGCCCAGCTCAAACTAAGCCAGCTTAGGTACAACGGAGATATCCGGGCTTATATGACCGAGTTCAGAGCGCTCAACAACCTCGCCCGAGCCACGGGAGAAAGTCTGCAGGAGAAGATCGACCTGGCAATGCCGGAGGCGGTGATCGACATGCGGTTCGCCCACTACCTGGGGGAGTTTGCCGACGATGAGGGGTTCCTGCACGCCACCTATCAGGCGGCACTCCAAGTAGAAAGGAAGAAGGCCCTAAAACAAGCCAAAGAGCAGATGAAGGGACACACGGCCGTCATTGGTACCGGCAAGACGGACAAAAAGGAGGATAGAAAAAGCGACGCCAAAACAAACCCCAGGGCAAAGGAAGCCGACCAACGAGGGAACACCTCCAACTCAAAAACTCTCTGGTTCGGAAGGAAGGACACGTGGAGCACGCCAGACGAAGCCATGAAAGGCGTGCCCCCCGCAGAAAAAGAAGAATACCGTCAGGACCGGGACGGCTGCTGGCGCTGCGGAAGAACGGGCCACAAAACCTTTGAGTGCCTGTCCTTCCAGACTCGCAAGGGAATGAAGCTGCCCCCAGCACCCTGGAAAACAGCGGCAGTTTCTACCCCGACCGGAAAACGGGATAGGGAGAAGGATAAGGAAGAACCAGCAGCTAAACAACAAAAAGTAGCGGCCGTGGAAACAATGGAGGTCGATGCGATGCCCATGTGGGAGAGTGATGACTCGGATTTTTAGTAGGCCCAGCAACGCCGCAGCTGGAGGCCTTCCCAATCACCTGTGGTGTGTCCCGAAAAAGAACGGGCGGAGAATCAAGCAATGAAACCCCGCCAAAGAAACCAAGGACCACCCGTGGCACCCGACCAATAATACAGATGGTCTTACACGAAAAAGAAAAAAAACACACCGTCAAAGTACTCCTGGATACCGGCTGTTCCATAGCCCTAATTAACCAAGACACCGCGAAGAGGCTCCAAATTCCTCTCCGAAAACATCAAAGGGAAAGAGTCATAGAGAACTTCGTCGGGCAAAAAAGTACAAGGAGCCGGGACTCACCGAACGGATCCAATGCAGTTACAACACCGCAGCCACTTCTCGTCGGAAGTCTTCGAAGTCTCCCCGATGGACAACGAGGTCGACATATTCCTCCCCTATGACTGGATCGTCCAACACCCCCCTCAAGGGCAATGGGACTCCGCGGCAGTACGATTTAACAGCCCAAACTGCCGAACGAAGTGCACAAAACACGAAACAGCGGAATTCTCCTTGACCTGGGACGAGGACGTGTGCCTTGACGCAACCGCTCGTGTTATTGGCCACGTCTCTGGGGTAAGTACCGAGGATCCCCTGGAACAGGTGCCGGCGGAATTCCACCAATACCTGGGCGTGATGAGCAGGGAGTTAGCTGATGCCCTACCCGAACATTGCTCCTACGACTGCAAGATTGACCTCAAGGAGGGAAGCACGGCCCCATGGGGACCCATCTACCTCCTCTCCGAGACCGAACTACAAACTCTCAGAGAGTGGCTAAAAGAAATGGAAAAAACAGGGAAAATACGGAGGTCGACATCACCGGCGGGGTCCCCAATCCTGTTCGTCCCAAAACCGAACGGGCGAGGGCTTCGACTATGCGTGGACTACCGAGGACTGAACAGCATCACTATCCCCAACTGGTACCCGCTCCCGCTCATGCAGGAGCTCCAAGATCGAGTCCAAGGGGCACAATGGTTCACCAAGATGGATCTCAAAAATGGGTTCAACCTTATCCGAATAAGGGAGGGAGACGAATGGAAAACCGCGTTTCGAACTCGCTATGGCCTGTACGAATTCCAGGTAATGCCGTTCGGCCTCACCAACGCACCGTCGACCTTCCAGGACATGATGAATCATGTGCTCTCCGACCTATTGGATATAGGAGTATTGGCATACATGGACGATATTCTGGTATACGCGGGCACCAAATCCGAACACGACCATCTGGTAAAAGAAGTGCTACGACGACTACAGGACAAGGGACTAGCGGTGTCCCCTGAAAAATGCGTCTGGCGAGCTCAAGAAGTGGAATTCCTGGGATATGTTATTGGAAGAGAAGGAATCAAGATGTCAAATGACAAAGTTCAAACGGTCCTAGAATGGAAAGTTCCGAAATCCTTAACGGAAGTACAATCCTTCCTGGGATTTGCTAACTTCTACCGACGTTTCATCCAAGATTACTCAAAGGTCGTCCGACCACTCACGGAATTGACCAAAAAAACGGAGAAATGGGAATGGAACTACGAGGCGGGACGAGCATTCGAGGAACTCAAGCAGAGATTCACGTCAGCACCAATATTGTCCCACTTCGACGCCCAGAAGCCGGTAATAATCGAAACCGACGCCTCCGACTTCGCCATCAGGGCAGTACTCTCGCAACGAGATAGCGAGGGAAGACTACACCCGGTGGCCTTCCACTCCAGAAAGTTCCAGCCAGCGGAAATAAATTACGAAATCCACGACAAGGAACTACTGGCGGTTGTCGACGCCTTCAAACACTGGAGGCGCTATTGTGAAGACGCCGCCCACCAAATACAGGTATTCTCCGATCACCAAAATCTGGAATACTTAACAACGACCAAGGTACTTAACCGACGACAAGCCCGGTGGGCCCAGGAGCTGGCAGGAATCGATTTCAGAATCTACTACCGACCAGGCACGCAAAACGGCAAACCCGATGCGCTATCCAGGCGTTCGGAGTTCCGCCCAGAAAAGGGGGGGATAGAAAACCAGCCAATTACGGCGGTTTTGCAAGAAAAAAACCTAGCAAACAGAAGAAACCAGTCGTTCATCTGTTCCTCAGCAAGACTTGCATCGCTCCCAGCAAGGAAATGGAAGGAGGAGTTCCTGGCAAAAGTAAGAGAGGAAGGAAAAAAGGAGGAGAAATACAAGCAAACAGTGGAACGGGAAGCGGCGGCAGAAGAACTGACGCCGGAGGACCGAAAGGCCAGGGATATAAAAGAAGAAAAAGGGGTGCTATACAGAAAGGGCTCGCTCTGGGTACCCCAGGGGCTAATCCAGCGAATATTAGAATCCGAACACGACACCAAGGTGGCAGGGCACATGGGTCAGGACAAGACCATCGAACTTATACGACGAAACTTCTGGTGGCCCAAGATGAACGAACGAATAATCGACTTTGTCCAAAGCTGTCCGGAATGCCAGCAGAATAAGGCATCCCGGCACCAACCTTATGGACTGTCCTCACCACTAGAACTCCCGTACGCTCCTTGGCAGTCGGTCGCAATGGATTTCATCACGGAGCTACCCTGTTCGGAAGGTTGCGACCAGTTATGGGTGGTCATAGACAGGTTCACCAAAATGGCGCATTTCATCCCGTTAAAAGAAAAATCGACGGCAGACCTAATTAAGATATTCGCCCGGGAAATCTGGAGGTTCCATGGACTTCCCACGGACATAGTGTTGGACCGAGACTCTCGCTTCACGTCAGAAACTTGGAAGGGATTCCTAGAACTCCTGGGGATACGACCACGCATGTCCACGGCATTCCACCCCCAGACTGACGGACAAACAGAGCGGCTCAATCAGACGATCGAGGCATACCTCCGAGCCTTTGTCGCAAAAGAACAGAACGACTGGGTCGCCCTACTACCGATGGCCGAGTTCACCTACAACAATTCGGTCACGATAGGGAATGGAATGACTCCGTTCTTCGCGAATTACGGTTACCACCCAGCAGCCATCGACCCCCCGGGGGAAGAACCCTTGAACCCGGCAAGCACGGTCTATGCCCACGGGATGCAAACGATACATGAGGACGCACGGCAAGGGCTAGAGGATGCGCAGGAGCGAATGCGCCGATACTCCGACCCGGCCCGAAAGAAGCCTCCGGCGTACCAAGTAGGGGACTTGGTAATGCTCAGCGGACGGAATATCAAAACCCGTCGTCCAACAAAGAAACTGGACCACAAAAACCATGGCCCTTTTCAAGTCGAGAAGATCGTCTCCCCGCGTGCCGTCCGCCTCACGCTACCTCGGAAGTGGAAGATCCACAACGTCTTCCATGTCTCACTCCTCGAACCATACCGAGCAAGTGAACACCGAGCCCCACCGGACCCATCCAAGGTACTCCGGGAGGCAGACGACATCGAACAAAGCGAAGAATACGATGTCGAAGAAATTATGTCCTCGGTCGAGCGCGGCCGAGGAAACAACAAACGCATTCTATACCTCGTCAAATGGCTCGACTACCCGGAACGCAAGGACTGGACGGAAGAACCGTTCGACAACTTTTCAGTAGGCGGTCTGGAGAAACTCCGGGAGTGTCATCGACAAAATCCCGACTCGCCGAGGGACTACCGGCTCACCGAGGGCTAGACCAGATCCACCGAGGACCCGGTGGTAGTGGGCTGAAGGGGTGGAGGACTTCAGCACCAAAAGCATTACGACCGACAAAAAGACCCGCTTCACGGGCAACCACGAGAAGCCGCCGACCGGGCGCCCGGCGAAGAGTGCACGCGACCGAAAACCGTTGAGAGTCAGGAAAACCGTTCAGAACAGACGTATCGACCCCTTGGCGACCGACTCGGATCGGCGGAACCGGCGCCGGCGGCGCAAAGGCGGTGAAAGCGAGTCCCCGACAGCGCCGTCACTGCTCCAGCATACTAGTCTCCCCCCGGAAGGACGTGGGCGCGGTCACTGCCGAGTATACGGGTCTCTAGCACGAAGGACACCATGCCTCTCCCGACTCCCTACGCCGACGGCGACCCCGGAACCCCACCGAGCCGGCCAGACCTTGGCGCAGCGCGGCGGCGAGTACGACTCAATATGACACGACAGTATGAGTACGCATCGGCTTACTCAGAGGGCCCAGCCATTCCGACGGATTACAGAGAATGATGCCCTGATCCGGTGGCTGGGAGGGCTGCAGGGGAGGAGGACTGCAGTCCGTGACGCGGAAAGGAACCCAGCGTTGAAAGAATCTCACGATCCAGGAAAGAAGCGGGCTACTTAGGTGAAGACGGACTTAGCACTCGGGACGAGGCTAAGGGAGGAGGGAGGTAGTGTTACACCTGAGGAAATCACGGGTCGGTACGTATCCTTAGAGAGGTACGTACCAGGGAAAGATAGGCGTCGGCAGTTAGCTATTTCTGGAAAGATCGGCTCAGAGAGTCTAGGCGGGAGATAAGGGAACGGAGTTTAGGCTTACGGCCGAGACCGGTCGTAAGAGTGTTAAACTCCGGGATGAGGGATTTGATTGCACACGAAACGGAGACTGACTAGACTTGGGCAGACTCCCGAAAAAGAGCTGCCACGTCACCCGAAAGGTGTACGTGAAAAAGAGTCTAGGCGCAGCGACTCAAGCTCGGTGCATAAAGAACTCATCTCTCTTATCTGGACCCCGGCCAGGACCAATGAGTTGCCCACGGGGTCGAAAGCCTCGGAGGAAAAGTTAGCCCGAGTCATCAGATCTCACGACACCACAAGGAACTATATAACCCGGCTCTTCTCTTTCGAAAGAAAAAGAGAAACCAGCACGAACACCCTCATCAACACTACCACCGAAACCACACACAAGATCTAAGATTATTCCGTTGTGAATTATCGAAAGTAGCCTGATTACCTTTGATTCTACCCACACTCCGGTTACGAGACAACCCCAGTGTCACAGTACCATTGTCGTCCATTTCCGGCATTTGTATTGGCTGTCTTGTCTGTTGGTGTCGGTGGGGGTGAGACGGGCTCTTCTATCTGCCCGTTTGGTGGCTTCTTTTGCCAGTGTGAGGCTGTGATTCCACCAGGGTGCCTCAGCCTTCCTGTGGCATTTGTACGGGACGGTGGCTTCTGTGGCCTGGTGGATGAGGAGGGTGATGTTGCTGATTGCGCGAAGGGTAGGTTCCGGGCCTTGGAGGTCTGAGAGGTCCATTCGTGTGGCTTGTATGTAGCTGCCGAAGCTGTTCCAGTCGGCTTTTGCCCAGCATCAGTAGGGTTTAGGTGGTGGGGTGGTATATGGCAATAACAAGGTGAGGGTCAGGGAGCTGTGGTCTGAGGTGGTATCATCGTCGATTGCTAGTGTGAGGGTAGACCTAGTTGTGTCCCCGTGGGTGAGGCATAGGTCGATGGTGGAGGGGTTGCTTCCATTCCTGGGGTGGTGGGTGGGGATTGCTGGTTTGTATTGGAGGTGGAAGTTGTTGTGTTCGAGCCACTGTGCGATGGCATGGCTTGTGGGGGAGGTGCCAGCTGTGTGGGGTAGGGGGTCCTGCCACCATGGGTGGTAAGCATTGAGGTCGCCCATTATTAGGCAGTTTGCTGGGATGTTGAACGAGGGGAGGAGGGCTGCCAGCGGTTCTGGTCTTCCGGGTGAGTACAGGTTGAAGATGGTGAAGCTAGTGGTGTGTTGTTCTTGTTGCAGTGTGATGGTGGTGCCTAGGAAGGAGTCCTGGGCTGTGAAGGTGGTGGTGGCGCTGAGCCCAGGGAGTTGGCGTACCTATGTGGCACATCTAGGCTTCGTAGGTGTTGGGAGGAAGAGGTTGAAGTTCGGTAGGAGTGGTGGGTTTCCATGTCTATCGCACCATGGTTCTCGGATAAAGCAGATAAGGTATTCTGTTTTTCTCGCAAAATCTCGGAGTGTTGAAATCGTAGTCGCATGGCCTCTCGCACAGTTCAACAGCTGAACGGACCCAACGGTGTGTGGGGGCATTTTATTCGGTCATTCCTGCCATGGGGGCGTCTCCCGGGGTGGTCATGGCCATTGTATTCATGTTGTTGAACGATCGGATCTTGATATGTGTGGGGCAGTTAAGGTCACTGGCCTTGTGGGGTGCGTCACAGTTGGCACAGCAGATTGGTGGGTGGGTGCAGGTAGGGCCTCTCTTGCAGGCCGGGATGGTGCATGGGTGGTCTTTCGTTTCGTGGACATCCGTACAGACAGCGCAGCGGGATGGATTTTTGCACACGACGGCGGGGTGCCCGTAGCCCTGGCAGTTCCGACACTGGGTGCTTCTTCTGTATGAGATGTAGTCATCAAGTTGGCATTCGCGGTTACAGATGGTGAGGTAGTGTCGTCCAATGTCAGCCTTCTTGGTGCTGCCGCTGAGGGTCATGACTATCGTCGAGGTTGCTTTTTGTTCGCGTCAGTCTGCCAGGGTGAGCCAGCGTGGTGCTGGCACTGGATCAGCTGGGAGTAGTTGGTGGCAATGCTGTCGGAGATATCGGGCAGGGAGAGGTAGGTCGGGACTCTGTGGAGCAGGAACTGGCTGAAGCACTTCCCGATTTTGACCTTCTCACACTTGCCGTAGTAGGAAAGGGCGTCGGCGATGATCGTTGTGTAGTCTTCAGAGATGATGTTGTTTTGGGTGTTGGTGGTGGTGAAGATAATGGATCCACGCATGGTTACCCGGGCGCGGAGGAAGGGGGGGGCGGTTACATACTGGTTGTCGACCAGGGCTTTGTTGACTCGGTGGAGGGCTGCGTCCGCAATGACTTGGCAGGCGTTGTAGTCTTGTTCAGCGTGGGTGGCGGCTTCAGTGGGGGACGCGACCGGAAAGTGGCACGTGACCTCTTGCTCGGCTTGGGGGTACATAGTCGGGATAAGCTTGGGTGTGGCAGGCTTCCTTCCTTGGGTTTTCTTCTTCAAGTTCTCCCATCCTTCGACGTTGGTGGCGTGTGTGGTGTGTTCGGTTGGTGGGTGTGGTTGGGCGATGGGTGCTTTGGCGGCGTCGGCGTATGTGCAGGTGCTGGTGCCGTTATTGGTCGGAGGGTTGTTGGCATTGTATTTGTTCTCGGTGGCTCCCTTCCCCTTTCTCTTTCTCTCTTTCTTTGGGTTGGAGCCGATGTTGCTTGGGCCCCCGGTTGGCTTAGCGGTGGCAGCAGGGCCCTGTGCGGCCGAGAGGAGTTGTTGTTGCATTTGGGTGACTCGGGTGCCCAGCGTGGCGATTTGCTTGGTCAGGCTGTTCGTGGCGATTTGAAAGGTGGCGTTGTTTTGGGCAAAAAGCACGGAGATTTCGGCGCTAATGGTTCTGGCAAATTGGTCTAGTAGGTTGCTGGTGATGATTTCGATGTCGGCACCGAGTGCAGCGTGCTCTGGGCTGAGTGGGGCTGCCATCTGGGAGGCAGTACTGGTGGGCTCGTCCATGTCACCTCCGATCGCCTGCATTGTGGTGACGTGTTCTGTATGTTCGAAGTCCATAGCGTTGTCATTGTCTTCTTCTCTTCCTTCGTCTTCGGAGTCGTCGGAGTCAGAGTCAGAGTCAGAGTCGGTGTCGTTTTTCTCGCGCGCTCGCTTTGCGGGGGAGGGTGACCGTGAGGCCGTGACTGTAGGAGGTTGAAGGTGGTGTTGGGAGGGGTGCTGCTGGGAGTGGGCTCTTGGGGTACTGTGCGCAGAGATTACGGTGGTGGCCGGTGTGTTCGGGCAGAGAAAGGCGTCGAGGGATCCTTGACTGGGGTTGTTGGTAGACATGAAGCCTTTTAGCGAGGTGGTGATAGTGTGGCGACAGGAGCCAAAATCACGAAAAGCAGGTGGCGACAGGAGGGAAAATTCCCAGGAGGGTTCCGGAGGGGTGTGGCCTCTATTTAATTAACTATTGACCGACTCCTGAGGTGACTTTCCGGGGTTGTTGAAAACTTAATTGGAAGAGAGGATTTTTTGGTGTCACGAAAACAGTGAAGTTTTTGGGCGGTGTTGTGAGGATAATAGATTGCGTGGAGAAGAATCTCTAGACTAGCTACCGCGCCCTTCCTTTAGTCTTTTCCTTCCCTCTGTGGAATCACAGCTTGCCCGCAAGACTGACACAGTTCCTCCGTCTAACATCCTGACTCGATCCCCGAGCCCAAGAAGAACACATGATCGCACTCAGCCGCTGCGCGGCCAACACTCTACTTGCGGCAACAGGAGAAAGGACGCGCAAGCAGTAACAGTAAAGGAAAGGAAGACTGAGGTACAACTTAATCAAGGGAAAACAATACTCGTAACGAACATGGGAGAAGGACGCGCAAGCTCAATCAATTGGAGACAACAAACCTAGTGGACAGGAGAAGGACGCGCAAGCAACATAGAAGAAACAAAGGAGAGAGGTCTAGACCGGCCAGCGGTCGGGGATATTGCTACCGTAGCGATATGTCGGAGATCGGTCGAGGCGCCTAAGCACGGAGGATGACCGCGGCTGTGGCAGCGGAAACAAGGATCAGCCACTGGGCGACAAGGGTGAGAGTGGCACCGGCACTGGCGCCAAGGAGCCTGTTTCGCCAGGTTCGTGACAGTACGTCCGCTGTCCAGACCGAAGCTCTAGTGAGGTCATGTCGGGTTGTCAGGGTCCGGCGGCGGATGTGGGTGCGGTAGATGCGGACGGGCCGGCTAGTCTGCTGCCGGGCTTGGAGTTGTTCGTTCATTCGCTGTTGTTCGGTGATGATGACTCTCAGGGTGTTGGTCATCTGCTGTAGTTGCTGTTGGTCCGCGTCGTGGAACTCGTTCATCCACTGGGCGAGCGTCCGGTGTACGATGTGATTGCGGTGGGCATCCCGGGTGGTTGTTTGATGTATCATGGTGACGATTTCTCCCAGGAGGGTGAGTTGTTCATCCAGTAGTGCGGCGGTCTGGTTGCCGCAGCGATGGGATCGGTAGCCGGGTCGGGAGCATGCCCTGTCGGAATGGCCTCCTGGTCTTCCTGTGGTGGCGTGATATTGGCCAGGGGGTTCCGCGGGGCAGTGGCACTGCAGCGGAGGTGGTGGTTTTCCATGTTGACAAGGAACCGGCATTCGGGGCAGACCCCATCAGCAAAAAAATGAAAAGTTGAAGTATATTGCTTTTTTTCCAAGTGAGACACAAATTTTAAATTTCCTTTCTCGGTGTTTTAGTTCAAATAAAAGATATTATTTTTTTCCAAATCCTTACAGGAGCAAAATATAACTTCTCTCTTACAGAAGCTTAATAAAGCTTATAGGAGCACCAGGAGTACCAGGAGCATTTTTCTAGTTTTTGCTGATGCCGCTTTCCCTTTTGCCAGTCTGTACAGACTTTGCGTGGGTTTAGGTGTTGGTTGCAGATTACCTCCGCTAATTCGAATGGATGGGCGTGGGGACAGCTGCAGGGCCAGTGGTTGCGCTGGCGACGGTCGTTTCCTCGTTGCAGGTAGTAGTTGTCATCTTACATCTGGCTGTGAGTGCCACAGTAATCGTCGTAGTAGGCGGTCCAGTGTATGGAGGCATGGCCGTTGGCACGGGGCTGTCCCCCAGTGGACAGTGGGGGTGAAGGTGCTGGTGGAGGGGCATTCCATCTGTCCGTGGTGGTAAAATTGGCGGGGATGCTCCAATTGTTATCGTGTTCGGTTTTGGTGTTGACTTGCTTGGCGTTGGTGAAGGTCCAGCCTTCGTTGGTGTCGACAGTGGCGGTAATAGACATATTTTTAGTTTGGAGGGGATGGTTTCTCCGGGTATTCCTTGTGGAATTGCAGGACAATGTCGTACTAGTTTTCGAAGTTGCGGGCAGGATACCAGGTACGATCTGGGTCGTGGAAACCGGTCGACTTGACTCGATACTGGATCTGGTTTCTGTGGTGTCGCGAGTCAAGGATTTTCTCCACTTCCCACTCTTGCTGTTCTTGGATGATAATGGGAGGTGGTGGCGGCAGGTGATGTCCGGGGATAGGTTCTGTACTGGCTGTTGGTTCGAGGAGGCTGATATGGAAAACTGGGTGGATTTTGACAGTGGCTGGCAGGTCCAACTTATAGGCGCGTCAGCCTACTTTCTCCAAGATGGTATACGGGCCTATTTGCTTGTGGTCCAGCTTGTTCAATGGTCAGGTTGTTTGGATGTGTTTTCGCCGCAGCCAGACTTTGTTGCCTGGGATTAATACCGGGTCCGGATGTCGTGCTTTGTTGGCCTGCTCCGTTTGAGTCACTTGCGCTTCTTTTATTTCTGCTCCGAGGTCCTCATGCAGCTTCCTTAATGCCTCAACGTATTCTGATACTTCTGGTGTTTCGTCGTTCCTGGTGCCAAGGTCTGGGAGAAATCGCGGGTGGTATCCACAGTTGGCGAAGAAGGGGGTTATTTTTGTGGTTCCAGTTTGGGTGTTGTTGTAGCAGAATTCGGCAATTGGCAGTAGTCTTTCCCAGTCGTCCTGTTAGTTGCAGTATGCCCGGAGATACTGCTCCAGGGTAGCATTGGCCCTTTCTGTTTGTCCGTCTGTTTGCGGGTGGAAGGCTGTACTGAGGTTGCGTGACATCCCAAGTCCTTCCGTTACTCATTTCCAAAAGTCTGAGGTAAACAGGGACCCTCTGTCTGATATACTACTGCTTGGTAATCCATGGGGTCTGATTATCTGACGGAGGAAGTGGTCTGCTAGGTCTTCGGGGTTCATGGTGCCATGGCAGGCGACGAAGTGTCCCATTTTCGTGAGGCGATCTATTATTACCCATAACGTGTCTTTTCTGTTGTTTGTTGGCAGCGCGGTGATAAAGTCCATTGATATTGGGTCCCATAGCCGGTGTGGGAGTTTGAGTAGCTTTAGCAGTCCAAATGGCGCGTGTCGGATTGGCTTGTTGCAATGGCAGGTGTCACAGTGGTCGACGTATCTGTGAATGTACTTTCGTTGTCTTGGCAAGTAGAAATTTCGGCTAACGAGTTCCAGAGTTCTTGCTCGGCATGGGTGTCCTGCGGCTTGCGCGTCATAGTGGTCTCTTAATCTGCAAAGTCGCAGTGTGTCATTGTCAGGGATCCATATGAGGCCGTCGTACATTAGCAACCCGCTGTTTTCCTCGTATAGCCCTAGCACAATCTTTCCGTCTTGGCTGGTCCCGTTTGCCTTTTTCCTGCGGATTTCTTGGATCTCTTTATCTGCGGCGCTTAGTGTCTGGATTTCGCTCAGGAGCCCTTTGTCTATTTCAAGGCTGATGGTTTCTGTTGTATTGGCTTGGAGTACTTTGGTGTGGTTATCGATTCGGGGCGCCTTAAAAGCTTCCTCCGGTAACAGGATTAGGCCGTGGTTCTGCCGATGTTTCATATCCCTTCCCAGATAGAGTCTCCTGACTCTCTAGACAGGATGTCCGGCTTGCCGGCCAATTTTCCAGGTCGGTATTTGATCATGAAGTCATAGTTGGCTAGTTGTTCGCCCCACCAGGCTTGCCGTAGAAAAAGGTCTTTCTTCGTTTTCCAATATTTGAGGTTCTTGTGGTCCGTGAGAATCGTGATTTTGGGTCCCGTTGTTTTGCAATAAGTATCCCATTTTCGTAGTGCATCTATGATCGCTAGTAGTTAGTTCCTTGTCGTGAATATTGTAGTTGCGCTCTGGATCCTTCAGCTTTCTTGAGTAGTATACCACGGGGTGCAAGATCTCTTTTTCGTCCGGTTGTGAGCAGATTGCTCCTATGGCGTAATCTGAGGGGTCTGTTTCGATGGTAACAGGTCTTTCTGGATCGTAGTGTTGTAGTATAGGTTCCGTGATCATTGCTTTCTTGAGCGTCTCAAATGCCTCTTGTTGTTTATCACTCCTTTCCCATCCTTTTTCCTTCCTTGTAAGGGAGGATAGGGGTGTCGTGATTTTGCTGTAGTTTCTGATAAAGTGCCCGTAAAAGTTGGCAAAGCCGAGCAAGCTCTGGATTCCTTTGACGTTTGTTGGTTCCTTCCATTCTTTGATGGTCGGGATTTTTTCTTCGTCTATTCCCAGTCCCTGTGGTGATATGACATATCCCAAGTATTCTATTTCCATTGTATAGAATTCGTATTTGGATGCTTTCAGCGTGAGTCCGGTTTCTTCAGCTCATCTCAAGATTGTCCGGACGTGCCTTCGGTGGTCTTCCAGATTTTGCGAGAAGATGAGGATGTCGTCCAGATATGCCACACAGAAGATATCAAGGTATTCGCTCAGAATCTCGTTCATCCATTGTTGGAACGATACCGGTGCATTGGTCAACCCGAAAGTCATGATGCAGTACTCGTATAGTCCGTAACAGGTTCGGAAGGCTGTTTTCCATTCGTCTCCTGCTGTGATTTGGAGGTTGTAGTAGGCGTCTTGGATATCGAGTTTGGTATAGATGGTGGCACTGGATATTTGATCCAGGGACTCTCCGATTAATGGCAATGGTGTCCGGTCTTTGATTGTGATCTCATTCAGTTGTTGATAATCCACACATAGGCGTAGTCCCCCGTCATTCTTCTTGAGAAAGTGTATTGGCGCCCCAGCCGGAGAGGTGGATGCCCGGATCCATCCCCGCTTCTCATTGACTTCTAGGTATTCCTTGAGAGCCTTCTTTTTTTCTTCGTTCCGGGGTCGCAGGGGCTCATACGGGGGCGTCTTTCCTTCCTCCAGTGGAATGTGGTGGTCGTGAGTACGGTGGGGCGGAGGTGCTGTAGGTTCTTTTTCGGTGAATACTTTGAGGAACTTGTGATATTCCAGTGGAATTGGATTTTTGCATGTCTTGGAGTTTTCCTTGATTTTGTTGATGACGGTCTGGCATACTTCCCATGGGTCCGTTTTGCCAATCTCCCAATTTTCCGGTGTTTTCCTGTAGTATTGCTCTGTGGCCTTTTCGTCCGGGACCGTGTTCGCTCTTGGTGAGCTAGGTAAGCATTTTTCGATGCAGTGGTCCGAGTGGAATTTCACAGTATGATTTTTCAACCCTATCACTGGGCCATGGAGCTTGAGCCATGGAAGTCCTAGGATGATTGGTGCATTTCCGACTGTGATGCAGTGTAGCCGGATGTCTTCCTCATGATGATTGATTAAGAGGTGGACTTGGGCGTCGTGGGTTACCGGCCCGCCGTTGACCTCGCTCCCGTCCACAGTCAGGACCCGTCTTGGTGTCACTTTTTGCTGCATTGGGATTCCGCTTGCTTCGGCATAAGCCTTGTCGACAAAGTTCTCGGATACCCCACTGTCCACTAGGGCAGTGGTGTTGTATTCTTTTCTGTCGGTTCCTATGATTCGTACTTTGATCTTGATCTTTTCTTCGCGGTCATACCTGGTTGTTCGTATTCTGTTCGGTGGGTCTGGTTCTGCAACAGGTTTCTCGCTCGGGTGGCTGTTGCCTAGGCCTATTCCCGAGGGCTGTCGTTTCCCGCCAGTTTGGGTTCTTTCCCTGCTTCATTGTTTATGGTGTCTTTTTCGTACGTGGCTTCTGCTGCCCGGTATGGCCTCCTCCATCGGACTCGTGCTTTCTTGGGCTGGGGGCATTCCTTTGAAAAGTGCCCCTTTTTCCCGCAATTGTAGCATTCGTCCGTTTGTGGTCGTCGGGAAAACCGGTTCGGCGTTCTTGGTGTGAACTTGAATTGTCGGGTGGCGTCTAGGTCCATCGGGTCCCCCAGAGGTACTGACGGCGGTTCTTTCGTGTGGACATGGAAGCGCGCTTGTTGGCTAGCTGCAGGTCGTCGATTAAGGACTCTGAGGTTGCATAGGCGGCTATCCGTTTTGATGGCCGCGGTGGCATAGTCCACCAGAACGGTGGCCGGTACTTCGCTCATGACCAAGTGCCTTTTTACTTCTGGGTGTAATCCATCTCGAAATCGTGCGATGCATACGTTGTCCGTGTATGGGAGATCTGCTTTGATTCGCTGGAATTCCGCCCAATAGGTTGCTGCTGTTCGGTTTCCCTTTTGGATTTTCTGGAATTTCTCGAACGCTATTACCTCGGCGTCTACTTGGCCGAAAGCATGCCTCATGTTGGTTTTCAGTTCTTTCCATGTTAGGTTGATTCCTCCTTCCTGGTTGAGAAAAGTTTCCACCCAGTTCCATGTCACCCCTCGGAGTAAGGAGGATGCACATCCCATCATTTTCTCATCGTCGTCGAATCGGTTCCCCTCTGTCCTGAACTTCAGCTCACCGTGAGCTAGGAATGTTTTGAATTTTGCTATTTCTCCTTCGAATGGTTCGGGGTCCCAGAGCTTTGGGTAACTGTTCTGCGGCGGTCTGTCGCGTGCTGCTAAGAGTGTTTGCCGCATCTCCGTAGTTAGCAAGTGGGGTCCGCTTCCCTCCGTGCCTGATCCTTCCGCCATTCTTCTAGGTTGTTCTGGTGACTCGGGTATCTGTGGTCTTGATTGTGGTTCCAGTGTTACAGGGCTCGGGGCCCGCTGGTCGTCGGGGACTTCCCTGAATTCTCAGAGGTTGAGGGGGTCCTCGGAGTCTTCATTGTGGGACTCCACTATGGGTGTTGTTTTGCTACGTCAGGTGTCGATTTGGAGACACAATCTAGTGTCAAGATCCTGCCTTGACTACTCTGTGCTGCTTGACAGGTAACCTAGGCTCGGTTTCTTTGGGGCAAGCTCGTAGTCACACTGCCGGAGTACTCACGCGCCACTCGTCGTCACACTTCTGACATACTCATGTGCCGCTCGTAGTCACACTTCCGGAATACTGACGTGCCGCTCGTACTCTTGCGGTATTGGTCACGCCCGGTGTGGTCTTGTTGCGGTCTTCTCACACACCTTGCGTGAGCTCGTTGCTCTCGCGGTATCCGCCACGCCTGGCATGGTCTCGTCGCGGTCTTTACACATGCCTTGTGTGGGCTCATTGTTCTCGCGGTATCCGTCACGCCTGTCGTGGTCTCATCACAGTCTTCACACACGCCTTGCGTGGGTTCGTTGTTCTCGCGGTATCCGCCACGCCTGGCGTGGTCTCGTCGCGGTCTTCTCACACACCTTGCATGGGTTCGTTGTTCTTATCGGGGGTGGTGGTCGCAGTGCCGGTTCACGGGTAGAGAGAGTTAGGTCTGTGGAGAGAGATAATATTCGATTTCGTTCTAATGTGCGTGACTCTACAGGTCTTATGCACTCCTCCTCGCTGTACCACCCCCGTGGGGCTCCCATCTTTCCCTGGTACCGCCGAAAGAAAAGGAAAGAGAAAAAGAAAAAGAATAAGAAAAGGAAAAAGAAAAACGCACAAACAAAACAAAAACAAAAACCCGTAACAAAGTGTGACCGTACGGAGATGGCTCCTGACAAAGGTCCTCCTCCCTCGGCCCAGAGTCACAGCAGTTTGTAGATACATCGTGAGAAAATGACTTGTTGTGTGAACGGTCGGTAAAGGAAGTAGTGCAGTACCAATACCTTCTGGGGGCCCTCTAGACAGCCATTATCGTATCCGTGGGGGCGGTGTTGTCGCGCCGCATTCCCAATGTGATTTTTACGTAGGTGGGGTAGTTTCGGTCGCTAGCTTTATGTGGTTGGTGGCAGTTGGAGCAGCGGATCGGTGGGTGGTTGCATGAGTGTCCTGCTCTGCAGTTCGCGATCGCGCATGGGTGGTTCTTCTTGGGGTGGGGCTGGGCGCACACGGCGCAGGTGTAGTTGCTGGCAGTGCAGCGCTGTGTCGGGTGCCCAAAGGTCTAGCATTTGTTGCATTGGGTGGAGGGGCCGAATGTGATGTATTCGGCGATGGTGCATTCTCGGTTGAACATCGCGAGGCTGGTAGCACCAAGGGACTTCTTGGTCATCTCCCCGATAAAGGTGACGATCATGGAGGAAGCCTCCTTGCCCTGGCGGCGTTCAGGGCTGGTGAGCCATCGTGGTGTTTCTCCCATTAGGAGGGCGGGGTAGTTGGTCTCGATTTCTGTATGGACGGTTTCGGGGGTGGCGGCGGTGGGGATGCTGTTGACGATGAAGCGGGTCCATCGTTGGCTGATCCTGGACGAGGCGATTGGGAATTCGTGTAGGGCTTCCTCGAAGATGCCCAAGTATGGTTCGTAGCTGGTGCTCAAGTATTGAGGAGCAACCGTAAAGACGAGGTTGTTGGTGGCAGTGATGTTTGCCAGGATAAGGGGTGGGTGTTCGATGTCGGTGTGGGTAGTGATGACTTTGTTGACGACTTGGAGTGCCCGGTCGGCAGCTTCCTTGTGGTCCTTGGGTGCGGTTGTGAGGCTGAAGATTATCAGCCTGTCCGCTGTCGGATAAGGCTTTGGGAGGACCGTCTCCTTCCTGGCCTTCTTCTTGCTCCTGACCTCCGTAAACTCCCCTGGCTGCTTCTCCGCTACCTGTGCATAGGTTGGTGCGGTTGGCGGGGTGGGCTTCTTGGTGGCGGGCGGCTTCGGGCGTTGTTGTGGTGGTGCCGGTGTAGCTCTAGGAGCTGCAGGGGCGGCGGGGGGGGTGGGGCGTGCGGATAGGGTGGCGACTTGTTTGGTGAGCTCGTTAACGGTGTTGGTCAGGGTGCGGATTTGTTTCTGTGTTTCCTCCTCCCGATTCTTGATGTCTTGGAGACCTGGGATCCTGACCGTGGTTGACTGGTTGGAGAGTTGGTGTTTCATTTCTTCGCGGACGAACTGGCACATGGGTCCCAGTACTGCGTCGATGAGGCGTTTGGTTTGTTGGTTATGGTGGGCGGCCGACTTCCAGGTGAGGAAGCTCGCGAGGGTGTCCGTGTCGTGGTCCCATTCCGGAGCATAGTCTCTTTTGGGGTCGAATTCAGGCATTTGGGGGATGTTTGGGTGTGGGATTGCAGGTGCGGTGGGGGGTCGTGGTGGTCCCATTGTCCCGGCTCCGAAGGCGGGCGGGTTTGTTGTTGTTGTGGGAGGGCTCGTTGCCATGGTGATGCAGAGTTTTCGCAGACAGGTGTCCACTTCTTGGTGCGGGGGTGGGTGTTGTTCGCTAACCGGGCGACCGCGACGCGGAGCGAGTTCGGGCGGGCAGCAACAACAAAGAAGTAGGGGAGGACCGTCGAGTTCGTAGATGGAAAGACCGTGGAGTTATAAAGCTCCAGAGGGTATTTCCAGCGAAATCGGTGGTGGGAATAAAAAGTTGTTTGGCGGCGAACGAAAATTTTGCGGTGGAGTGAAGGATAATAGATTGCGTGGAGAAGAATCTCCAGACTAGCTACCGCGCCCTTCCTTTATACTTTTCCTTCCCTCTGTGGAATCACAGCTTGCCCGCAAGACTGACACAGTTCCTCTGTCTAACATCATGACTTGATCGCCGCGCTCAACGAGAACACATGATCGCACTCGGCCGCCACGCAGCCAAAACTCTACTCGTGGCAACAGGAGAAAGGACGCGCAAGCAGTAACAGTAAAGGAAAGGAAGACTGATGTACAACTTAATCAATGGAAAACAATACTCGTAACGAACATAGGAGATGGACACGCAAGCTCAACCAATGGGAGACTACAAACGTAGCGGACAGGAAAAGGACGCGCAAGCAACATAGAAGAAACAAAGGAGAGAGGTCTAGACAAGCCAGCGGTCAGGGATATCGCTACCGGAGCGATATGGCAGAGATCGGTCGAGGCGCCTAAGCGTGGAGGATGACTGCAGCTGCGGCAGCGGAAATGAGGACGAGCCACAGGGCAACAAAGGTGAGAGTGGCACCGGCGCCGGTGCCAAGCAGCCTGACGCACCAGGTTGGTGACACCAACATCTCGATCTTCGGCACGAAGAAATGACTCTTAGCTGGGTTCAACACCAATTTGGCCCAATGCATTCGAGGGAAGTAATGATCGTGAAGGAAATTCATCTGTCTTTGGAACGAACTGGTCGCTCCCATATCGTTGTCATAGATGGTCATGAAAGCGAATTCCTTTGTCTCGCCGGCTAAGAGCCGTTCTCTCCTCAGTTCTGGGATCGGGCCCATTACCAAGTCCTTCAACTGCGCATACGTATGAGGCGCTCCCGTCAAGCCTTGTCCCATCTGTAGATAGGCAAACTGTCGAAGAATCGAGGTGAAGGCTGTCTTGTAAGAGTGGGGCTGGTATATCGGAATCACCCAATAGCCATTTGCACCGTCAGCCCACCAATGCAATTTGAACCGGGACGTACTCATAGCATTGATGATAGGTTCCGTCCTCTTCATCGGATAATTCCTTTTGATTGTGGCATGATTGATTGGGCAATAGATGTGAACCATCCGCAAGTCTCTGTTTTTCTTCACTGGGAACTTGCAACTAACGCTCCAAGGCGAATTGACCCAGTCAATGATTCCGGCATTCAAGAGCTATAGCAGGTGCTTCTTTTGCCATTCCGCTTGCTTCTACATGGACAGCTTGGGTTTTGACCATACAGGGTGGCACTTTATCGTTGGAATCTGATGTTCAATCAGATCCATCACTGGTAACCTTCGCACCTCCTTGCAAAATCGATCCCACCAGGTGTAGAGCAGCTGCATTCCTTGCAATTTCTCTGTTTCTGTCAGCTGCTCTCCAAGTTCGATGTCCTTCCCTTTGTCCTGGGTGAACCATTTTGCGATTTCCTCATCCGAACTTGTCAAGTCCATACTCCTCTTGCTTTCGGCCGGTCGTCGGTGTGTAGGGAACCCAAGAGTATTGCCAAACGCCTCTTGCAGTTCTCTGTCTGACTTAATGTTCCCTCCTTCCATTGCCTCCACTTCCCCTTCTTCCTTTGCGTCCCCTTCGGCCGTGACTTCAGCCGTGTCCACCTTGTCCATCTTCCATCCAATCCCTTCCTTCACCCTCTTCTCTTGTATTCCGACGTCCCCATCGGTCAATCGTAAAGAGCTGGTCCTGTCGGTGTATTGGCTAGGTCTGTTATCCATGGCAAATCCCAACTGCCTATTCACGGCCCACAGATTTCCATTTCCAACGGCATTTCGTTGACGTCCATCTTCGACTTCAACATCGTTTTGACATTCCTCCTTGTTTCTCTTCTCGACAGGTTTTCTTCCTTTTCTTGTTTCGGCATCATTTTCATTCTTCTTTTCGGTCCTCCTTTCTTTCTGTATTTCGGTATTCTTTTCATTCCTCATTTCTTCATTCCTCTTGATATCCTTTTCGGCGTTCTTTTCAGTTTTTTTCTTCTTTCCAGTGTTCTTTTCGATCTCCTTCTCGGCGTGTTTTTCGGTCTTCTTTTCGGTCTTCTCCTTTTCGGCTTTCTTTTCTTTGTGTTTTTTGGACTTCTTTTTGGTGTTCTTTTCGATCTTCTTCTTGGCGTGTTTTTTGGTCTTCTTTTTGGTCTTCTCCTTTTCAGCTTTCTTTTCTTCTTGTTTTTCTGTCTTCTTTTCACTGTTCTTTTCGATCTTCTTCTTGTTGTGTTTTTCGGTCTTCTTTTCTGTCTTGTCCTTTTCGGCTATCTTTTCTTCGTGTTTTTCGGTCTGTCACGAACCTGGCGCAACAGGCTCCTTGGCGCCAGTGCCGGTGCCACTCTCACCCTTGTCGCCCTGTGGCTCGTCCTCGTTTCCGCTGCCGCAGCCACGGTGATCCTCCGTGCTTAGGCGCCTCGACCGATCTCCGCCATATCGCTCCGGTAGCGATATCCCCGACTGCTGGCCGGTCTAGACCTCTCTCCTTTGTTTCTTCTATGTTGCTTGCACGTCCTTCTCCTGTCCGCTATGTTTGTTGTCTCCCATTGATTGAGCTTGCGCGTCCTTCTCCCATGTTCGTTACGAGTATTATTTTCCCTTGATCAAGTTGTACCTCAGTCTTCCTTTCCTTTACTGTTACTGCTTGCGCGTCCTTTCTCCTGTTGCCGCGAGTAGAGTGTTAGCCGCGCAGCCGCGGAGTGCGATCATGTGTTTTCCTTGGGCGCGGTGATCCAGTCATAATGTTAGACGGAGGAACTGTGTCAGTTTTGCGGGCAAGCTGTGATTCCACAGACGGAAGGAAAAGTATAAAGGAAGGGCGCAGTCGCTAGTCTGGTGATTCTTCTCCACACAATCTATTCTCTCGGACCACCCCCCCACGTTTTCGAAAAGAACTTTTTGCTCCCACCATAGATTGCGCCCAAAACAGTCCCAAAACGATCCCAGAGAACCAGCCACCTGCCCAATTAGCTGACAAGCCAGATCTTTGCGTTCCTGTTTGGACCCCCCTTCGACCCCACCATGGCGGTACTGGGCATTGCGTACCCAACCACCACCAACCCGGTCACAATCTCTGACGATATCACTGGATCCTCCACCTTCTGTGCTAAAAAGCTTTCGGTAGTGACACATGTACGTCACAAGTGTTACACCTGAATATTTCACGAAGTACATAGAGTATCTAGATTACTTAGCAACAGAGTAGTAGAAGGGATATCGGGTGACAGATGATGGATCAAGAGTCTAGGAGGGAGTTAAGGAGCCGGAGTTAGCTCTCGGCCGAGAGATCGAACCTTGCGGGGAGAGATCGAACCTTGCGGGGATCGGACGAGGGAGCTCCGAGGTGGGGGTCTGAGTGCAAACGAAGCGGTCTTAGCAGACATGGTCTGACTCCTCATGGGGAGAGGCCAGACATTGGTTAGTCCCCTTGCGGGTGGAGCCACGTACGCAGAGACTCTGGGTCCTCGCGGGGACTGGCTTGGATCCTTGCGGGGGGAGCCACGTACGAGTCTAGACGCAAGAGTTCCCCGCCCAGTTGCATGACGAACTCATCTCCCTTATCTACACCCTGGCCAGGACCAATGATCCACCCACGGGGTCTATGCACCTCGGGGGAATCCAAACCCGAGTCACCACTACTCACGCGAAGTCATCAGATCTCACGATGGCTCTTTCTCTACAAAAAGAAGAGGATTTCTCACCTCACCGAGAGAAATCAGCCCGAACAACACCTACAACACTACCGAACCAAATCCCACCGAACCCACAGACAAGATCTAAGATTATTCCGTTGTGAATTATCGAAAGTAGCCTGATTACCTTTGATTCTACCCACACTCCGGTTACGAGACAACCCCAGTGTCACACTATAATCTTGATCTCAAATCACCTTACTTTCATGACGAACTTTGACGACACCTACTTTGAAGATCACCTTTACCTCCTCGAGCTATCCACCTTCTTGGAACCCAGGTCTCAGTACTCCTTTGCCTATACATTCCAATCAATCGATAGCGAATTAGCCGGCTACGAACAGAGGGACACCTTCAGTGACGGACCTATCCCTACGCCCTACCTCGAAGGCGACCACGAGCCCTGGAACTGGTATACGCAATACTGGGTCAACTGCGCGCATAACCATACAAACGCCGAATTCACAGAAGACGAGCTCCGAGATCTGAGTGACTATTATTTTACCGACGACTAAACAATCTACACGGGACACTTCCTTGACCTATACTAAAAACCCGGGAAATGACGTCTACCGATTTCAACATGCTCCGCTTGGAAGCTCCTCGTGACGTACTACAGATCACGGACGGAACGGCCCCGGCGGAAGAAGCCCTCGAAATCTCCAACCCAGCGACATGGCTCCGTGCCTTAGTCAAACAACAAAAACAGGCGGAAGGGGATTTGGCGCAGCTAGTCCGCCTCGGCGGTCACACGGTCTATCGAACGGACCAAAGAATCAAGCAGATCGAGCAGGCATATCACGACCTGTCGGAGGGCACCAGGTATGTATATGACCGACTCCACGCTAATGAGACAATCACAGGAGAGTGGATACGAAGCGAGTTGGCAAGCGCTGCCACGGCATACCAGGCCTTTGTGCAAAATGTCTGGGGGGCCATTATCGAACGAACCCAGGAAGATACGCAAAAACAGGCTGGCCAAGCCACCCAGTTGGCCCGACTAAACGACTCCATCTCGTTCTTAGCCGAAGCCAACATAGTGTCACGGCGCGTGCCAGCTACTAGGCCTCGACCCTTGGCGCCGTCTGGAATGCGGGAGGAAGGAATGTGGAGTGACGCCGAGCGGGAGGATGGAATGTGGAGTGACGCCGAGCGGGCGACGGATAT
>Ga0307516_10002519_pt1 | contig 24386 bp, 20 predicted proteins | sample 19_EM_MG_FD_203310 | JGI IMG/M metagenome (GOLD analysis project Ga0307516, IMG submission 203310) | Populus trichocarpa ectomycorrhiza microbial communities from riparian zone in the Pacific Northwest, United States - 19_EM | ecosystem: Host-associated > Plants > Roots > Unclassified | place...
CCCGCGTCGTCCGCGGTGTCGGTGGCCAGCCACTGCAGGGTCTGCCCGGTGCCCCGGATGGCGTGGGCGGACTCGGATCGCAGCATCTCCCACGTCGGGGAGGTGAGCATCGCGAGGTGGTTGCCGATGAGCGCGGCCGCGATGTCGGCGTCGAGGTCGGCCGGTCGGCCCGCCGCGCCGGCAGCGTCAAAGCCGTGGACGACCGTCTCGTTGAGGACGCTGGACATCCAGAACCGCGCCCCGGGCCGCCCGTCCCCCGCGGCGTTGAACACCGGCGCGTCGAGCGCTTCATCGGAGCACGCGCTCGCGACCCGCCGCGCGGACTCCGACAGCCACGCCTGCCACTCGCGGGGGTCGGCGGGGAGCACGGCCATCTCCGTGGGCAGCCGGGTGGGGTCGGTGATGCGCCGCTCGATGATCTCCGCGACCCAGTGCTGGGTCTGGCCCACGTGCGCGACCAGGTCTCTGACCGTCCACTCCGGGGCTGTCGGCACGGCGGCGTCAGGTCCGGCCGCGGCGGCTGATTCCGCCAGCCGCCGGGTGTATTCGACGATCGCTCGCCGGGCACGTTCCGCGTTCAGCTCGGTCATGGGATTGCCCTTCCGTAGGTGCGTTGTCCTGGGTATGACTCGGCGTACCGGCCAAACTCATCGGTAGGCACGTCACGCTAGCTTGCTAGCATGCTAGCGTTGGGTGGTGGGTGACGAGGAAGTCAAGCAGTTCAACGTGTACCTGCCGATCGGGCTGATCAAGCAGGTCAAGTACCGCGCCATCGAGTCGGGCATGTCGTTGTCGGCGCTGGTCGCTGCCGCGCTGGGTGCCTACCTCGACAACCCGCACGAGCAAGAACAGCCGACGACCGAGAAGGAGACCTGACATGGCGACCGAAGGTATCGAGGCCGTGTTCCTGGAGACCCACAACTGGGGAAAAGCCGCGAAGTTCTTCCAGGCGCTGGGCTACGAGTTGGAGTTCTCCACCGACCACAACTCCGGCCAGCTCCGCAACGGCGACGGGCCGTACATCTTCATCGCCGAGATTCCCGCGGACCGGGAGCCCCAGGCGCAGATCGTGCTGAAGGTGCCGGACGCGGAGGCGTTCCGCGCGGATGCCGCCGTCGAGGTGGTCACGCCGTTCGAGGACACCCACTGGGGGACCAAGGCGATGACCGTCCGCGACCCCGACGGGCGCCTGTGGAGCCTCCAAGCCCCCGCCAAGAGTTGACGGCGAAAGGAAACGCGATGGCAGACGAGCGAGCCGAGGCGCCGGACAGCACCGCGGTGCGGACCGCCCTCTGGCGGGCGATGCACGTCCAGGTCGACCCGCCGCCACACGTCCTCGAGGACGAGGTCGGCCTGCGGCTGGCCGCACCCGGCGATGACTGGCGCGGCCGTCCCGACATGGACGCGCGGGCCACCAGCACATTCCGGGCCGCCATGGTCGCCCGTGCCCGCTTCGTCGAGGATGTGATCGCCGAGCAGGCCGACCGCGGCGTCACCCAGTACGTCATCCTGGGAGCCGGCCTGGACACCTTCGCCCAGCGCAGGCCGGAGATCGCCGCCCGCCTGCGGGTTTTCGAGGTCGACCGGCCCGGCCCGCAAGCATGGAAACGTCAGCGCCTGGTCGAGCTCGGCTACGGCATCCCCGACTGGTTGCGCCTCGTTCCGATCGACTTCGAGGCGGGCGAAGACTGGCTGAAACACCTGTCCGCCGCCGGGCTGGATTTCGGTCAGCCAGCGGTCGTCGTCTCCACCGGCGTCAGCATGTACCTCACCAAAGACGCCACCGCGGCCACCCTGCGCAGGATCGCCGGGCTCGCGCCGGGCTCGACGCTCGCCATGACGTTCCTGCTGCCGATCGAGCTCCTCGACGACGCCGATCGCCCCGGCCTGCGGGCGAGCAGGGACGGCGCGCAAGCATCCGGAACGCCGTTCATCAGCTTCTACACCCCGCCGGAGATGCTGGAACTGGCCCGCGAAGCCGGCTTCACAGACGCTCGGCACGTCTCGGGAGCCTCGCTCGCCGAGCGCTATTTCGCTGATCGCACGGACGGCCTACGCCCATCGAGCGGAGAGGACCTACTGCTGGCCACCACCTGACCACCTTCAAATCGTGGCCGCGACCACCCAGATGGTCAGGACAGCGAGGAACTCGCCGTTCTCGCCGGCCTGGTTGACCTGGTCGAACCAGCGCTCACGCAGGCCGTTCGGGGTCATCCAGGACTCCTGCGGCACGTTCGGATTGACCATCGGCAGCACCACCGCCGCCGAGGCCGGATCGGGAAAGTAGCAGGTGACGGGGGTAGCGCTGATTTCGTGCAGCCCGTAGCCGACCAACCGGCGGCGCAGGGTGCGGCCCATATCGAGCTGTCGCGGCGTGAGCCGCCCGTGCATGTGCCCGACGATGGTCTGCGCCAGCCCCGGGTCGACGCCGTCGAAGGCCAGCGAGCCCCAGTCGGTGTCCAGCAGGCAGACCCGGCCGCCGGGGCGGGTCACCCGGATCAGCTCGCCGATCGCCACGTCGGCGTCGTCCACGTGCTGCAGCACCCGCTCGCACCAGACCCCGTCGAAGCTGTCGTCCTCCAGGTCGAGGGCGGAGACGTTGCCGGTCACGTACCGGATGTCGCCGCCTTCGTGGCGCTCGCGGGCCGCGGCCAGCGTCGCCGCGGAATAGTCCAGGGCCACCACCTCGCCGCCCGGGGCGACCGCGCCGGCCAGCGCGCGGGCGACGTCGCCGGCGCCGCAGCCGGCGTCGAGCAGTCGCTGGCCGGAGGCCGGGCGCAGCGCCTGCCAGGCGGTGTCCCGGACCCGGCGGATCTCCGGGTGGCGCGACATGCCCTCAAGCGCCGCCACCAGCATGGCGAACATATCCGGTGGCATGGCGTCGAGGTCCGCGAACGGGGTGCGGTCCAGCTGTGCGGGCTCCATGGCACCGATGGTCGCTCGGCGCGGGCCTCGGCGCAGGCGGCCGTCAACCTTCCGACACGGGAAGGATGAATTTCGGAAATCCGCACCGAACGAGTGACCGCGATCCGCCTCCGGCGGGCGCAACCCGTCGATAGCCTGGCCCGGGAGCGCCGGTGCCCGGACCGTCGAAGATCGCGGGACGTAAGATCCGGTCCATGACGGCTACGCGGATCGGCTTGGTGGGGTACGGCTCGGGTGGACGGATCTTTCACGCACCCCTGCTCGCATCGGCGGAAGGTGTCGAGTTCGCGGGCGTGGTGACGCGCTCCGCCGACCGGCGCGCCGAGCTGGCCAAGAACCACCCGGACGTCGCCGCCTACGACTCGCTGGCCGACCTCGCCGCGGCGGGCGTCGAGGCCGTCACCATCTCGACCCCGGCGGAGACACACGCCGGCCTGGCCCGCGAGGCGATCGCCCTCGGCCTGGCCGTGGTGGTCGACAAGCCGTTCGCCCTGGATGCCGAGGCGGCCCGCGAGGTCACCACGCTGGCGGCGGAGGCGGGCGTGCTGCTCAGCGTCTATCAGAACCGCCGCTGGGATTCCGACCTGCTCACCCTGCGCCGGCTGATCGACCAGGGCTCGCTGGGCGAGATCCGCCGCTTCGAGTCCCGCTTCGAGCGCTGGGCACCCGACCGGGAGCCGCCCGCGGCGGGCGGCGGCACCCTGCTCGACTTCGGCGCGCACCTCGTCGACCAGGCCCACCTGCTCTTCGGCCCGGCCACCCGGGTTTACGCGGAACTGCGCGGCGACGGCGACCTGGACGACGACATCTTCGTGGCCCTGCACCACGCCGGCGGCGTCGAGTCGCACCTGTGGGGCAGTTGGCGGCAGGCCGCGCCCGGCCCGCGCCTGCGGGTCAGCGGCACGACCGGCACCTACATCGTCGACGGCATCGACGGGCAGGAGGCGGCGCTCAAGGCCGGCCGTTCCCCCGCCGTCCTGGCCGAACGCTGGGGCGTCGAGCCGGAGCACACCTGGGGCCGGCTCTACCGGGGCGCGACGGGCGCGCCGGTGCGCAGCGAGCGCGGCCGGTGGGACACGTACTACCCGGCGTTCGCGGCGGCGGTCCGCGGGGAGGCGCCGGCGCCGGTCGACCCGTGGGACTCGGTCCGCAACATGGACGTGCTGGACGCCGCCCGGATCAGCGCGACCACCGGCGAGACCGTCACCCTCTGACCTGGTCACACCTCAGATGCGCGGTCGCACTGCCGCGGTGAGGACGCGGGCGGTGGCGAGCGAGTCCGCGAAGGTTGCCGGCGCCAGGTCCAGGCCGGCCGGCAGCCAGGCTGGCTCACCCTGATCCGGTTCGGTCATCGCGGCCAGGATGTCGGCCGGGGAAAGGCCCGCCCGTTGCAGCGCGCGCAGCTCGCGTGGGTTGATACCCGGCGGCAGCGGGCCGTTGCCCAGATCGGTGCCGTAACGGACTTTCCCGCCGTGGCCGAGGAAACGCCGCAGGTTGTCGATCGCCACCTCCTGCTCCGGCACCGCGCTGCCCCAGCCGCGGATGTCCAGCGTGCTGATCCAGGTCATCCGCTCCGCGCTGTCCCGGATCAGGCCCTCGTCGACGGCCTCCGTCCAGGGAGTGTGCGCGAGGTAGTCGGCTCCGGCTGCATAGGCCGCGGCGACCGTGCCGGGTCCTTCCGCGTGCACCACCACCGGCAGGCCCGCGCGGTGCGCGGCGTCGACCACCGCGGCCAGCGTCGCGTCGCTCAGCAGCGGCCCGCCGGCGTGCGCGGTCGCCTTGATCAGGGTGGCGCCCCCGGCCTGCGCCTCGCCCACCGCCTCGGCCGCGTCCGCCGCCGACCGCACCTCGCGGCAACTGCCGGCCGGGGCCCAGGCACGGTCGCTGGGATAGCCGCCGGGTGCGATCAAAAACGGACCCGCGAAGCGTACGGCCGGTGCACCGCGGGCCGCCACGGCCGCGACCTTCGCCGGTACGCCGCCCAGGTCCCAGACCGACGAGATGCCGCCGGCCCACACAGTCGCCAGCTCCACGAGCGCGGAGTGCACGTGCGCGTCGCACAGGCCGGGCAGCACCGTCCCGGGGATCCTGCGCCGCGCCGCCCCCGCCGGCACCTCGTCGACCGGCACAACCTCACGGCGCGGGCCGAGGGCAACGCCGGTCTGCAGACGCCCGTCCCACCACAGCGAGTCCGGCAGCAACCACTCCAGGCCCGCCGGGTTCACCGTGCATCAAGGGCGGAAGCCCGGTCCTTTCGGGCCGAGAGGAAGCCTGGAACCTGCCAGCAGCGTGTCGGCTTCGGCGTCCTGGCATTGAGCCATACGCTCAATGGATGATGGCGACCGAGTTGCTGAAGTTGGCCCCGACGGGCGAGCAGATCGCGCTGCTCTCGGCCACCATGCACGCCTGCAACGCTGCGGCGAACCGGGTGGCCGAGGTCGCATTCGCACACCGCACCGCCAACAAGATCACGTTGCAGAAGATCGTGTACGCGGCCCTGCGCACCGACTTCGGCCTCAGTTCCCAGATGGCGATCCGCGCCATCGCCAAGGCATGCGAAGCGTACAAGCGGGACAAGAAGATCCGACCCGTGTTCCGCTCCGACGGCGCCGTCCAGTACGACCCGCGGATCCTCACCTGGAAGGGACGCGACGCGGTATCCATCCTCACCCTTGAGGGCCGGATCATCGTCCCGGTCGTGTACCAGGGCCGTTGGGTCAACGTCCCCGGCACTGTTGCGCGCGGGCAGGCGGACCTGATCGTGCGGGACGGCAAGTGGTACCTCGCCGTCGTCATCGACGTCCCCGAACCGCCCGCTGGTCCCGAACCTGACGAGTGGCTGGGCGTCGACCTGGGAGTGGTGAACCTCGCGACCGACTCCGACGGCACCGCACACAGCGGCAACGCCCTCCGCGCGGTACGCCGCCGCAATCTGCAACTGCGCCGAAGGTTGCAGGCCAAAGGCACCAAGTCCGCGAAGCGGCTGCTCAAGAAGCGGCGCCGCAAGGAAGCCCGCTACGCGCGGGACGTCAACCATTGCATCTCCAAGAAGCTCGTCGGTGTAGCCAAAGGCACCGGTCGTGGGATCAAGCTCGAAGATTTGAGCGGTATCCGCGATCGGATCACGGTCAAGAAGGCTCAGCGCTCCGACCTGCACTCCTGGGCGTTCTATCAGCTCCGCGTGTTCGTCGGGCACAAGGCTGCCCTTGCCGGTGTCCCCGTCGTGCTGGTAGACCCGGGTAACACCTCGCGGGAACGCTCGAAGTGCGGACACGTCGACAAGCGGAACCGTCGCACCCGCGATGACTTCCTCTGCCTGAGGTGCGGGCACGCTGGCCCCGCCGACCACGACGCTGCGATCAACATTGGTCGCAGGACTGCTGTCATGCAGCCGAACGCGGCGTGACCCTCGCAGCCAGCGGGGCGAACGACTGCAAGCCTGGCCCTCAGGGTCGGGTTCATGACAACTGCTTTTCCAGCAGGGTCCGCAGCACGCTCAGCCCGCGATGCACCTCGGTGAAGCTGGTGCTCAGCGGCGCCGGGCCGATCCGGATGCCGTCCGGGCGCCGGTAGTCGGGGATGACCCCGTTGTCCCACAGGCTTTCCAGCAACTGCTCGAAGCCGGCCCGGCGCAGCGTCACGTGCCCACCGCGCTGGTCCGGCTCGCGCGGGCTCACCACCTCGACGCCCAGCGGCGCCAGCCAGCGGTCGGCCAGCTCCAGCACGTAGCCGGTGAGCAGCACCGACTTGGCGCGTACCGCCTCGATGCCGGCCTCGGCCAGCATGTCGAGGTTGGCGTGCAGCGGGACCATCGCCAGGATCGGCGGGGTGCCGCTGAGCAGCGCCCGGACGCCGTCGGCCGGTTCGTAGCCCGGGCCCATCTCGAACGACGCCCGGTGGCCCATCCAGCCCTGGATCGGCTGCCGCAGCTCGGCCTGCAGATCACGGCGCAGGTAGCCGAAGGCGGGCGCGCCGGGGCCGCCGTTGAGGTATTTGTAGGTGCAGCCTACGGCCAGGTCCGCGCCCCAGTCGTCGAGCTTGACCGCGACCGAGCCGGCCGAGTGGCACAGGTCCCACAGCGTCAGCGCTCCCGCGGCGTGCGCGATCCGGTTGATCTCCGCGGCGTCGGCCAGCCAGCCCGACCGGTACGCGACGTGGCTGAACAGCACCAGCGCGGTCTCCGCGTCCACCGCCTCGGCGACCTGCGCCGGCGTGATGCCGGTGGCCGGGTCCGTCTCGATCCACACCAGGGTCAGGCCCCGCTCGGCGGCGATGCCCTCCAGCATGTAGCGGTCGGTGGGGAAGTTGTCGGTGTCCAGCACGATCTTGCGGCGGCCGGGGCGGGCGTCGACGGCGGCCCGGGACAGCTTGTAGAGCAGCACCGTCGTGGAATCCGCGACCACCACCTGACCGGCGGCGGCACCGAGCGCGACCGCGCCGAGCCGGTCGCCGAGCCGCAGCGGCCACTCCAGCCAGCCGTCCGTCCAGCCGCGGATGAGCCGGCCCGCCCACTGCTCCCGGACGAACTCGTCGAGCAACCGGGCGGTGGCCCGCAGCGGCCGGCCCAGCGAGTTGCCGTCCAGGTACGAGACGACGTCGAAGCCGTCCGGGGTGAGGAACTGGTCACGCAGGTGGGCGAGCGGGTCGGCGGCGTCCAGCGCCTCCGCGCGGGTCAGCAGGTCGTCGCTCACGTGCCCACAACTCCGATCTCGGTGCGGACCGCGTACAGCTCCGGGAAGAAGGTCAGTTCGAGGGCCTTGCGCAGGAAGTCCACGCCGCTGGAGCCGCCGGTGCCGACCTTGACGCCGATCGTGCGTTCCACGGTCTTGAGGTGCCGGAACCGCCAGAGCTGGAAGTTCTCCTCCAGATCCACAAGCTCCTCGCAGGCCTCGTACGCCTCCCAGTTCGCGTCCGCGTTCTCGTAGATCTTGACGAACACCGGCACCAGGTCGGCGTGGTAGCGGTACGGCAGCGTCACGTCACGCTGCAGCAGCTCGACCGGGACGTCGTGGCCGGCCCGGGCGAGGTAGCGCAGGAACTCGTCGTAGACGGTCGGCGCCTCCAGCGCGGCCTCCAGCAGCGCCCGGGCCGCCGGGTCGTCGTCGAAGATCGACAGCATCCGGCGGTCCTTGTTGCCGAGCATGAACTCGACCGCGCGGTACTGGTAGGACTGGAAGCCCGACGAGGTGCCGAGGAAGCTGCGGAACTCGGCATACTCCGTCGGGGTGAGGGTGGCCAGCACGGACCACTGCTCGGTGAGGCAGCGCTGGATGTGTTTGACCCGGGCCAGGCCCTTGAGCGCCGGCCGTAGGTCGTCGGCGGCGAGCCAGCGCTGCACGGCGCGCAGCTCGTGCAGGATCAGCTTGAGCCAGAGCTCCGAGGTCTGGTGCTGCAGGATGAACAGCAACTCGTCGTGGTGCTCCGGGACGCTGACCGGGTGCTGCGCCGAGAGGACCTGGTCGAGTTGCAGATAGCGCCCGTACGACATGTTGACCTTGAAGTCGCGGACGATGCCGGCCTCGATGGGCCGTTGGTTCGACGACACGTGCCTGCCCTCCTCAGATGATCCGTCTGAAGGAGATCACACCCGTCAGATGTTGGCGAGGGCCCCGTCGGTAAGGATCGGACCCCAGTAGACCCACTGACCGTCGTGGCGCACGAAGCGGCTGCGCTCGTGCATCTCGCCGGGTCGGCCGGCGTCGGTGTAGTGGGCCCGGAACTCCACGACGCCCTCGGCGTCGAAGAGCCCGCCGCCGCTGGTCGCCAGCACGTCGAGGCCGGTCCAGCGCAGGCCCGCGTCGGGCTCGACGCCGGCCGGCCGGGTCTGCGGATGCCAGGACCGCAGCACGTACGCCGCGTCGTCCAGGGCGAAGGCGACGAAGCGCGAGCGCATCAGCCCCTCCGCGGTGGCGCTGGCGTGGCCGCGATGCGCCGGGCCGCAGCACTCCCCGTACGGCTGGCCGAGCCCGCACGGGCACGCCTTCGCGTCGTCGAAGCCGGTCAGCGTCGTGGTGCGGCGGCGAGTTGAGCGTCGGGCCATGCCGTCATTCTTCCTCACCGGGGGTGTCGAGCGACCGGTAGTACCGGATCTTCCCGCGGATGTGCTCACGCTGTGTGGCCAGTTCCTCCAGGCGCCGGCCGATCTCCCGGTCGTGCTCCTCCAGCAGGTCGACCCGCTCCCGGATGGTGCGCTCGTCGCGGGTGAGGTCGGCGTACCGGCGCATCTGCGCGATCGGCATGCCGGTGTCGCGCAGGCAGCGCAGGATGCCGAGCCAGGCGATGTCGTCGTCGTCGAAGATCCGCTGCCCGCCGGCGGTCCGGGCGATGTCATCGAGCAACCCGATCCGCTCGTAGTACCGCAGGGTGTCGAGGCTGAAACCGGTCTTGTCGGCGATCTGGCCGGGTGAATAGGTCGGCATACCTCGATTCTGCCCGGTCTTCCGCCGCGGGTGGGATCAGCCGGCCTGCTGTTCGAGCACGATCCCGCTGATCACCTGCTGGCAGCGGTCCAGTTCCTCGATCAGGCCGCGCATCTCCTCGATCGCCGAGACCGCGTCCTGGGTGTCGCTGCGGATGCCGCCGACCTGCCCGCCGATCTCGCTGGTCGCCACCGCGGTCTCGTTCGCCAGGTCCTTGACCTCGCTCGCCACCACGGCGAAGCCGCGGCCCGCCTCGCCGGCCCGGGCCGCCTCGATGGTGGCGTTCAGGGCGAGCAGGTTGGTCTGCTTCGCGATGGTGGCGATGAGCTCGACGACCTTGCCGATCTCGGTGCTGCTGGCCTCCAGCCGCTGGATGACCTCGACGGCGGTCTGCGCGGCGCGGACTGCCGACCGGGTCGCCGTGGCCATGTCGCTGCTGACGTCGGCGAGCCGGTGCACCGAGGCGTGCTGGGTGCCGTCCTGGTAGCCGTCGTCGCTCTGCCCGTCGGTCATCCTGCTCAGCCCCCTCACCGGCCCTGCTATCCAACATCGCATCCCGGGGCGGTCGTTCGCGGGTATTTCGCCCTATCGAGCGGCACCGAGCAGGACGGCGAGCCGGCCGCCCAGGACCGGCCCCGCCGCCTCGGCCAGGCTCCGCAACTCCGCGAGCGACGGCCCGGGCACCTCGTAGCCCGGTCGCGAGGAGGCCGGGCGGCCAGCCAGCCGGAGCGCATCGGCCTCCCCACGGGCGGCCAGCCGGGCGTCACCGTCGCCGGCCAGCCGCAGCGCGGCCCGGAAGCTCGTCGCGAGATCGTCACCCGTCAGCAGCCGATATCCGGCCAGGCGCACCTCGGGCCGGGAGTCGCCGAGCAGCTCCCAGGCCAGGCCCGGCGGCAGCCGCCGGCCCAGCGGGCGCAGCGCCAGCGCGGCCTCCCGGACGACCATCGGCGCCGGATCGCGCAACAGCGGCAGCACGGCGTCCACCGGTACGGCGTCGAGGTGTCTGAGCGCGCGGATCGCGGCGGCCCGGACCGACGCCGACGCGTGACCCAGCAGCGCGGTGAGGATCGGGGCGTCGCGGTCGGAGCCGACCTCGGCCAGCCCGGCCACCGCTCCCGGCGACGGCCTCGCGGCGCGGTAATGAGCGACGACATCCGTACCGGCGCGACGGGCGGCGTCCCGGGCGACCGCGCGGACCAGTGGCGCCGGGTCGTCGAGCGCGGCCTCCGCCTCGGCGGCCGGTCCCAGCCGCAGCAGTCCGGTGAGGGCGAGGGCCCGCGAGTCGCCCGACCGCGCGGCGAACAGCCGCTCCAGCGTGGGCCGGTGCTGCCGAACGACGGCCTGCTCGTAGGCCGCCTGCGCGGCGCGGTGCCGAATCCACGCATCGCCTTCCCGCACGGCGAGATCCGCCAGCGTGTCCAGGCCGAGGCGATGCTGGAATTGGTCGGCGTCGAAGGCCAGCCGCCGCAGGTCACGATCGCGGGAGGCGGCCCACCGCCGCCGTACGTCGTCCGGCGCGGCGAGCACCGCGTCGGTGACCAGCGCCCACGCGAACCGGCCGCGGTGACGGTCGGCGAGCTTGACCGCCATCGGTACGGCGCTCGGCAGAAACCTGCCGGGGTCCTCCGAGAGCAACCGGGTCAGCGCCGCCCGGGCCGGTTTGCGGACCTGCGCGACCCAGTCGTCCGCGCGCAGCACGAGCAGGAAGGTCAGCTCGGGGAGGGTGCGAGCGACGGCGACCACCGCACGTTCCCGGACCCGGCCGTCGCGGTGCATGCAAGCGACCACGACCGCGATCGGGGTGCGCCGGGCGTCCGCAAGATCGGTCATGCTTTCGTCTCGCGCTGAAAGCTCCCGTACGGGTCTTGCAGGATCCTGACGTAGGATTCCGCCGTGACCAAACGTCTCGCCGAAGTGGCGAAGAAGGCCGGCGTCAGTGAGGCGACCGTCAGCCGGGTGCTCAACGGCCGCAGCGGCGTCTCCGAGGCGACCCGCGCGTCGGTGCTGACCGCCCTCGACGTGCTGGGCTACGAGCGGCCCACCAAGTTGCGCGGCGAGCGGGGCCGGCTGGTCGGCCTGGTGCTGCCCGAGCTGCAGAATCCGATCTTCCCGGCGCTGGCCGAGGTGGTGACCGGGTCGCTGGCGCAGCGCGGTTTCACCCCCGCGCTGTGTGCCCGCACGATCGGCGGGGTGTCCGAGCGCGACTACATCGAGATGCTGCTGGACCACCAGGTGTCCGGGGTGGTCTTCGCCGGCGGCTCGTACATGCTGGCCAATGCCGAGCACGGGCACTACCGGCAGCTGCTGGACCGGCGGATGCCGGTCGTGATGGTCAACGGCGGCGTCGCCGGCCTGGGCTTCCCGCACATCTCCACCGACGACGCGGTGGCGGTGGAGCAGGCCTTCGGGCACCTGCGCTCGCTCGGGCACGAGCGGATCGGCATGGTGCTGGGCCCGGAGGACCACGTGCCGTCGCGCCGCAAGCTGGCCGCGGTCAAGGAGGTCGCCGGCTGGCCGGACGCGGCGGCGGAGTGGCCCGTCGAGCGGACCAACTTCTCGATGGAGAGCGCCCGGCTGGCGGCCACCCGGCTGATCCAGCGTGACGTCACCGCGCTGATCTGCGCCAGCGACGTGCTGGCCCTGGGCTCGATCCGGGCCGCCCGGCGGCTCGGCCTGGACGTGCCGCGCGACGTGTCGGTGGTCGGCTTCGACGACAGCGTGCTGATGACGTGCACCGACCCGCCGCTGACCACCGTGCGGCAGCCGATCGAGCTGATGGGCCAGGCGGCGGTCGACGTCCTGGTCAACCAGATCGAGGGCGCCGCGGCCACCACCGACGAGTTGCTCTTCGAGCCGGAGCTGGTGGTCCGCGGGTCGACCGGCCGGGTGCCGCACTAGCAGGACATTCATCAGCTTCACCGGGCGGGCCTTCGGGCCCGCCCTTCTTTGTGCCCGCCGAGCGGGCGCAGTCGTGTTTTTTCTACTGGCGGTTCAGTTATTGCGGTAACCGGTTCGGCTTTGTATCGTCACAGCCACGAAACATCGCATCGAGAGGGCGTAACCCCCATGTTCATAGCCAGGATGCGCAGCGCCCTCGGGCTGCTGCTCGTCGCCGGAGTCGCGATGTCGGCCGCCGCGTGCGGCGACAGCGACACCCCCGCGACGTCCAAGGACGGCAAGGTCACGCTGGTGGTCAACGGCCTTCCGCCCGCGACCGAGAAGGCCACCCACGAGCGGTTCCTCGCCAACGTGGCGGAGTTCGAGAAGGCCAACCCGAACATCAAGATCGACGCCCGCGAGGGCAAGATGGACCCGCAGACGTTCCCCGCCAAGCTCGCCGGCGGCCAGCTCGAGGACGTCTTCTACGTCTACTTCACCGACCCGGCCAGCCTGATCGCCAAGCGCCAGGTGTCGGACATCAGCAAGTACCTCAAGGACTTCCCGATCACCTCGCAGCTCAAGCCCGAGGTGCTGCGGGTGTTCCAGGACGACAAGGGCGCCACCTACGGCCTGCCGTACAAGAACTACTCGATGGGCCTGCTCTACAACCGCGAGCTGTTCAAGAAGGCCGGGCTGGACCCGAACAGCCCGCCGAAGACCTGGGCCGAGGTGCGCGCGGCGGCCAAGAAGATCGCCGGCCTGGGCGCCGGCACCGTCGGCTACGGCGACTACAGCAAGAACAACACCGGCGGCTGGCACTTCACCACCGAGCTCTACTCGCTCGGCGGCGAGATGGCGGTCAACAACGCCGGCACCTGGAAGGCCGCGTTCAACAGCCCGCAGGGCAAGCAGGTCCTGCAGCAGCTCAAGGACATGCGCTGGGCCGACAACTCGATGGGCCAGAAGCAGCTGCTGGAATGGGCCGACCTGCTGCAGCAGATGGGCTCGGGCAAGCTCGGCATGTACCTGGCGACCGCCGACAACATCCCGACGATCGTCAACCAGTACAAGGGCAAGTACGAGACCTACGGCCTCGGCTCGATCCCGGACGGCAAGGGCACGCTGGGCGGCGGCGAGGGCTACATGTTCAAGGCGGGGCTGAGCCCCGAGAAGATCAACGCCGGCCTCAAGTGGCTGACGTTCTGGTTCACCTCGGCGGATCGCTACGAGGCCGAGAACAAGTGGTCCAGCGAGACCGACCAGCCGGTCGGCCTGCCCGAGCCGGCGATCTTCACCGGCGCGGCGGCGCAGACCCAGGCCGCGGCCGACAAGAAGTACGCCAACGTCCCGCAGGAGAACTACGCCGCGTTCGTGGCCGCCCTGCCGACCATCCCGGTCAAGCTCGAGCCGCCGAACGCGCAGCAGATCTACGCCGCCCTGGACGTCGCGATGCAGAAGGTGCTGACCGACAAGAACGCCGACGTCGACAAGCTGCTCAGCGACGCGGAGACCCAGGCCAACTCCATCCTGGCCAGCGTCAAGTAAATCAGCCGGCCGCCGGCGGACGGCCCGCCGGCGGCCTCGGGCGAACAGGGAGCGAAGATGGCGGTTCTGACCGCGGCCCAGGTGCGGGAATCGCGCACGGCCCGGCTGCGCCGGAAGATCCAGGACAATCTGCTGGCGTACGCGTTCATGGCGGCGGGCCTCGCGTGCTTCGCCTTCTTCTCCTGGTATCCGCTGGTCCGGGGCGTGATCCTCAGCTTCCAGCAGAACAACTTCGTGGTCCCGCCGTACTGGGTGGGCCTGGAGAACTACCGGACGCTCTTCGACGATCCGCTCTTCTACACGGCGTGGCGGAACACCCTGCTGTTCACCGGGCTCGCCCTGGTCTTCGGGTTCGTGCTGCCGTTCTTCATCGCGGTGCTGCTCAACGAGTTCCGCCACTTCAGCGGCTTCTTCCGGGTGCTGGTCTACCTGCCGGTGATGCTGCCGCCGATCGTGGCGGTGCTGCTCTGGCGCTACTTCTACGACCCGGGCAACGGGTTGTTCAACTCGCTGCTGCGCGGCGTAGGGCTACCGGAGTCACAGTGGACCCAGTCGTCGGGCACGGCGATGATCTCGCTGGTCCTGGTCTCGACCTGGGCCAATCTCGGCGGCGCCACGCTGATGTACCTGGCCGCGCTGCAGGGCATCCAGGGTGAGCTCTACGAGGCCGCCGAGCTCGACGGCGCGAGCGTCTGGCAGCGGCTGCGGCACGTCACGCTGCCGCAGATGCGCTTCATCATGCTGGTCCTGTTGCTGCTGCAGATCATCGCGACGATGCAGGTCTTCATCGAGCCGTTCGCGCTGACCGGCACCTCCAACCCCGACACGATCACGGTGCTGGTGCTCGTCTACCGCTACGCCTTCACGGTCAACCAGGACTTCGGCCTGGCGGCCGCGATGAGCATGCTGCTCTTCGTGGTGCTGGGCGCCTTCTCGGCGCTCTACCTGCGGCTGACCCGGACCGCGGACTGAGGGAGATCCCGATGACACTGACCGCCCCGCCGCGTACCCCGATCGGTGTGCCCCAGGCGCCGGCCCCGCCGCGCCGCAAGCGCGGGCCGTCCGGCACCGGCCCGGCCAACCGGACCCTGATCTCCGCCGTCGACCTGCGGCGCCACCGCGGCCTGTACTTCACCGTGCTGGGCCTGACGATCACCGTCTTCGTCCTGGTCTTCCTGGTCCCGCTGTACTGGATGTTCGCCAGCGCGGTGAAGTCGCCGGCCGAGTACGCCCTGAGCACCCCGACCTTCATCCCGCACTCGTGGCACCCGGAGAACTATCCGACGGCGTGGAGCAACATGCGGATCGCCAGGTACTTCACCAACACGGTGCTGTACGCGACCGGCGGCTGGCTGATCGCGCTGGTCTTCGACGTCGGCGTCGCGTACGCGCTGAGCAAGCTCAAGCCGGCCTTCGGCAAGATCCTGCTCGGCGCCGTGCTGGCCAGCCTGATGCTGCCGGCCTCGGCGCTGCTGGTGCCGGCCTACCTGACCGTGGTCGACGTGCCGCTGGTGCACGTCAACCTGCTGAACACGCCGTGGGCGCTGTGGTTGCCGGCCGCCGCCAATGCGTTCAACGTCTACGTCCTCAAGCGGTTCTTCGACCAGATCCCCGACGACCTGCTCGACGCCGCGGCGATCGACGGCGCGGGCAGGCTGCGCCAGCTCTGGTCGATCATGCTGCCGCTGTCCCGGCCGGTCCTCGGCGTGGTCTCGATCTTCATCATCATCGCGCTGTGGAAGGACTTCCTCTGGCCGCTGCTGGTGCTGCCGGACCCGGAAGCGCAGACGCTGAGCGTGGCGCTGAGCCGGCTCGCCAACACCAGTCAGGTACCGCCGACCGAGTTCATGGCCGGCCTGGCCATCGCGAGCGTACCCATGATCGTCGTCTTCCTGATCTTCCAGCGCAGCATCATCGGCGGACTCTCCGCGGGCTCGATGAAGGGCTGACACCTACCGGTCCTTCAGGGGCGGTCAGCGTCGACCGCCGGGACCCGTGCGCCCGCACCTCGCATCGAAAGACGACAGAAAGCAGGTCATCGTGGCTATTTCCGACCAGGATCCCTGGTGGCGAGACGCCGTCATCTACCAGGTGTACCCGCGCAGCTTCGCCGACAGCGACGGCGACGGCATCGGGGACATCGACGGGATCCGCGCTCGCCTGGGCCACCTGTCGGACCTCGGCGTCGACGCGATCTGGATGAGCCCGTGGTACCCCTCCCCGATGGCCGACGCCGGCTACGACGTGGCGGACTTCCGCGACATCGACCCCGCCTTCGGCACCCTGGCCGGCGCCGAGGCGCTGATCACCGAGGCGCACGCCGCCGGGATCCGAATGATCATCGACATCGTCCCGAACCACCTCTCCAGCGAGCACGTGTGGTTCAAGAAGGCGCTGGCCGACCCGGACGCCCCCGAACGCGAGCTGTTCTGGTTCCGTCCGGGGCGGGGGCCGGACGGCGACGAGATGCCCACCGACTGGGTCGGCGAATTCGACGGCACCACCTGGACCCGCACCACCGACCCGGACGGCACCCCCGGCGACTGGTATCTGCACCTGTTCACCCCGGAGCAGCCGGACCTGAACTGGGACCACCCGGCGGTGCGCGCGGAGTTCGAGCACATCCTGCGGTTCTGGTTCGACCGCGGCGTCGACGGCATCCGGATCGACTCGGCGGCGCTGCTCTTCAAGGACCGCGCCCTGCCGCCCGTGGTCGACGGGCAACGGCACCCGTTCCACGACCTCGACGAGGTGCACGACGTCTACCGCGCCTGGCGCCGGGTCGCGGACAGCTACCCGAACCGCGCGCTGATCGGCGAGGTGTGGATGCCGGAGGTCGACCGGTTCGCCAACTACCTGCGCCCGGACGAGCTGCACGCGGCGTTCAACTTCGATTTCCTGGTGTGCGCCTGGGACCCGCGGCTGATGCGCGAGTGCATCGACCGCACCCTGCATGCGCACGCGGCGATCGGCGCGCCGGCCACCTGGGTGCTGTCCAATCACGACGTGACCCGGCACGTCACCAGGTACGGCCGCGCCGAGACCACCTTCAGCTTCGCCAACAACCTCGACGGCGCCCCGGTCGACCTCGAACTCGGCACTCGCCGGGCCCGCGCCGCCGCCCTGCTCTCCCTCTCCCTGCCCGGTGCGACCTACGTCTACCAGGGCGAGGAGCTCGGCCTCTGGGAGAACGAGAACATCCCGGTCGAGCAGTTGCAGGACCCGATGTACGGCCGCCGCGGGCACAGCCGCGACGGCTGCCGGGTACCGCTGCCGTGGAGCGGTGACGAGCCGCCGTTCGGCTTTTCCACCGTTGCCGGCTGGCTGCCCCAGCCGCCGGAGTGGAAGGACCGGACTGTCCAGGCCCAGACCGGCGACCCCAACTCGATGCTGGAGCTCTACCGCACCGCGATCGGCCTGCGGCGCGCCGAGCCGGGACTGCACGACTCCGCCATGACCTGGCTGCCCGCCGCCCCCGGGGTGCTGGCCTACACCCGGGGACCCGGCTTCGCCTGCGTCCTGAACATGTCCGGCGTCGCGGTCCCGCTGCCGGACCACGACCGATGCCTGCTCACCAGCAGCCCCCTCGACGGCAACCTCCTCCCCCGTGACACCGCCGTCTGGCTGCGCCTGCGTACCGAAGGCTGATCCCCACCGAAGAAGGGCGCTCCCATGTCCAGACTCAGCAGAAAGCTCCTCGCCGCCGCCGTCGTCACCACGATGATCCAGATCGTCTCTCCCGCCGCACCCGCGGCCGCCGCCGGCCCGAACCTGGCCGCCGGCAAGACCTTCACCGCCAGCAGCGTCAACGACGTGTACGGCGCCGGCAACGCGGGCGACGGCAACGCCAGCTCCTACTGGGAAAGCCAGAACAACTCCTTCCCGCAGTGGCTGCAGGTCGACCTCGGCTCCTCCGTAAGCGTCAACCAGACCGTCCTCAAACTGCCGCCGGCCGCCGCCTGGCAGACCCGCACCCAGACGCTGTCCGTGCAGGGCAGCACCACCGGCTCGAACTTCGCCGAGCTCAAGGCCAGCGCCGGCTACACGTTCAACCCGGCCTCGGGCAACACGGTGACGATCGACTTCGGCGCGGCCACCACCCGCTACCTGCGGCTGACCATCACGGGCAACACCGGCTGGCCGGCCGGCCAGGTCTCCGAGCTGGAGGTGTACGGCCCGGCCACCGGCGACACCGAGCCACCCTCGACGCCGTCCGGGCTGGCGTACACCCAGCCGGCGGCCGGGCAGATCCGGCTGACCTGGAACGCGTCGACCGACAACGTCGGCGTCACCGGCTACGAGGTCTACGCCAACGGCGCGCTCCGTACCACGGTCGCGGGCACCGTTCTGTCCTATCTGGACAACCAGCCGGAAGGTGCGACGGTCGCGTACTACGTGCGGGCCAAGGATGCCGCCGGCAACGCGTCCGGCAACAGCAACACGGTCACCCGTACGGGCACGGTGATCGACGGGACGAACCTGGCGCTGGGCAAGCCGATCGAGGCGTCCTCGACCGTCTTCACGTTCGTGGCCACCAACGCGAACGACGATGACACCGCCACCTACTGGGAGGGCAGCGCGTATCCGGCGAACCTCACCGTCAAGCTGGGCGCCAACGCCACCACCCAGTCCGTCGTGGTGAAGCTCAACCCCGGCGCCGCCTGGGGCACCCGCCAGCAGACCTTCGCGATCCAGGGCCGCGAGCAGAGTGCGTCCGCGTTCACCACGCTGGTCGGCTCGGCGACGTACACGTTCAACCCGGCCACCGGCAACACGGTGACCGTGCCGGTGAGCGCGACCGCCGCGGACGTCCGCCTCAGCTTCACCGCCAACACCGGCGCGCCGAGCGGCCAGGTCGCGGAGTTCCAGGTCATCGGCAGCCCGGCGCCGAACCCGGACCTGACGGTCACGGCCCTGTCGTTCTCGCCGGCGGCGCCGGTCGAGACCGACGCGGTGACCCTGTCGGGCACCGTGCGCAACGCGGGCAATGCGGCCAGCCCGGCCAGCGACGTCACCTTCTACCTGGGTACGGCCAAGGCCGGCACCGCCGCCGTCGGCGCCCTCGCGGCCGGGGCCTCCGCCACTGTCACCGCGAACATCGGCGCCCGCAACGCCGGCAGCTACGTCCTCAGCGCCAAGGTCGACGAGGCCAACACGGTCGTCGAGCAGAACGACGCGAACAACTCGTACACCAGCCCCACCAACCTGGTGGTCACCCCGGTCAGCAGCTCGGACCTGGTCGCCTCCGTGGTGAGCTGGTCGCCGGGCAACCCGTCCGCGGGCCAGACGGTCACCTTCTCGGTCACCGTCAAGAACGAGGGCACCCAGGCCTCGGCCGCGGGATCGCACGGGGTCACGGTCACGGTGCTGTCCGACTCGGGCGCCACGATCAGGACACTGACCGGCGCCTACTCGGGCACCCTGGCGGCCGGCGCGTCCTCGCCGGCGATCAACCTGGGCACCTGGGTCGCGGTCAACGGCAAGTACACCGTGCGCACGGTGGTCGCCGACGACGGCAACGAACTGCCGGTCAAGCGGGCCAACAACACCAGCGAGAAGCCGTTCTTCGTCGGCCGCGGCGCGAACATGCCGTACGACATGTACGAGGCCGAGGACGGCCAGACCGGCGGCGGCGCGACCGTCGTCGGCCCGAACCGCACCGTCGGCGACCTCGCGGGTGAGGCGTCCGGCCGCAAGGCCGTGACGTTGAACTCGACCGGCTCCTACGTCCAGTGGACCACCCGGGCCAGCACCAACACGCTGGTCGCCCGCTTCTCCATCCCGGACAACACCACCAGCTCGATCAACGTCTACGTCAACGGCACCCTGAACAAGACGCTGCCGCTGAACTCGAAGTACGCGTGGCTCTACGGCAACGAGCAGGCGCCGCAGAACTCGGGCACCGGCCCGCGGCACATCTACGACGAGGCGAACATCCTGCTCACCGGCACGGTGGCCGCGGGCAGCGTGATCAAGCTGCAGAAGGACTCCGGCAACGGCGGGAACATCGCGGTCGACTTCATCAACACCGAGCAGGTCGCACCGGTCGCCAACCCGAACCCGGCCACCTACGTGGTGCCGGCGGGCTTCGACCAGCAGTCGGTGCAGGCGGCGCTCGACGCGGCCCGGCAGGACAGCGGCAAGGTCGGTGTCTACCTGCCGGCGGGCGACTACTCGACATCCAACAAGTTCCAGGTGTACGGCAAGGCGGTCCAGGTCGTCGGCGCCGGTCCCTGGTACACCCGGTTCTTCACGCCGCAGAACCAGTCGGAGACGGACGCCGGCTTCCGGGCCGACGCCACCGCCAACGGCAGCACGTTCAAGAACTTCGCGTTCTTCGGCAACTACACGATCCGCATCGACGGCCCGGGCAAGGTCTTCGACCTGGCCAACGTCTCGAACATCACCATCGACAACATCTGGGCCGAGCACACGGTCTGCCTCTACTGGGGCGCGAACACCGACCACATGACGATCAGGAACTCCCGGATCCGCAACCTGTTCGCCGACGGGGTCAACATGACCAACGGCAGCACCGACAACCTGGTCGACAACAACGACGCCCGGGCCACCGGCGACGACAGCTTCGCGCTGTTCTCCGCGATCGACGCGGGCGGCTCCGACGAGATCAACAACGTCTACTCGAACCTGTCCAGCACGCTGACCTGGCGGGCCGCGGGCATCGCGGTCTACGGCGGGTACGCCAACACCTTCAAGAACATCTACATCGCGGACACCCTGGTCTACTCGGGCATCACCATCAGCTCGCTGGACTTCGGCTACCCGATGAACGGCTTCGGCGCCAACCCGCCGACGGTGTTCGACAACATCTCGATCGTCCGGGCCGGCGGCCACTTCTGGGGCGACCAGGTCTTCCCGGCGATCTGGGTCTTCTCCGCGTCGAAGGTCTTCCAGGGCATCCGGGTCAGCAACGTCGACATCGTCGACCCGACCTACTCGGGCATCATGTTCCAGACCAACTACGTGGGCGGCCAGCCGCAGTTCCCGATCAAGGACACCGTCTTCACCAACGTCTCGATCACCGGGGCCCGGAAGAGCGGTGACGCGTACGACGCGAAGTCGGGTTACGGCATCTGGGCGAACCCGATGCCGGAGGCCAACCAGGGCCCGGCGGTCGGCTCGGTGACGTTCACCAACCTGCGGCTGAGCGACAACTTCCGGGACATCGAGAACCCGACCAGCACCTTCACCATCACCCGCAACTAGGACGGCGGTCCGGGGCCCGCACCGACTCCTCCGGTGCGGGCCCCGGGCTCAGGCCGCGGAAACCGGGCTCCGCACCCCACCGGCCACGTTGTACATCCGCGCCTCGGCCAGGTCGAAGTAGAGGCCGCTGAGCTCCAGCCGGCCCTCGCCGACGGCGCGGCGCACACTCGGGTACGTCCGCAGGTTCTCCAGTTGCTGCTCCACGTTCGCGGTGATGCACTCCTCCTCGTGCTCGCGTCCGGTCAGGACGATCCCCGCGGAGCCGAGCCAGGAGCCCAGCACCGAGGCGGAGCCCGCCGCGCCGGCCATCATGGCCAGGACCGCCCCGCAGCCCGAGTGCCCGCAGACGGTGATCCTCGTGACGCCGAGCACGTCGACCGCGTACTCGATGCCCGCGCCGACCGAGGAGTCCCCGGTGCCGTGCACCGGCACGATGTTGCCGACGTTGCGCAGGCAGAACAGGTCGCCCGGGCCGCTGGTGGTGATCATGTTGGGCACCACCCGGGAGTCGGCGCAGGTGATGAAGAGCTGCTCCGGGCACTGGCCGTCGCGGGCCAGGCCGGCCATGTGCCGGCGCACCAGCGGGGCGACGCTGCGCTCGAACTCGTCGATGCCGGCGGCCATCGCGTCGCGCTGCTGCTCGTTCATCGAGACCCACTGGGACCAGGAGCCGAGGAAGCGGGGCAGCCGGCCGGGGTGGGAGCGGGCCCCGCCGAGCCGGCCCGAGGTGGCCCGGTGGAACCAGCTGTCGTGCACCTCCTCGATGTGCACCCGGCCGCCGCCGCGCCGGTACGCGTCCCGCCAGTCCTGGATCGTCTCGAAGGCGCCGTGGTCCAGGTAGTCCAGGTGCAACTCCAACTCGACCGACTCGCCGGGCGGCACCTCGGCCAGTTCGCGGGCCACCCGGCCGGAACCGATGAAGGCGAGCGTGCCGGTGATGACCACCAGCCAGCGGCCGGGCTCCGGCGAGGAGCGGTGGATCTCGCACCGGGCCAGCCGGGCCAGCATGAACAGCACCGCCGTGGCCATGCCCAGCACGACGCCGGTCAGCAGGTCGGTGCAGATCACCCCGAGCGCGGTGACCAGGTACGTCGGCAGCTCCCGGTGCCGGATGTAGGCCTTGATCTGGGCCAGGCTGACCAGCCGGAGCCCGACGACGACCAGCACCGCCGCCAGCGCGGCGAGCGGGATCTGCTCCAGCACGCCGGCGAAGAACAGCACGCAGACGGCGATCCAGCAGCCGTGCAGCACGGCCGAGGCGCGGGTACGGGCGCCGGCGGCGACGTTGGTGGAGCCACGCACGATGACGCCGGTGACCGGCAGCCCGCCGAGCAGGCCCGACACCGTGTTGGCGGCGCCCTGGGCGAGCAGTTCGCGGTTGAGGTTGGCCCGCTTGCCGTCGTGCAGCTTGTCGACGGCGACCGCGGACAGCAGCGACTCGACGCTGGCGACCAGGGCGATGGTCAGCACGATGCCGGCGATCTGGGTCAGCGGCGCGTCCGGCCAGCGCGGAAAGGTCAGCTCGTCGAGCGGGTGGTCCGGCAGCTCCACCCGGTCGAGGCGCAGCCCGGTCAGCGCGGCGGTCGCGGTGGCCACGGCGACCGCGACCAGGGCGCCGGGCAGCAGCGAGATCTTCACGTACCGGGTCCAGAGCAGCAGGATCGCGATGGTCAGCGCGCCGATCCCGAGCGAGACGCCGTGGTGGCCGACGATCTGGGCGGGCAGGTCGCGCAGGTTCCGCCAGGCGGCGCTCTGCGGATCGCCGCCGAGCACGATGTGCACCTGGCTGAGCGCGATCACGATGCCGATGCCCGCCAGCATGCCGTGCACCACGGCCGGGGAGAGCGCGAGCGCCGCCCGGCCGAGCCGGGAGACGCCGAGCGCGATCTGCACCAGGCCGGCCATCGCCACGACGGCGGTGGTCTGCGCCCAGCCCAGCTGGGTGACGGCCTCCGCGACGATCACCGTCAGGCCGGCGGCCGGGCCGCTGACCTGCAACGGGGACCCGCTGAGCGCGCCCGCCACGATGCCGCCGACCACCGCGGCGACGAGGCCCGCGAGCAACGGGGCGCCCGAGGCGGCAGCGATCCCGAGCGACAGCGGGATGGCGATGAGGAAGACGACGATGGAGGCGGGTACGTCGTGTCGCAACAGAGTGCGCATCGGCGTGGTGGCCCTTCCGCTCACGCGAATATGCTCGCAAATGGGGTATTTCGGCCACCATAACGAAGTCGCGTGAACGGTCTGTTACATAGCGCGATCCTGGCCCTACTCTCAGCACCTTCTCAGCCGGCAAGGTGCTGTCAGGCCCAGCGCCGCGTCTTCAGGGATCAGCGGCGGGCCCGGAGCCGGGCGAACGGCGCCGCCGCGGTGGTCAGCAGGGCCATCCGGCGCGGGTACGACACGACCGCCGGCCGGGTCCGCACGCAGCGCATCAGCACGTCGACCGCCCGGTCCACGGTGATCATCATGGGCTTGACCGTGCCCTTGGCCATCTTGGTGTCGACGAAGCCGAACCGCACGGTGCTGACCGCCACGCCGCGCGGGCGCAGGGCGGCGCCCAGCGCGATCAGGAACGAGGACATGCCGGCCTTCGACGCCGCATAGCCGGGAGCCTCCGGCGAGATCAGCGCGTCGGCGAGGCTGGAGAGGCCGACCAGGTGCCCGCCGCCGGCCGCCAGCATCCGCGGCACGACCACCTCGACCGTGCGCGCGACGCCGAGCAGGTTGACCTCGATGGCCCGGGTCTGCGCCGCGAGGTCGTCGAGGTCGAGCAGGTCACCGACGCCGGCGGCATAGACGCAGAGGTCGATCCGGCCGGCGGCGGCGCAGGCCCGCTCCAGCTCCGTCGGGTAACCGGCGGCCGTGACGTCGGCCGCCACGTGCACGTACCGGTCGTGTTCGAGGCCGGCGGCCCGCCGGGACAGCCCGGTGACCGCCCAGCCGTCGCCGAGCAGCCGCCGGGTCAACGCCAGCCCGATGCCGTCCGTGTTGCCGATGATGATCGCGTGTCGCACGGCCCGGGAGCCTACGCTCATCAGCGACTGTCGGAACCCCCCGCGGTGATCGCCGCGCGGCCCGCCTCGAGCCGGGCGACCGGCACCCGGAACGGCGAGCAGGAGACGTAGTCCAGGCCGACCTCGTGGAAGAAGTGCACCGACTCCGGGTCACCGCCGTGCTCGCCGCAGACACCCAGCTTGAGACCCGGGCGCACGGCCCGGCCCTCCTCGGCCGCGATCCGGATGAGCCGGCCGACGCCGTCGCGGTCGATCGACTCGAACGGCGAGATGCCGAAGATGCCCAGCTCCAGGTAGCGCCAGAAGAACGCGCCCTCGACGTCGTCGCGGGAGAAGCCCCAGCCCATCTGGGTCAGGTCGTTGGTGCCGAAGG
>Ga0307516_10002520_pt1 | contig 24382 bp, 22 predicted proteins | sample 19_EM_MG_FD_203310 | JGI IMG/M metagenome (GOLD analysis project Ga0307516, IMG submission 203310) | Populus trichocarpa ectomycorrhiza microbial communities from riparian zone in the Pacific Northwest, United States - 19_EM | ecosystem: Host-associated > Plants > Roots > Unclassified | place...
TCTCACATTCTTTCTTCACGCAATATTCCGAGCCAAGAAATTCCTTACTAAAACTGGCATGGAAGAACCCTTGTGGCATTGTGGACTTTTTTAGCGTATGTTCTGGCATTGTAGACCTTTTCTCAATATTTTATATGTCCGGGCCTCGCATCGTCGTCACGACACCCGAAAACTCAGCATCGCAGCACCCAACAGAAACAAAAATTATTTTTCTCGCTTTCGCAGTATCTCTGCGGCTACGACAGTGAAATTCTTCACGCTCAGAGAAAATCTAGTCCTTTACCGAACATCACAGTACCACACTAGGACTCCCTCCTCTGCACTGTTCAACGGTTGATGCCCCTTGTTGTATTCTTCTGCCAACCGCCGTCTATGGACTCTGTAGAAGAAGGCCGACCGCGGCATTCCCGCAGCAGTTGCAGCATCGGTCTGGGTTGAAATGATTCCTGAGTTGTACATATCGAGTGCTTCTTAAAATCGAGCGCACCCCGGAAGAGTCTCCTCGTTCGTGTTCGACATGGCGATGTGCTGTAGTTGCAAAAGAGAAGCTCATTTCGTGTTGATTTTACACCTGGGGAGAAAATAAAAAATTCATACATAATAAGTACCTAAATATCACTCACACCAAGAATACACTAATGCACTAGCGCCCACTTAGCGCGTTAGTGCCCGACTTACCGACATGCCCGACTTACCGACGTGCCCGACTTACCGACGTGCCCGACTTACCGATGTGCCCGACTTACCGACTGCCCGACTTACCGACTTGCCCGACTTACCGACGTGCCCGACTTACCGACGTGCCCGACTTACCGACGCACTCTCTACCCAATCAAATTTTCACCCTCCCCTATCCGCATACGTCGTACAATGATCTAGCGATTAAAAACCCCTACACGATATATAAACAACTGTTTTGTCTGACTATGCATCTCCCGGGCAAAGAATCGTCGTTGAGATAGGGTAGATGCCGTCGCCACTACTCGGTTTAAGCGGGCATTTAGTATTTGCGCGTAACGATGATACATGTATATTCAGTTTCCAAAGGGCTTACTCTAGGTTACGGGGCGAAAAGGGGTGGACGACACGTAGGCTTGTGTAACGGCATGCTGCCGTCACCACCCAATCCCGAGCGACTACCGTAATAACTCACTTAAGAGGCACACTTTTTTCGGCGGCAAACACCGTTTTGGCGCCGCTTAGCCATCTTGGCGCGGTCTTGGCGCGGTCTTGGCGCGTGTCAGCGCCACTACCGTTAATTTGCACTAGCGCTATATCAAAAATTGGCAGGGGTGGGACAGGAGTTGGGAACGAGGTCGCGAGCACTTCGGGGTCACCCACATCCCGCGCGCTCAATATTCTATTTAGATATATATATGCTAGAATTCTCCACCCTACCAACGAAATTCACATTCAACTCCGTCATCCTCATCAGATTTCTCTGTGTCAGTAATTTGTGGGAATTCTACTAGATATGTACATGTTGGTTTTCCAGTCAATCTAGCACTTCTTCTAATAGTACCGGTAGCAGCTGGCACACTTCTAGACGATCTTTCACGCCTCCGTCCTCGCTGGCCTTTCGAATCTTGTGCCGAGCCAGCCATGCTATCAACCGGTAGGGGTGAGGTTGCAGTAGAGAGATGACTGCCGGTATGTAGGCCGCTGCTGGTTTGCGAGCTGCCGCCGGCGCGGAACTGTGCGGGCGGTGGGATTTCCGCAGGGATTGGTAGTGAGTCCGCAAATAGATCGCCGTCAGGATCGGATATGGCGGGGTTGCTGTTAGAATCATCGTCGGCATCTCCAGCATCTCCAGAGAAGAAATCACCCCCATCTCTAGTGTTTTGGACTCCTTGGGCTTGCCATTGCTCAAGTGCAATCGCTAGGCGAGAAGTGTTGAGGCCTTTAATCGAAAGTTCTCCGTCCTTGCTGACATCGATTGGGAGAGAAGAGGTGTTGCTGCTGCCAGTGGAATCCACCGTGGTACTGCCGGAATTGGCTGCTTCTGGGGACCCAGTCGACGTTTGAATTTCAGTGGAGATCGGGCAATAATATCTGGTTGCGAGCTGCGAGCTAACTCTCTAGTCGACTGCAAGCCGATGGTAGAGAATAGTATCGAGAGCCCATGGCCGTTGACGCTTATAGGTGGTACGGAACACTCGAGAACAGAGGTGAGTTGTACTGCCATGGCTTCTGGTATACTGATAGTAGTGAACTTCCAATTCTTCTCCATCCCCCCATATCCAAATCTACATCTTCTGGTAGTAGGTTGTCGTCTCGAACGAGATAGGACTTGCGGGGAAGTTCATTCGGCCGAAATACCAGTCATGTGACGTTAGAAAAATGCCAAGCGCGCTAACCATAAACGCGCTAGCTCGGCTATTCCGGCGCTTAAAAGTGTGCCTCTTAAGTGAGTTAATACGGTACCTTGGCGCTCAGTGTGCTCTACACTAGAGTAGAATGGTTATCGGCACGTAGTTTTCCTATTACCGCGTTGTCGTCAAGTACCCAATACCTGGCGCCCCACCAACAATCGCGTCGCCGACAAGAACCATTTACCCCTTTATCAACAACACAGCCCACCACGCACCACCCACATACTATATTATCCGTGTCACCACCATCCAACCCATCACAATGACTACTGCGTTGATTCCTATCCCCGGGAATGCTACAATTTGGTCGGATCTTTTGAGTAAGCCCAAGAAGCCGGTAGTAATGACAGCGGAAGAGTTTGACGCATTGACGCAAGGAATCATGGTAAATCTACTCGTATCCCACTTTTTTTTTCTTTATATTAGTATTAATAGTTTTTCAATATAGGAATCTACGGCATGATTCTTCCCCTCAAACAGCAAGCAGATAACCGCGATACGAAAGCACGCAAGGCGTACAATGGCTTTCGTGTCAACCACCTATCAATTGACTATCACCAATACCCAGAGGTTGGGCTATTCCCGTGCCCTGTGCAAAAACTACTTGGCCGGAAATCGATACTGTTGCAGACCGACTTGCAGACCGACTTGCAGAAGGAAAGAGTACGCCGGTGTTTGATACAGACTTGATCTGTCATTGCAAGAGACCTAATCATGTGAAAAAATTCAAAAGCTTACACAATAAATAGATTTTCCCGTCGATATCTCCTTCCCTGCCGTCGTACCTTTCAATTGGCTACCAAAGTTCTCACACCGGAGGGATGGCAGATTTACGTGTCTCTTTTCGATGAGTGCGGGTTTGAGGTGTACGAGACCATGAGACGCGTCCCTGTCGGCATTGAAGAGAACCCAGTTGCAGTCAATATTATGATGACTCGTAGTGTTCTTCGACTGCACGAATGGGAGGAACGCCTGCGACAGCAGCTGTACGCAGTTCAAGAGATGGCGAAGGAGGATCACATGACGGAGGATGCTTAACGGTATTTGCGAGCGGGATTGATTTTGTTCAGTAGGTAGTTGAACCACTTGCGGATGCATTGCCTGGACAGATTCTGAAGAAAAAATTGTCGGCCGTCGGAATTGTGATTTATTGGGACTGTGTACATGGAATAGATTGTGCACCCTGCCCAAATTGTCGTTCATGCCGTGTGCGTGCAGTGCAGTCATCTCTGTCGCCCGGTATGTGTGCGCGTATTGTTGTCTGAAGTTGACTGAGTAGTATTATTACACGTGACTGAGTTATCTGTTTGATCAATTTTCATTTAATAAATAAATAAATAATATGTGTGGCTGTGGCTAAGGTGAATTCCGGATTGAATTAGTGGGGTGCAACGCAGCATGCGATCCCGCCTGGAGGGTTCTGGATTGCGCGGCGCGAGGGCTTTGGGCTCTGGGTTCTAGGTTCTAGCTGTACGGCGTGAAGAAGGATCTGGATGTGGTGATTTTTTTTTGTTTAATCATACTCGCATTCGACCTATGTAGTTAGATCATGGCGGCGTGCATTTTGCCCGGCTTTCCTGTCCGCAGTCCGCGCGGTGGCGGCTCGTTGTAAGCTCCCCTTTGCCCTCCGCCCGGCCTGTCCCCAGAGAAAGTAGACGCGTCCAAAGGAATTGACAAAGGAGAGAACAAAAGATACGCGCGATCCGTCCCCTACTCCTCGCCTGCCGATGCCATGAATGGAGGGGTGGGAAGGAACAGCGGGAGTTCTTCCCCGTCCCCCCTCCAGTCCACAGCCCCCAGCGCCTCCGCCTCTCCCACACGCTCCTCTTGCCGCTCCCGCCGCTTCCGGAGCTCCCACTCAGATACCTCACTTCCGGCGTCGTCTCCCTCATCCACCGGCGGCACCAGCCTTCCCACGTCCGAGGAGGAGAGGAAGTCCAGCACTGCCCGCCCGCATATCTCATCGGCCAGCAGGTCCCGGACCGTCCAACTGATCTTCCACCTCTTGGTCTCCTTTAGCACCTCTGCCCACAGAACCTTCTGCTGCACCTTCCATTCCGGACACACCTTGAAGAGATGGTCTCTCGTTTGCGAGGGGCACTTGCACCACCAGCACTGGGCATCAGGGCGAACTCTCGCCCAGTGCAGGTACTGTCCGGCCCGGGCGTGCCCCGTCTTCAGCTGGTAGTACCTCGAGGCAAGCCTCTTAGCACTGCCGGCCACCGCACCATCGGGCCTCTGGCTCTTTGGCATGCGGTACTTCGCTTTCGAGGTCCGGCCGCAGCCCACTGGCGTGAATCCACCCACTTCTTCTCTGAGATCTCCCGCTTGAGGTTGGCAAGGGACCGAGGGAGGGGCATTGCCCGCGCTTCACTGCGATCGGAGTAGCTCACCCACTCCACCCCGCGGGTATCTGGCTCCTCTGCCGCAGTCTTTGCCCACTCGTCAGCCTTCTCATTGCCTGCGATTCCCTTGTGGGCCGGGCACCATCGAATTTCAATGGCGATGCCTGGCCTGGCTCTGCGCAGCGAGGCAATATGCTTCCGTGCCTGGAGGGCGTATTGTTGTCCTGGACCAGGTTCATCCGATGCCATCCGTCTGATGGCCGCTTGCGCATCCGTGAAGATCGTGACCCGTTCCGGGGTTGTGTTTCTTCTCGAAGCTGATTCTAATGCGTGCGCGAGGGCGGCACACTCTGCGTCGTAGGCCTCCTGGTTGTAACCCATATGAGTCTTGATGCCCGCCCAGGATTCCCTCTTCTTCCAAACCACAGCATAGCCGGCCGCTCCATCCTCCATTCGCGACCCATCCGTGTACATGGTTAGTCCCGGACGTGGCTTCTCCGCCTCCATCCTTGCTTCCTCCTCTTCCTCCTGTAGCAGCGCCATGTTGAGGGGTTCGGGTTCCTCGAGCAGCACTGTGCTCTCCATTGCTCCTGCATAGGCCAAGGCGTCCTTGAGCCGCCGTCCAAGCTCTGTCGGTGCGCCTACTATCCCTCTTGCCTGGTCTCCCTGCGGCAGTCTCAGCAGTCGTAGCCCAAAGCGACGTTTCCTGTTTTCCAGTTGCGCTGTTGCTGCCCTGAGGCCAGACTCCATAGATAGCGCTCCCCGATTGGTTGAACGGAAGCAGCCCGTTGTCGCCTGGGCCTCCTGGTTGATCAGCCGCTGGAGTTCGTCCGTCCGGCCAATGGTGCCCTGGACATGGTCGCCCTTCCACCACAGCTCCGCTCCAAACATGGCGGCCGACTGGACGCAAGCTGTCATGACCTTCCTGCAGTTCGTGTTGAAAGAATATCGATTCGGTGGTGAAGATCAAGATCAAGTATATTGAACAAGTATATAGAACAGGAAGAGAAGTACAAGAAGAACAGCAGATATCCCTTCTTACTTCCCCGCTCTGGCGTAAACGTGTCCTCAACAAAACTGTAAAGCAGAAGCGCCAAACCTAAAGACCGTCTCGGCACGAGAAGCATTTCCAACAGTTCGCTGGGACAAGCCCAGCTTGCCCAGTGAGCCGTTGGAGTCTCGCCATTGCCTTTCTGCCTTCCTTCAGCCGGGTTGCATGGTGGCTCTTCAGTGTAAGCTGGGTGTCCAACCACACTCCCAGCCAGCGGGTCGCCTCCTTGTTGAATGGTACGTTGTTGGCCCCAACTGCGAATCTGGATGTGGTGAGGATCGCACTCATTGTATATAAGGGTGCCCTTCTGTCTGTCTTGCATGGGTTTTCTTCACGCAACTTTGCTTGCTGCTTTCTTTTTCCTTTTTGCCTTGGTGCGAATTTTCTGGCGGACGGGAAAGATAGGAGCCCCATGGGGGTGGTACGGCGTGGAGGAGTGCATATAGTCTGTAGTACAGAAGCACAATGGAATTAATTGTCACTTGTCATCGCTAGCCATAGCCGGCCCCGACCATTAGCAACTGTTCTCGTAACAACGCCTTGTTCCATGTCCCTATCTTACCCGTTCCACGTCTGCCTTACCCGCTCGCGTCTCCCCACTCTTGTCCTTGTCCGTCCACGTCCCCACGCCCTCGTCCTGATCCTTGGTTTGCTATCTAGAGTCACACCGAGCCACGCCCATTACAGTTTAACCCAACCCTACGACCAGGGGAAATTTTTTTACGGCGTGGGCGGGGTTAATTTGACGGGAAACGTGAGCTACGGCGCAACGATCCTTTCTACAAGAGATAGTTTAATGGCGGACCTGGCTTTAGCCTTGGATAAAGGTTGAACGCCGGCGGGGACCCTACAGAATCCTCATTTGTGGTGCAACAGCCGAATTCCAGCCACACACGCCACATTAAGGCATACTATAATAGACTAACTTCATTGTCACGTGAAATTTCGGGATTCTGTATCTAGAGATATCCCCGCAGTTTTAATATTATTTTTTCATATTCATTAATCGTGTACGATCTATCTGGATCATGGCGACGCACACACTTTCCCCTCCTGTCCTGAAGGTAGCCCGTTTTGCCGCCCAACCGCGCCTCTCCGTCCTGCCCCGCCGTGCCTAGCCGTCTTTTAGGACGCCGCCGTCCCGTGCACACTCCCATCGTCCTAGTTCATCCCGATAGGATTTGGATGGCTGTAGGGCGGCGGATCAGTATGGGCTTTTTTCGCTGCCGCGTCGCCATCTGCACCCAACCCACTAGACATCCCGCACCAGTGCAAAACAGCTTCGTTGTCGGAGATAGAGTCGGAGAACTTAGGGTTCGGGCCCACACACCAGTGTGCCGGCGACACCCAATACTTTCTGTTTCTCTGTAACTAGACTGGCTCCTTTAGACGTCCTCGGCCTCACCGAATACACTGCCGTCTACCTCCTTTTGTGTGCCCATCTCTCTTCTTCTACGCCGCCTGCTCCGTCATAACATTTGTATCACCAGCTTCGGCCGGATACTCTCCCGCCGGAACGTGCTGCCGGCTGCGAGCCTCGCACCTATTACGTCAGACCATATCACCCCACGGTCTCTCTCTCTCGCCCCCAAGCGGGGAAGTCGCGTGGAGAAGCTCAGCCCTGTAGGTGCCTTCAAAATATATATCTAGCTGCACGATCAGATGCTACATGCCGCACATTATCGAGATGGGTGCTTGCCCCTGTCGGGATGACGTGCACCTCGCATGCATTGTGGGGCGTTTTTTTTGTTTAGATAGTACATACATACCTACATACATACTCGCACAGCGTTATTGGCGATTGAACGCTTTAGTAAAATAATTGGTTTCGTACGAGATCAAGATTGGTCTGTGCAACAGAAGAGAACGCTAGTACAAATACAGTTGGGCGGGAGGGTGACGTCACTGCCGCCGTTGTTGAGCCGCACAGTGAATATCTACCACCAGTTAGCAATCTGTATGTATTCAGCCTGTCGGCAACGGGGTGACTATCCGCACAACTCCCTTCCTCTTCTCGACTGGTAGTTAGTGGCGGTGGCAGCGGCGGTGGTGTGTGATGGTGTTGTCCTTGTTCGAGTACTCGCATATGTAGAGTATCTACTGACTTTCTAGACTAGCTGCATATGGCGGCGCACTTTTTAAGCCGGGTTTCCCGTCTGCTTCATTGGTGGCGCGCAGGGCAACAGGGCTGATTGTTTGTTCGGGCGACCGTCCGCGCACGGAAAAACGGAATATGCAAAAAACGAGGTTCACGCCAACCTCGCGTGATCCCGACTGTTTGTCAACCGCTATGCTCTACAAATACTGTAGTGCACCTGCGTTAGATACAATACCCCCAGCTCCAGTTATTCACGCCACATCCTCCGGCTCCCCACGGATGTCACGAAGGATGATGCTGACGACGGCGATGCTGTCCGCATGATGGCTGCGTTTTCCTTGTTCTGCGTGGAGTCTGTCGATGTGGTTCGGTATGAGCGCGTGGAAGGAGAGCAGGGGAGACGGTGGCGTTGCAGTCGTAGTATAAAAAACGGCCGATATTTCCCTCCCTCCGACGGAACAACCAACACATCCACTTGACCAGCTAGCCAAACCAACGAACATCCAGCAAACATGAAGCTCACCTTCTTCCTCCTCTCAGCGCTCAGCACGCTCGCGGTCTCCTCCTCTCCGGTCGAGAAGCGAGCGACGGTGGCCAGCACCACAACGTGTATGACGCAGATCCGGGAGTTCGAACCTTCCACTCCCTTCGGGTGCATCCGATCAGGCCGCGTGGAGCGGGTCCGTCCCTTCCTTTCCGTCCTCTATCCTTCCTTGCTGACCACCGCCGCCAGATTAACGGCAGCAATAACACCAACACGCTATTCGCGCTGACGATGCGCCCGGGGTTCACCGGCCGGACGTGCACGCTCAACTTCAACAATCCGTCGTACCTGTCGGGCACGCATGCGATCCAGCTGTTTACCCTCGGCGGCCCCGTCACCGGCGTCGAGACCTGGAACTACCGTCCGTACAGAGACGAGCACGTCGGCACCTTCACAGCCGTCTCACCGGGCTCAGCGGTCTGGACCGGGAGCTACAAGAGGACTTTCGACTGCCCTGCCGGGGGGACTAGGCTCTACTACGAAGCTGTCCCCACTGGCGACAACGACGCTGTGTACTGGAACCTTCCTAATGGTCTCGTCATTACTGTAGGATAGACGCGGGGAGGCGCGGAGGCAGGAGGGGTGGGGGGTTAGTGAGAAACGGAATATTGCTGTTTAGTTATGTTACTTAATCTATTGGAAGTTTTGTTATGCGCTGGCGTTACTTGGAGAAGAGGATCGGGCCAGCCGAGATAACGCTGCGAGTGATGCAATGTGAGGTGACTTGGGTTCTTCCGCAGCACGCCCGTTTTTTTTTATATTAATCATTTACTCGCATACGCGACCTATCAGATCATGGCGAGAATATATGCAGTCCGTTTCCTGTCCGCTGTCCGCGCAGTGGCGGCTCGTTGCAAGCTCCCCTTTGCCCTCCGCCCAGGCCTGTCCCAAGAAGATGTGATACGCACCAAGAAACTACAAAAGAGAGGAGAGCGAGCGTGAAAGACGAAGGAAAAGATGAAAGAAAGGCGCTGTCCACCAGCCTAAGCCGTTCCCGCAGACGCCACCGCAGCACACCCGTGTGGATCGGCAACGGTGTCCACTTTGAAGGCGATAGGCGCTGTGTCACAGGACAGAGCGATCGACTCGAGCATGAAGGTAACTGCGGCGGGTAGCGAGGTGCGCTCCACCGTAATACGTACCTACGGATGCGGGGAGGCTAGTGCAACCCCCGGCTGAGGAAAACACACAGAGCGAGATGGCAGAGCAGGAGCTCCGGGAGCGGAGCGAACAGGGTGGAGAGAGGCAGATGGCCGAGGAGCTGGGCGCCAAGGTTGAGGAACGGCCGCTGTTCCTCCCCACGGCCTCCACGGTAGAGGTCTTTCCTTGCCATTTTCCGCGTCATTTATTTAGTGCGCCCCATCTTTCTCAGGGTAGGCCTCGCGATATTCCGTCCCGGCCGTCCTGAGGCCTGCCCGGGACCAGACTATGGCCGCTAGTCCTGGTAGGTAAAGGATGACCGTCTTGTGGATATGACTTTCTAGTAACGTCTAGCCGGACTGCGGGGTCTGCACAAACAGCACAGAGAGAGAACCGGCCGATTGGAGGCGAGCGACACCGAAAGAAATGGGAAACAAATTTCTAATTACCATAATGATCGGACGAGAGGTAGTAGAGTTTATAAGAGAAATCAACCGCTCATTATCTATAGTTTTATAGCTGAAATGTATTGCAAAGAGTTATTGCTGGGGAGCTGAATCGCCAGAGCGAACAACGGTATCATCGAGTACCCGGTCTTCTCTCACGTCCGTCCTCCACCTCCACTCCCCTTCTCCCCGCCGCATTAGTTCTTTTGGTTCTTCTTTCTCCCAACTATATAGATACACACTCGGAGAATACTATAGCCTTCCTTTCTTCTCCCCAGTGCTTTTGACTTGTCCTGCTCCGATGCGTGCCAGTGGGGAAAGCAGCCAACAACATTCTCCTTCCTTTCTCCCGTCTCCCGCTCTCACGTGCTCTCGTCGTCCAGGGGTAACTAGCGATGGACCACTCTCCCCCCTCAGTAGAAGGCTTGCTGGCGGCGGGATGTCTAGTGTGTTAGGTAGAGACAGCGATGGTGGGATCTTACAGCTCCGAAAAACAAACCCTCGCTAATCTGCCGACCGGGTCCTTGCCCGGCGGTCTTCGGTGTCCACACTGATACGTGGAGACCCGCCTGCGGAGTTGTCCATCCAAATCCCGTCAGGAATGACTAGGGCGGTGGGGGCCGTGCCTGGGGCGGGATCGCCCTGAAAGCCGGCCGGGCTGGGCGGGCAGGCCTGAGTTGATGGCAAAGGAGCTGCACGAACTACCTTCGGGTCGCAGAGTGGAAAAGCGTGTACATCGGCATGATCGAGATAAGCCGCCCGCGGTTAATGAATAAATGAACAAAAAGCTTTATTGGTGTGGTTGGTATCATGGAATAGGCTTTGACAATGCATTGGGGCCACAAATATCACACCGCGACGCCCATAAAACCGCAGTGAAGGAGACGAAGTCCTATTACGCCTCGATGTGGTTGGTGTGGCCAGAATCCTGCGGTTACTCCACAGACAAGGATTCCGTCGAGCCTACCCGCACGCCAGAAAATTCCTGGGGTAAAAGACAGGTCCGCCGTTAACCGACCCTTGTAGAAAGGATCGTAGCGCCGTAGCTCGCGTTTCCTAGCAAATTAAGCTCCGCGCAGGCCGCGATGAATTTTCCCACCCATGTCTCCCGGGTTTGGCGTTGGGTCTGCACGGTGTACAATATGCAAACACCGTCTACCTCCTAAGGGGTATGAGATATTCCTCGTTTGCCCGGCCCGCCGGCCGACCCAGTCCAGATCAGGCCGGCTCCAAAAAAGCCCGCGGCCCCGTGGACGAGCGCGGACTGCTTCTCGCAGGCCGGTCCAGGCCGAGGCCAGGACTGGCCCAGCCGGACTGCTGAGACCCCTGCAGTTGTGATTAGGGGAGGGGGGGGGGAAGCCAGCGAGGCCGCAGGGCGTGCTCGGGCTGTTTGTGCCCTGGTTGCCACACCTCGTATTCTATTTGGGCTTTGGTACATAAGTATGTAGTTAGTGACTGCCGTCCCGAATCTTCCGTCGTATGTGCAGGCATTGGAGATTTTGGCGCAAGCGACAGTCACCGGAAACTTTGATTAACACTATAAACTCTTAACAATTTCTCCCGCCACCACAATATCCCTATTAACAAACAACCAGCTTCGTATAACATTGCCAAACAACACCAAACTCCCCACACCGCTACCAGAGAAACTAGCGCACAGCCAAGTGATGCCTTCGGCATCTATCCCCGGCTAAGCAATCCCCGGAGCTCGCTGGCAGTTCCGGTCGTTTCTGCCCAAGAAAGCGGTGTCCGACCACTATTGTCACATGTCTCGATATCCGCCCCGTGGTCAAGCAATAGCCGCACAACATCAACATTTCCCCTCTTCGCTGCCCAAGAAAGCGGCGTCACACCGTTGTTCTCCGGTGTCTCGATATCTGCCCCGCGGTCAAGCAATAGCCCCACAACATCAACATTTCCCTTCTCCGCTGCCCAAGAAAGCGGCGACATGTGCTGATGTTCGACAACACTAACGCCAAGGGCGCCTCGGTGCCGGGACTAACGATTCGGGGACTGAGTTTCGGGGGTCCAGATGTCGCTACTAGCTGTTTGGTTGCTACAACAGCTGACTTCGAGATTACATCGGGGCGGGAAATCAATGGTGCTTCCTGCTTGCCACTCGAGCGTTGATCTTTCGCCGTAAGCGCGTTGTCCGATGTACGTGCTGGCGAAGGCGGCCTTGACCCTAGTCTGGTATTCGACCCAGAGCCGACCCCTAGGTACCGCTCCCCTATCCTCCGGGCACGCTCTGAAAACCGGGAGTGTTCCTTCCCTTTCTTCTGACTCGAACTCATCTGTGTTGCAACTGAATGTGCATATCGCTTGTGTGGCTTGTCGTTGACGGTGGAGGGTACGGTGGTTGCTAGCTTGGTCGTGATTGTTAGGCAATTGAGTCTTTGCAGGACGGGATCCTGAGGAACGCCGCCTGCAGAGGCGGCAATTGCCGCTCCTGCTTTCCAGTGTCAAGCGCTTATTGGTTCGGATCGACGGCAGGATGAGTCCATGCGGCAACGACGAAAGCTGTACCCAATCAAATTTTTGCCCTCCCCCAACCGCAGACGTCGCACAATGATCTAGCGATTAAAAATCCCTACACGACATATAAACAACTGTTTTGTCTGACTATACATCTCCCGGGCAAAGAATCGTCGTTGAGATAGAGTAGATGCCGTCGCGACTACTCGGTTTAACCGCGCATTTAGTATTTGCGCGTAACGATGATATGTATTTAGTTTCCAAAGGGCCCACTCTAAGTTACTGGGCGAAAAGGGGTGACGACTCGTACACCGTGCAGGTTTGTGTAACGGCACGCCGCCGTCACCACCAATGCCGAACGACTAGGTTCTGGATTGCGCGGCGCGAGGAGAAGGCTTTGGGTTTTGGGTTCTGGTTGCGCGGCGCGACGAGGAAAGGTTCTGGGTTCCGGCTGTACGGCATGAAGAAGGATCTGGATGTGGTGAGGATCGCACTCATTGTATATAAGGGTGCACTTCTGTCTGTCTTGCATGTTTCTTCTTCACGCAACAAATGTCACTTGTCGTTAGCCATAGCCGGCCCCGACCATTAGCAACTGTTCTCGTCACACGTCCCTGTCTTGCCCGTTCCACGTCCGTGCCTTGCCCGTTCACGTCTCTCCCATTCTTGTCCTTGTCCGTCCACGTCCCCACGCCCTCGTCCTGATCCTTGGTTCGCTATCCGGAGTCACGTCGAGTCACGCCCGTTACAGTTTGACCCAACCCTACGACCTTTTTTTTGCGGTGTGGGCGAGGTTAATTTGACGGGAAACGTGAGCTACGGCGCAACGATCCTTTCTACAAGAGATAGTTTAATGGCGGACCTGGCTTTAACCTTGGATAAAGGTTGAACGCGGCGGGGACCCTACAGAATCCTCATCTGTGGTGCAACAGCCGAATTCCAGCCACACAAGCCACATTAAGGCGTACTAATAATAGAACTACTTCATTGTCACGTGAAATTTGGGGATGTATCTAGAGATATCCCTGCAGTTTTAATATTAGTTTTTTCAGCTACATAGGTACCTATTCATTAGGGAGGTTCTGCAAACCTCCGTGCACTAATTTTGATTTATCACAGCAACGGACAGGGGTCCTACTACATAGAGGCAAGCAGATACGCTACTTGAAGAGCAGACCAGGGTCTTGGTCAACACCGTGAGTTACTGAAGCTCACGAAATAGCGCGATTTAAAAAATGTAAACAAAGACGATGTTTGGACGGGAGTCACAAGGATAGGGGTATAGACCACCCATCATCTCTCATGTCCACTTAGACACCGACATCTTGACAACAACACACCGAGAGACGATGCCTCTACATCTCCCGCTATGCTTGCTGCAATTATTGAAGCAATTGATACGCCTATACCGATGATGCTGTTCCACCGACACCAAAGAGTAAAACATATCGCAACTCTTCTTCACAGACCTACTCGAGTCGTCAAGGACTATGCACCGAAGCGCCTTATCGCCTACGATCCAATAATAAAATTACTATCGACGATAACTCCGACGATTGGTGCCTTGAATATCTGCGTTTTATGTAGATACTCGGACCGAGATCACTGAGTTGCGAAACAATTCTCGCTATTGCACAGGGATAATCGCCTTATTAGCAACTACTTACCTAATTTTTAGTTCGTGCACGGTCGCGCCCCCACCTTATAATTCTGGCTCACGCAAAACCTCTCAGTTTTCGAGAGCAAGCTAAACCTCTATTGGTGACCCTGGATAAATCAAGCTCTCGAGCGCGGAATCTGCAGAACCTCCCTATTAATCGCGTGGGATCTATCTGGATCATGGCGACGCACACACTTTCCCTTCCTGTCCTGAAGGTAGCTCGTTTTGCCGCCCAACCGCGCCTCTCCGTCCTGCCCCGCCGTGCCCAGCCGTCTTTTAGGACGCCGCCGTCCCGTGCACACTCCCATCGTCCTAGTTCATCCCGATAGGATTTGGATGGCTGTAGGGCGGCGGATCAGTATGGGCTTTTTTTTGGCGTCGCCATCTGCACCCAACCCACTAGACATCCCACACCAGCAAGACAGCTTCGTTGTCGGAGATAGAGTCGGAGAACTTAGGGTTCGGGCCCACACACCAGTGCCGGCGGCACCCAATACTTTCTGTTTCTCTGTAACTAGACTGGCTCCTTTAGACGTCCTCGGCCTCACCGAATACACTGCCGTCTACCTCCTTTGTGTGCCCATCTCTCTTCTTCTACGCCGCCTGCTCCGTCATAACATTTGTATCACCAGCTTCGGCCGGATCCTCTCCCGCCGGATCCTCTCCCGCCGAAACGTGCTGCCGGCTGCGAGCCTCGCACCTGTTACGTCAGACCATATCACCCCACGGTCTCTCTCTCGCACCCAAGCGGGGAAGTCGCGTGGAGAAGCTCAGCCCTGTAGGTGCCTTCAAAATATATATCTAGCTGCACGATCAGATGCTACATGCCGCTCGTATCGAGATGGGTGCTTGCCCCTGTCGGGATGACGTGCACCTCGCTTGCATTGTGGGGCGTTTTTTTTTAGATTCTAAGTGTCCGGCACTCTACTCTACATACCTACATACATACTCGCACTGCGTTATCGGCGATTAAACGCTTTAGTAAAATAATTGTATTCGTACGAGATCAAGATTGGTCTGTGCAGCAGAAGAGAACGCTAGTACAAATACAGTTGGGCGGGAGGGTGACGTCACTGTCGCCGTTGTTCAGCCGCACAGTGAATATCTACCACCAGTCTGTATGTATTCAGCCTGTCGGCAACGAGGTGACTATCCACACAGCTCCCTTCCTCTTCTCGACTGGTAGTTAGTGACGGTGACAGCGGCGGTGGTGTGGTGATGGTGTTGTCCTTGTTCGAGTACTCGCATATGTAGAGTGTCTACTGACTTTCTAGACTAGCTGCATATGACGGCGCACTTTTTGAGCCGGGTTTCCCGTCTGCTGCAATTGTGGCGCACAGGGCAACAGGGCTGATTGTTTGTTCGGGCGACCGTCCGCGCACGGAAAAACGGAGTATGCAAAAAAACGAGGTTCACGCCAACCTCGCGTGATCCCGACTGTTTGTCAACCGCTACGCCCTGCAAATACTCTAGATACAATGCACCCAGCTCCAGTTATTCACGCCACATCCTCCGGCTCTGCACGGATGTCACGAAGGATGATGCTGACGACGGCGATGCTGTCCGCATGATGGCTGTGTTTTCCTTGTTCTGCGTGGAGTCTGTCGATGTGGTTCGGTATGAGCGCGTGGAAGGAGAGCAGGGGAGGCGGTGGCGTTGCGGTCGTAGTATAAAAAACGGGCGATATTTCCCTCTCTCCGACAGAACATCCAACACATCCACTCAACCAGCTAGCAAACAACACATCCACTTGACCAGCTAGCCAAACCAACAAACATCCAGCAAACATGAAGCTCACCTTCTTCCTCCTCTCAGCGCTCAGCACGCTTGCGGTCTCCTCCTCTCCGGTCGAGAAGCGAGCGACGGTGGCCAGCACCACAACGTGTATGACGCAGATCCGGGAGTTCGAACCTTCCACTCCCCTCGGGTGCATCCGATCAGGCCGCGTGAAGCGGGTCCGTCCCTTCCTTTCCCTCCTCTATCCTTCCTTGCTGACCACCGCCGCCAGATTAACGGCAGCAATAACACCAACACGCTATTCGCGCTGACGATGCGCCCGGGGTTCACCGGCCGGACGTGCACGCTCAACTTCAACAATCCGTCGTACCTGTCGGGCACGCATGCGATCCAGCTGTTTACCCTCGGCGGCCCCGTCACCGGCGTCGAGACCTGGAACTACCGTCCGTACAGAGACGAGCACGTCGGCACCTTCACAGCCGTCTCACCGGGCTCAGCGGTCTGGACCGGGAGCTACAAGAGGACTTTCGACTGCCCTGCCGGGGGGACTAGGCTCTACTACGAAGCTGTCCCCACTGGCGACAACGACGCTGTGTACTGGAACCTTCCTAATGGTCTCGTCGTTACTGTCGACTAGACGCGGGGAGGCGGGGAGGCAGGGGCGGCGGGGGTTAGTGAGAAACGGAATATTGCTGTTTAGTTATCTTACTTAATCTATTGGAAGTTTGGTTGTGCGCTGGCGTTACTTGGAGAAGAGGATCGGGCCAGCCGCGATAACGCTGCGAGTGATGTAATGTGAGGTGACTCGGGTTCTTCCGCAGCACGCCCGTGTGGATCGGCAAGGGTGTCCGCTTTGAGGGCGACAGGCGCCTGTGTCACAAGATAGAGCGATTGACTCGAGCATGAAGGTAACTGCGGCGGGTAGCGAGGTGCGCTCCACCGACATACGTACCTACGGATGCGGGGAGGCTAGTGCAACCCCCGGCTAAGGCCCTGTTTGGGTGGGCGCGTCCGATTCGTTTTTTTGGTGGGAGGTGTCCATTCGCTTCCGTTTACATGACTAGCGTCCGTTCTCCTCAAAAAAACACCGTTTGGACAGTCACGGTCCGTCTTCCGTTTCCGTTCCTCTACACCAAAAAGTCTTCCGTTCCCAAATTGACCTCGCGAGGTCTTTTTCGCTTCCGTTCGTACAACAACCCACCCCATGCCTCCCAATAGCAAACTTCACTCGACAGGATACGTCGTAAGAAACAGCGCCTACGCTACATTTGTCTTATTCTGATATTCTATTATCAACGATGTCTATTGCGAAATCCTATTCGCACTTCCATCCGCACCGGCAAAATTTTCACCGAAGAAATTTTGAATGCCCATCCACGGCGTGTTCTCGAGATCCTACGAATGCCAATGACAACCTTTCTCGATTTACGCGACTGGGTGTCCCTGATCACCAATCTGCGAGCCACTCGTTCCGTTTCTCTCAAGAGCAGTTGATGTGCTTTCTATGGATCATCGGTCACAACAGTAGTAACCGTGAAGCTCAAGAGCAGTTCCAACACAGCGGGGAAACGATCTCTCGATATTTCCAATCAGTCCTCCGTGGGATGCTCGCCCTCTACAAGAAGTTTGTACGATTACCTCCCGATTCTACACCAACTCGTATACGGAATGATTGGGGAAAGATGTCATACTTCCAAAACTTTCGTGGAGCCATTGACGGAACCCACATCCTCGCACATGTTCCGACAGCACAGCAGGCACCATATCGCAAAATGTTCTTGCTGGCTGCAGTCTTGACATGTACTTTTTCTATGTCTGTTCCAGCTGGGAAGGATCAGCCAACGATGCCCGAGTTTTAGAGAACGCTGAACTGCACGACTTCCCACACATGACCGGACGATTGTGGCTTGCTGATGCAGGATATGGGATGAAGCTTGGATATCTGACGCCACACCGTACTGTCCGATACCATCTTCGAGAGCAAGCTCTTGCTAGACTACGACCACAAACGAAGGAAGAACTCTTTAATCTACGGCATGCACAACTTCGTAACTTCATCGAGTGGATCTTCGACGTCGTCAAGGAGCGGTTTCAAATTCTCAAGACCCCAATGTGTTGGAATTGCTTCTCCCGCTCCGGCGTAGGTGCGTCAACAGGAGTAACGCCGACGGGAGAGATGCCATGGCAACGGCGGGGAGGCACTGTGCAACGGCTTGGCATTCTTCCATAGCAGCGTCTTTCTCTTTGATCTCCTTTACACTTTGATACTTAGACATCAAGCAATAAGTCACTCAATACGTCTTCATTGAGAACGGTTCCATCACCCGTCATCGATCAAACATCTCTCTCTTTCTCTCCCTCTCCTTCTCTCTCACCTGTGATCGGGCAACCTCCAACACAATGGAGTATGATTTACGTACACAAGCGGATTTGGTATTTGTTATCTGTGCACTGCTTAACTTTATCCGCCATCGCGCAAACGGAGAGGAGGATACCTTCTACCACAGTGCTGATGCGTACGGGAGTCACAGTTTCGATTGGGAGAGACGGAGCAAAATGGGGGACAGTGGGGAGAGGTGGCGCAGGGAGGTGCGAAAGATCAGAAGGAGGCATTGCTTTTAAGGGAGACAATGGCAACTGAGATGTGGATTGATTATCAACAATTCCTTGTAGATAGTGGTAGACTCTAGCACACTGTTTCTTCTCTATCTACTCTTCATTGTCCTATAGTCTAGTCGCTACAATCATAGAAGTTTTCTTATATCCTATACATATGTATTACTCTTTCCTGAGCTGATATCGGATAATCGGAGCCACTCGTCCTGATCTTCTCCGGAGTCCATCCCCATGAACACATCTGCCTTGGCTACATTTTCGAACAGCTGATATCCCATGACTAAGGCAGTCGTTGTCCATCCGGGTCTATGTCTGTACTCAGCCTGCAGTTTCATCACTGCTTTACGAACCACAGAAACCTCAGCTACCGACTCATTGCTCCCAGACATATCTGATGTGACTTTTTCCAGACACTTCAACAGCTTGTCTCCGGTAGTGAGGTTGCGTTGGCGCACACGCCCCACAGGTGCAGTGTCAACAACAGATTTTGCACGTGGTTGCTGCGCTGAGGTAATCTCAAGTGAATCTGAGTTGCTAGATCCACTGAGCTCCGGAAGTATGTCGGTGGCATAGCGTGCGCCTTTTCCTGAGGCCTGGACGCCATCGAAAAATCTGAACCAGCTCGATCGTATTCGCAAGTGGTTTGTCTCGAAACTCACGGATACCTGGGTACTTCTGCTCTGACTATTAGTCGATGACACAAGAGGTTGCAGTGCAGGTGGAACTTACGCGGATCTCTTCTTCCCACACATAGTCAGGGGCCGTGGGTGCACCAGTGGCTTCATCTCTTCCAAATCCACTCAATGACATCAACCGAGTCCAGAGATTCCACTTCTTGAGTGCCTCTAACTTTCCCTGACACTTTGCCCAAGTGAGTGGCTGCGGTGCAATCTTTGTAACCACCTTAGCTACCTCAATCCACACATCTTTCTTAAACCCGTTATCAGATCACTTTCCTTCATGGATAGCTCGGATGAGCTCTCGTAGAAGTTTCGTCGTCATTTCTACAGACCATTGCACTGGGCGGCTACGGAGCTTCTTTGAGGTCGACTCAATTTGATCGTTATCGAATGATGATCGAACAGTGAGTTGGGACTCTGACAGACTTCGGACGGACGTTGCAGGAAATGCGGGGCTTGAGATTCGGGGTGGTGGTCGGTGACCGTGACCAGGAAACTTCAGAGCTGGAACGTGGTGGAGGCGGTGGGCTCGGCGATGGTATTGGACTGGGATCGGATCCGTGATCGTGTGTTGACTCTGGTATTTGGCTGAAGACCAGTGTTTTTTCATTTCCGTGAGGCCATATTCTGTAACTCCGGAGGTCGTGATGATTGAATCGGAAGGGAGTACTTGCGGTGGAATTTTAGTGAAAATTTTTTTCCCGTACTACGGCGGCCTGTATGTGTTGAACTTATTTTTTGATGGGGTGACAGGGATCTTTACGTGGCAACAACTGACAGTGCGTGCCAAAAAGTGCAGATGCTTTTGTCCGTTCGAGTGTGCCGTCCGTTCGCAGCTTGCGAACGGACGCACTCAGGGAACAGAACGACGGACGCCCGTTTCACCCAAACAGGGCCTAAGGAAAACACACAGAGCGAGGTGGCAGAGCAGGAGTTCCGGGGGCGGAGCGAACAGGGTGAGGAGAGAGGCTGATGGCCGAGGAGCTGGGCACCAAGGTTGAGGAACGGCCTCGCGATGTTCTGTCCCGGCCGTCTTGTGGATATGACTTTCCAGTAACGTCTAGCCGGACTGCGGGGTCTGTGCACAACCAGCGCAGGGAGAACCGGCCAATTGGAGACGAGCGCCGGCGAAAGAAAAGGGAAACAAATTTCTAATTATCATGGTGATCGGACGAGAGGTAGTAGAGTTTATAAGAGAAATCAACCGCCCATTATCTATAGTTTTATAGCTGAAATGTATTGCAAAGAGTTATTGCTGGGGAGCTGAATCGCCAGAGCGAACAACGGTATCATCGAGTACCCGGTCTTCTCTCAAGTCCGTCCTCCACCTCCACTCCCCTTCTCCCCGCCGCATTAGTTCTTTTGGTTCTTCTTTTCTCCCAACTATGTAGATACACACTCGGAGAATACTATAGCCTTCCTTTCTTCTCCTCAGTGCTTTTGACTCGTCCTGCTTCGATGCGTGCCAACGGGGAAAGCAGCCAACAACATTCTCCTTCCTTTCTCCCGTCTCCCGTTCTCACGTGCTCCCGTCGTCCAGGGGTAACTAGCGATGGACCACTCTCCCCCCTCAGTAGACGGCTTGCTGGCGGCGGGATGTCTAGTGTGTTAGGTAGAGACAGCGATGGTGGGATCTTACAGCTCCGAAAAACAAACCCTCGCTAATCTGGCTGCCGACCGGGCCCTGACCCGGCGGTGTTGGAGAAAGCTTCTCGACGCTGGCACCACCGGCGTCAGTGTGTGACATTTTCGGGTGACTCCCAAAGGAGTGAGCGAAGGAGCCCGATACGGACTAGCGCAAAGTCCGTCTATATACTGCTTGTTCTATTGCCTGTTTGCTTCTGTACCTTTTACATACTCCTACATATACAACGATAGTTCTCTCTAGCAGCTCTTGCTCCGCCTTCTCTCGTCGCTCTGTGAAGACATTCCGATACCTATTCTCTCCCTATCCCTCCTCTCACCCTGCTACCTATCCCAAAGCCCCGTAGCAACAAGAGTCCGTCCCCAGACGCATAACCAAGGCCATAATCCTGTTTTAGGTTATGAGCCCGGTGCCGTGACCGTCACGCCGAAAGGAAGAAAAAAAAAACCCATCGAATAACCATCAAAGACCACCAAGAACTCCTCCGTCTCCTCCTCCTCCTCTGTCTTCGATTTCTTTGAAGAAATTCAGCGAACATTCGATTTCACCTCCACCACGAATCACCATGTCATCTCTCGATCCCACCACTGAGAAGCCGTTCAAGCATGCGCTTGGAACTATTGCGCTTCTGAACTCAACGAACTATGCGACTTGGAAAGCAGACTGTGAAGTGGTCCTCCACGGGATCAAGGCATGGAAGATTGTTAATGAAGAAGAAAAAGAACCTGAGTACCCCGATGGAATTTCCATATACGAACGACGCATTCACGATGATTTCGACACCAGGAGGGCGCAGGCTGTAGCCATCATATATGGATCGTGTAGCCCTGAGGTCAAGATTCATCTCAATGGGGTGAAGGATCCCGTGAAGATGTGGCAGATACTGAGGGAAGAAATGGACAGCGCAAGCACCACCGTTGGTCGCTTGACACTCTTTCGCGAGTTCTCTCAACTTCGTCCGGTCCCCGGTCAACCTATCAACAACTACTTCTCCAAACTCCTCAGATTCTACAATCAGCTTGCCGGCACCCCGGAAGCGATCTCCGACATGGTACTAAAGAACCACATCTTTACTACCCTCCCCGAGATTTTCAAAGTCAACATCAAGATGCTCCAGACTCGAGCAGATGTTACAATCAAGCAAGTGCTAAGTGATCTCGGAGAATGCGAGCAGAACGAAGCGTTGGCTACGAAGCCAGATGCGGCCTCGGAAGCCCTATACTCACAGCAAGGAGGAAGAGGTGGCAGACGAGGTGGCCGAGGAGGACGAGGAAACTACCACGGAAATGGCAATGGATCACATGGTGGTCAGCGCCTCCCGATGTGGTGCGACTGGTGCAAGTCCATCACCCACAATTTCAAAAATTGTTGGAAAAAGGACAATAACAACAAACGACCAAGGGGAGGCGATCAAGACAACAGACTTGCCTGCTACGAATGCGGAGAAGTGGGTCATATGCGAAGAGACTGCCCAAAGAGGCGCAATAGGAATGGAAATGGAAACGGAAGTGGAAACGGAAGTGGCAATGGAAACGGCAATGGAAATGGACAAGGAAACGGAGGTGGAAGCGGTTTCTATGGCCAAGGCTATGGAAATGGAAATGGATCCTATGGCCAAGGCTATGGAAATGGAAATGGATCCTATGGCCAAGGCTCCGGAAACGGAAATGGATCCTATGGACATGGCCGCAGTGATGGAAACGGAAATGGCCTTTACGGACAAGGCTATGGAGGAAGTTCCGGATCTGGTCGAGGAACTGAATACCGTGGACAGAAACTTCTCCAGAATGGTCCAAATAACCCGCAATGACTCACAGGGTCGACCTCCCTCGATTCAGAGGTGATGGTCGCGTCAAGGTCATCAAGGAATTCGAGGCTTGGGGTCTGGGCCATTGACTCCGGGGCCTCACACAACTATTGCAATGACATTACCGAATTTACGAAGAACTCAATTACCGAAGCCAATATGATCATCAAACTGGGTGATAGAAATCAAGTGCACACCACGAAGAAGGGAAGGATACAATTAGGTGGGGTAAGGATTGAAGCCTATTTTGTACCTGAATTCCGAATCTCCCTTCTCTCGGTTGGTCAACTTGACTTTCTTGGTCTCGTCGCGATATTCAAGGATGGAACCTGCACCATAATCGATCAACACGGTAACAACTCTCTGAAAGCCACACTCGATCGTGGCCTATATATCCTCGTACAACCCGGATCCGCTCACGTTTCCCCTGCAACAAACCACCCACCACTTGGATCCGCTTACACCTCCCCCGCAACAAATCTTCCGCTGCACGAATCCATCACTTCCTCCTCCACAAGAATCCGAAAGCCTGACTCAATTGAAGTATGGCATCAACGCCTCGCACACCTCAACTACACTGACCTGAAGCTCGTGCTGGACTCGGACAAGAAGATGAAGATCCCGTGGAAAACAATGGGATTGTGCCAAACCTGTGTTGAAACAAAGCAACAGCAACACGTGATCCACACCAAGTCGACCCGGTGCTCGGTACCCTTTGAACTCATACACTCTGATCTATGCGGACCGATGAAACACAGCATTGGTGGCTCCCAGTTCTACATTGTCTACATTGACGACTGTACGCGCTATACGGAAGTATATTTCCTGATCATGAAATCGGCCAAGGAAATATCCGCCAAATTCCAGGCATATCAGGCATGGATCAAGGCAAGAGGCTTCCAGATCAAACGGTTCCGATGCGATAATGGAACTGGAGAATATAACAACTCACTCTTTCTGGGGATACTGATGGAAAATGGAATCACCTATGAACCATCACCACCTTACACCCAACATAAGAATGGAGTGGCCGAGAGGATGATCCGGACACTCAATACCAAGGCAAGGAGCATGATGAGGGATGCCAACGTACCGGTACGATTATGGCCCGAGGCTGTCCGCACAGCTTGCTATCTTCATAGAAGATCGCCAACCTCAAGCCTCTCTGGAAATCGCTCACCCCATGAGGCGCTATTCGGAGCAACCCCACAAATCAAGCACTTACGGAGATTCAGCTGTAAGGTGTTCAAACATGTTCCACCTGCTCAGCGAACAGAGAAGAAGTTTGGCAGCCGTTCGAGTATCGGTATGATGCTTGGATATGTCCATGATACAACAAAGATCTGGCGAATTTGGGACTTCAAGTCCGGGAGAAGTGGAAGAGCCGTGGAGTGCTCCAGCCTAGTCTTCCAAGAAGAAGAAAATGCGTATGGAAACAGCGCAGAAGATGAAAAGCAAGAAAATAAGAATGAGGATGTTGGATTTCCTGAGGAAACAGAGAAAGTCTATGACATGATTGAAGCTTGTCCAGAACCAAAAGGTAGAGTAAAAAAAAAAAAAAAAAAAAAAAAAAAAAAAAAAAAAACGAAAGAAAAGAAAATCCGTGTTCCTCTCACCCACCCCCCCCCCCCATCTTCCCCTCTCCAGCTTCGACTGCTCAGAGAAAAGATACCCAACAAACTCCTATCTATGAGACAGAGTGGAATATTGCCTGTCGGAAAAGATAGTCGAAAACATGCTTACGGGAATAAAAAAAAAAAAAAAAA
>Ga0307516_10002522_pt1 | contig 24378 bp, 30 predicted proteins | sample 19_EM_MG_FD_203310 | JGI IMG/M metagenome (GOLD analysis project Ga0307516, IMG submission 203310) | Populus trichocarpa ectomycorrhiza microbial communities from riparian zone in the Pacific Northwest, United States - 19_EM | ecosystem: Host-associated > Plants > Roots > Unclassified | place...
CCCACCCACCACCCCCCCCCACCCACACCCCCCCCCCCCCCCCCCCCCCCCCCCCCCCCCCCCCCCCCCCCCCCCCCCCCCCCCCCCCCCCCCCCACGCACCAGGCATGACATCTTCGATTTTCAACGGCGCACGATTAAACGGGTCCGTGGCATCGGAGAGCAGATGGGACTTGATGGTCTGGCGATCGATGCTCGTCCTACTCGTAGGCAGGATGACGGGGTCTTCCATGATGGTGAACATGAGCGGATCCATGAATTCGTCCGGCACGTCGCCGAGCTCCAGTTCCTCCTCGTCCTCGCGCAGCTTGACGGTCTCAACCTCGGCTGCGAGTTTTGCGAGGACGGCGATGTCCTCGCTGCTGCGGAGGTGGTGCCTCTGGAGCACCGAGATGGCGAGCGTGAAGGTCTCGGGCTTGTAGGAGCGGCCGTCGCGGGCGATGGCTTCGATGAAGGGCGCTTTCGAGGAGAGGTTGATGTACACGCCCGTGATCTCGCCCAGGAGCGCCTTAGGATTGAAGCGGTATTTTTCGGGGTTGCGGACCCGGAGATCGTTGCATTTGGGACCGACAAGGGCTTCGAGGTTGTAATCGAGCATGCCGGCGAGGCGAGAGACTATCTCGGGCTGCACGAAAGAATCTCCGATGGCGGACGTGAAGAGACTAAGCATTATCACGGTTTCGTTGCCGAACTGCATGTAGGATTGCGCGTCGCGCTCGGCTTTGACGAGGGCTTTTTCTTTGTCCGCCTTTTGCTCTTCCGTGAGGAAGCTGGCCGCACTGCTCTTGAGCTCATCTTGATACTTGCGGATGTCGATCAGTGCGGCGAGGGCGTTGTCCAGAACGTACGTCACGTCGTTCAGCAGAAGTGCGACGAAGCGGATGAAGAAGTCCACGTTGTGCTCGCTCTCTTGCTCGAGCTTGTCGCGGTACTGCTGGTTGGGCCAGAGTTGCTGGATGATCTTGGAGATGTGATAGCGCACGTTGAACTTCTCGTAGTAATGCTTTTCGATCTCTATGTTTGATGTCAGCCTCCTCCATCAAGTCCATGTAGTGGGCGGTGGAGTACAAACCGATGTAAAAGTTCATCAGTGCATGCATCAAATACTGCAGGATAAACTTGTTCCCGTGAACCAGTTCTCCCAGGTACCCATTGCCGCTGCGAGACGGGCCGCCCGCGCGTGTGCCGTAGAATATAATTTCCACAAGCTTTGACTTGAGCGTGGCTTTCTGGATGTATTTTGACGACCGCAAGAACGTCACGGAGAACACCAAGAGCTCCGTCAGTTGTGTTGAGATCAGAGCCTCCGGCGTGTACACGCTGACGAAACTGAGGATATTGCCGACAGACTCGACCATGTACTCGGGGAGGTGGCTGAACACTGCTGACGGTGGGTCCGGCAGCGGCAGACTGTCATACCAGTTAGTCGACAAGAACATCGAAGGGCAGTGACCACGACGTACGTGATGAGTTTATTCGGGTATTGGTGCAGCGGATCAACGAGTCTGAGCAGCCAGACCATCTGGTACCTCATGAACAGCAACACGGAGGCTTGGACGGTGTGATCCCATAGAACCACCTCGAGGGCGAATCTGTGGGCAATGGCACCGTCTATTCGGTCTTTGATCTTCGCAATGTTTCGGTCCAAAATCGCCAAAGCGGGAGACTTTCATCACAGTTAGTTGGTCGCTGCATGCGCCGTTGGAGTGGTATGTGCGGGACGAACATACCCCGATATATCTTTGCCGGTCCTCTTGGATTCTGGCCAGGTGTCTCTCCATCTCGGGAATGTCCCGGGCGAGTCCGTCGTGCTCGGATTCCGTCGAACCCAATCCGTAATACAGTCCCGCAGCGGTGAGGAAGAAGACCTCGGTAATGAAGTTATTTTTCCCCTCCACTGACTTGGAGTAAAACTCGGTGGAGGAATGATCGTCGGCATTCAGCTTTGTCTCCTCTGTGATGTCAAGTCTCGGGTTGCGGCGGAAGTAGTCTACGTCGATCCTATCGATCTTGGAGTAGGCTGAGTCCATGAAAGGTTCGCACAACCGTGTCAGCACCGCAGAAATGTTGACCATGAACCCGTCCGAGCTGACTGTTGCGTGGTCGACGTGGAGCGCAGCACGTTTCCTGTTCGCGTTGATGACTTTGGCAAAGAATTCGAGCACCCTTCCGCGCGACTGGTCGGAGGTCTTGCACAGCGCCGTCATGATCTGCGCCAGCTGCTCTTGCAGCGACTTTGAGGCCATGCGGAGGCCATCCGTAGCGTCCCGAATGGTGACCGGCGCCTTCTCTCTGCCGTTGGAAAAGTACTGCTTCGAAACCTCGGCCTGCAACGGCGAGATCCGGAAGAACGGTCCCAGCGCCATTACCTTCTCGAGGTCCTGTGGTTCCGCATCGCACAGGAAGCCCGGGAGATTAACGAAGATCTCCGCCAGCGGCTTGATGTGCGCTATCCGGTTGAGTGCGGATATGTACACTTTGTAGTCGTCGCACATGTTCATGGTTGCTAGCGTCGCGCTCATGATTTGAAAGGCTTCCTCGAACCTCTCTGCCAGCTCCGGTTCCTCTCCAAGTTTCGAGACCCACTCCAGTAGGATGTCCTGCGGTAATCCTTGGTCGTCTTCCGGATCCGCGATCAACCACTGGTCCAGCCGTACGGGAGGTTGATTGCCGCTTTTCACAGATCAGCAGGGTCCTCCCATTGTGTTCCGCCACATGGATAGGCCACCCACCCGAACATATCCGGCATCGTGATGCAGTAGAGCGCATAGTTGACACACATGCGCTTAGCCTCCTTCAAGACTCTGATCTTCCCCGCGTCCAATCTACTCGCCGGTGTCTTGCGCTGCAAATCCATCGCTCGTCTCCACGATCCGATCAGATGCTTAATCGGCACGACGTTCCGACCGCAGATGCCAAGGATCAAGTTGTCGAGAATCGACACCGAGAGGTGGGGAACTAGAAACGGGGGAATATCAGTTGAGCGAGCGCGCACGGTACACGGGAATCACTCCACCCACTCACCCTTCCCCGGCTCGGTCTCCTCTTGCAGGTCTTTGTACAGATCATCCAGGATCAAATACCCAGCGGAAGCGGCTCTCGGACCAGGCTGTAGCGCAAATCACCCCTTCTCAGCAGCTATACTTTCCCCGCAACGTGAGGTGTCCACACCAAGCAGGATGGATGGAGCACACATACCCTCAGAGCAACCCTAAAGATCTGCCCCAGTTTCTGATCCTCCCAAGCCTCCTGCGGGGTGAGCCCACCATCAGGTGCCAGCAGTTGCTTAAGCTGTGCACCAGCACCCGTGCCAGTGCCAGCGGCAGCCGGTGCAGTTCTGATAGTCCGCGAAGACGGACCTGGGGACGCGGCGCGCTTAAGCGACGGAGTGGGAGCAGCCTCGGGCTTTGTCGTGGCGTGGGAGGAGAGAAGTCGGGATTCCGGACGATTCTGCGGGACGGCGGCGGCCTTCGGAGCTACTTCGGACGACGCGTCGGAAAGCGGTGGGGTCGGTTCTGCAGATGGTCGCTGCTGCTGCTGCGCTTGGAGCCGGGCTAGACGCTTGTTACGTATCTGGAGGGGGAGGAGGCCAGTCAGTATTGGAGGCTGAGGCGTTGCTGGGCCCAAGGATGGATGGTAGGAGGGGAGAATTACAGCATCTGCGTCTGCCGCTGTGGGGGCGTCGGAGTCTGGGGAGGACATGGGTTGATGTTCTTGGTCTTCTCCAACGAAAGCTTTGCGGCCGACGTCTATAGTTATGCTATCGACTCCTTGCCTTGATCCAGGGAGGCGGAAGGGGCAAGAGGGAAGTAGGGAAGTGGACGGGAAGTTGTGGGGGATATATGTAGCTGGATGAATGTGGGAGGGGGGATGTGGTGGAAGGGACGGCTTGGAACAGCGCGGAGGGGTTCGTGATGTTGACGTCGTAGGGCTAGAGGCTATCCCCAACTTTTGGCTGGGATGCTCTGGCTAGCTGCCGGCTGACACTGCCTGCTGCTAGTTGCGGCAAAGAACCTTTTCGAAAACGGAAGCGAGTCCGCTGCTGCCGCGCTTAAGCTTCTGGCTGTTATAGATGTGATGTATCTATGCAGCGCACCACTTACTTTCTACCCAAAGTTTCCGAGGATAGAGTAAAAACTCAAGTCACAATGCTCCGCCCTCCGCCCCACACATAAGCACCCAGATATTCAAGTGGAAACTTATGATTACCCAGCCTAACTAACATTATATGCATGCTTCGGAGGTTAAAGCGACGTCCTCCCTCCCTCCCTCAACCCCATCTCTCTATCCGAATAGTTAGTACCTATAGGACATGCCCTCAGCGATAGCGCGACAGACTGCATCGCCGAGGCAGTCGCAGCGCTGCGCTGCAGATGCCTGCTCTCGAGGGTGTTGACGTATTTGCACACGATGGGCATGGCGCGGGTCCAGGTCAGGAACACCAGCGAGTCCATGGGCACGAGTGCTGGGGCGTTAGAGGAACCTGGTGCATATCTTGGGCGTCAGGCTGGCCACCGTCACGGCGGCCGCTGAGGCGAAGTCGGGCATTTGTATCCGTTCTTTTAAGGGGTGGGCGGAAGCGCCAATGTCTGGGGTGGGGGGGGAAGTCGAGATGTGTGCTGTGCACTGTAGTGACGAGTGCGAAGACGGCGTTGTTCGTTGGATATGGCTGGATAGCCGCGGCCTTTTATTACATACCGCAAATATCCCATCTCGGACGGACGGACTCATCCTCGACAGAGATCTACGGAACGCCCGAAGGTTCTGGAGAAGCCCGCGGAAAGCGGAGGTTGTATCCGTTTGTATGTGCCCACCGCCGGCAAGTGATAGTGGTGGATTCGGGCCAGTACGTATGCCGAAAGATCCTGGAGATATGAGCACGGTTGAGGAGCCGGGCCTCGCGGTTCGTGCCCGCAGCCTTTGTTCCTCGCTGAGAAGCAGTATGTATTGTACGCTGCAAGCACGAACGGGAACTCGTCGGGTCTTGCAGAAGACGCCAGTTCCGCAACCCAGATTATCGGGCCTTCTCTCGTCCCACCGCTAGTATGTAAGTAGGTATTCTCGATGGGAAACCTCCTCTTCCACAGAGAGCTACGCACACTTCAAATTCCCCATCGTGTGCCAACCACCCTCGTTATTCATACACAGCCTGAAGGTCGGAACTAGGGCTGAGCGAGTATGGTAGATATTCACCGATCAGATGATTCTCACAAAAGAACCCGCACAACACGTTAAACGTACATACACGCTTGGAAAAAAAAAATGGAAAAAAAAAGTGAAAAAGACACTGAACACTTGAAACGTTTCAGTGCATCGTTACCCCTAAAGTTGTAGATCCGAAGTAGATAGGTACACAGAAACAAAAAAAAAAAGTGAAGAAAAGAGAAAGAGAAAAAAGCACCAAACACACAGATTCACCAAATTTTATTCTCCGAAGCTCCCGAAACAAACAAGAAAACCGAACAGACAGAAAACGGGCCAAGCTCTAGTGCCGAGTGATCCCACGAGATCCGCCCGTACGCACCCGAACAAACGCTGCGGGGATCATTCTAGTAGTACTCATAGACGGTCTTGATGGTGGTGGGGCCAGCGACGGTAGTGACGGCCGACCCGGTGACGGTAGTCACATGAGCAGCGGGGCAGCCGGGCGATCCGGTTCCGGTGGGGCCGACCGGGAACTTGTCGGTGCTGTAGAGCTTGAAGGTCGTCGACTTGGTGTCCTTGACCGTGGTGTACATCGTGTAGTTGGCGTACGGCGGAAGCTTGACGACCGGGAGGGAGCTTGAGCTGGCAACCGGGTAGACCGGAGCAGGGGGAGCAATCGTCTTGGTGATGTGCTGTGATGCATCAGTATCGGGGTCAAGAGGGAGCGTCCGGATCTTCATACCACAATCTCCGTCGAGGTGGTGGTAGTCGCCACAGTCTTGGTAGTCAGCTGCTCGACGTGCTCCACAGGAGCAATGGCAGTGGGTTCGGCAACGGGGCCCTCGGTCTGATACTCTGTGTCGGTGAACACCGATGCAGTGATGCTGCCGGAGGAGAGCGTCGTGGGAACAGCAGACGGCACAAAGTGAAAGACCGTAGTGGTCTCCGTCTCCGACGGGTCGACCAACGCCGTGGAGTAGTAGTGGGTTTCGTAAGCTGTGGTCGGCATCTCGATAGTCTTGGTGATCGTCTTGGTGATAGCGCGCCCGTCTCCGAGGGTGTAGGTAACAGTGACAAAAGAGGTGGTGGGAGCCATGTAGGTGGTCGGAGTAACCACCGGCTCCAGAGGAGCACCGGTTCCGGTTCCGATAACACCGGTGGTCACAGTGCCATTGTTGCCGTAGTGCGCAGCGGCGCGACGGTGCATGTGGCCATCGTGGGGGGCAGCGAAGGCATGGGGGGCAGCGAAGGCATGGGCGGCGGAGACGGTGGCAGTGAAGGCACCAACGATAGCAATAACGAGTTTGAGGGAGACCATTGCTGCTTCTCTCGTAGTGGTATTCGATCGAAAAGTTTGGCTATTCTGCTGCCGATTCGAGGAGAGTCTCGGCGGGGAAAAGAGTGACAGAGGGTCAAAGAATGTGGTGGGGGGAATGCACAACCGGACCGAAAGAAGGTGGAGTTTGGCTGTTGGGGATGGAGAGCGGAAGGAAGGTGGGATGGGGGAGAGAGAAGAAGAAGTAGCAGCGGCGGCGCAGCAGTCCGGGATGTCCCGCTGTTGTGTTTGCGCCGAAGGGTCGAGCCGCCGCACAGAAAGAGACGGCTTGGAGCCAGCCACGACGCATCGCCAAATCTCGGAGAAGCATCCTATCTAGCATGTTCGACATCCGGGGGTCCTCCTCCCCTTCGCATCAGCAAGACGACACGCCGCAGGGAACAACTGCACATTCCGAGTGTCGTTCCAGCCAACCCTCGCTGTCGCTTCCGACGAAACCCGCTCGACCACCCACCGCCACGGCCCTCTCCGCCGCCGCTTCACTGGGGTCGCTTCCGCCGAGGGCCGGGAGGAGGACCTGTCCGGAAGCCCAACATTTCTGCCGAGTCCGCGGTGGGATGTTGATGGAGGTTTGTCGTACGCCGCGATCACCACCTCCAGCAGCGCCGCCGCAGAGTCACAGCACCCAAGAGCGGACACGGGAGATTGCATTTTGCGGCGCGAGCGAAGATGAAGAAGGGGCAGCAGAAGGGGCGAGGTGGACGAGCGAGAACCCGAGCCAGCGCCAGCAGGTTGCCGTCGCCGTGCACATCCGCGCTCCAGTCTCACAGCTGGGTACGTATCTGCTGCATATTCGTGAGGGAGATGCCAGGGGTTAACTAGCGGCAAAGGAAAAAAGGAAGCGCACTTTCGACGCAGGTACATACCAGCTATCTAGATAGCCGTCACGCCGAATCAGAGGTGTCTCTCCCAACGGCTGAAGGAGGAGAATGGCTTTTCCCCACGGAGCTATGATACATCATAGGCGGCAGACAGCAGGCTTCCTCCGAAACAGCCGCTGCACGCTGCCTGCCTGCTTGTCTTGTGCTTGGTGTGCGGCGGACAGCGCCATCGGTCGGAGATTTCCCTCTCGCTAGGAAAAAAACGACGAAAAGAACCAAAAAATGAAACGGCGAAGAAGAAAAAACAATCCTTGAGCAAAGTGCTATGACCACCTAGCATCATGTATGTACTGGCAAATCTCCTCCCCGAGTGAAACGATCGAGCTCAGGTCCGATGTACGGGCGATAACTAACAGCAACTACATAACAGGGCCGCTCCCGCGATAATTGCATATGTGCTGACTGTGCGGCATGACACGACATGCCGCCGTCCAGGCTCGTGGCCAAAGACAGCATAGCTAGCATGCTGGCCCGTTGACGCTTGCGTCTGTTGCGGCTCCGTCCAACTCTAAACCCACTTCCACAGCACGTCCAGCCGTCCAGGGATCATGGGCGCCGGGCTTCGCCGCTCACAGGCTCCGCTCCACTATACATCCGACGAGTCGTCTGGATATGGACATAACCTCCTGGTACATACATAACTGCACTATACACACACCGGCATCTGCGGGACCACCGACCATCTCGGTGTCCGGCTTGTTCCTTTGTCTCTCTGCTGTAGGTAGTTGGTTATCTGCGTCGTCTGCGGCGCGCATGCATATCCACATACATAGTTACATCTGTGCATCGTCAAATCGCGATTCGGAAACCGTACCGACTGATCGTGCGACCGTGCTCTCTTCGGCTTTGCTCGTGGGTGAATCGAGGACGCACAGCGTTTTGCTTCTTTTCTTTTTTGCTCTGCTCGATTGCCCGCGCGTCAGACAGCCAACTGAAATTTCCGAGCCAGACACATACATGATACTTGATACGGCTCGGCCTTCGATCCGAAACCCACGCCTCCCTCCCCCCTCCCCCCTCGCGCCGCATAAGTACTTAGTTACTTACAGCATCAAAAAAAAAAAAAAAAAATGACATCTGCATACCGCAGCAGAAATACGCCATGTGACCGGACCGGACCGGCTTGCTGTTTCCTGGTGTCAATATCCGAGCGGCACCGGAGGGGTCGGTGTGGTAGATATATACTTGCGAGTGACGGTGTCGACTGCAGATATCTGCGCCATGATTTGCTGCAATACAAGTTACTTACTGCAGATAATCGCCCCACAAGCACAAATGCAGGCATCACCCTCAGCCCACAGACCACGAAACCATAGAGAATGGCCGGCCGTTTTCTCGCAATCTGTTCCTCCCCCCAATGTAACTCTGCAGAACCCTTGCTCCCAGGCCTACTACAGCGCTACTCCATAGCACGGGGTGCACTCTATCTTATCCTCCAGTCCAGAGCACCTCCCACAAGCGCCAGCCCGCACGCCACACACACACACACACACGCACACACACGCACACGAGCAGTTAGTGGCGAGTACGCCTGAACCTGCGGAGTTGAGGCTTTCCCTGGGCGGTTCTTGTCCTTACCGGCTCGAGTACACGCTTGCACCTCTTGTGCTGCCGTGGTTCGATCGCGGTACAACCGTCGACGGTGGTGGGAATAACCGAGTGATATGGCATGGACGCGCACGGCCTCTTCGTATCACCCTTGACACAGCGGTCTCTACGGCACTCCTGTGGTGTCCCTTAATGGAGGGACGAGCTGCAGCTGCCAGCTGCAGTCGCTTTTCACGCGTAATTACCAGCACCACCCGACAGCGCTCAACATTTACTCGAGCTCCGTGCTGATGGCACCGATTTCAACTAAGATCGCACGACACCTCACTCGCTCCTCGGCTGCCAGACAGACAGATGGATGTATTAGCTTCTATCCGGTGGCTATAAGTACGAGGGCTCCAGAACCGAACGCCGGATGACCCACATCACAGATCCGCCTTCTCCTCCTTGCCGGTGCCGTCCTCGTCGTGCTCCTTCAGGGTTTCGGGCATTGGGTCACCCTCGCCCTTGTGTTTCTCGAACTTGGGCAGGCCGTCCGCCACATCGACGGCCCTCCTCGAGTAGAAGATATGGCACCTTTGGGCGATCAGCGGCACGATCCACACCGGGTGCCAGTGTGGAGGGGGGACTTACGAAGGGTACCACTCGCGCTTCTCCTTGAGGCTGGCGAACTTGATGAGGGTGGGGAACAGCATGAGCATGTTGCGGCCCTCGTCCATGATGGGGGACCTGCACTTGCCGCACGCGACCTTGCACGGCAGCGTGTATTCGGCGCTGTTCTCGCCGGGGTTGTAGTAGACGAGGTCGTCCCTACCGCGCGTGAACAGCACGTCGTCCTTGTGCACGATCGCGGCCCACTGGAACGGCGCGCCGTGCAGCCGCTGGCACGTCTGACAGTGGCAGAACTTGGCGTCCAGCGGCTTCGCGCGCGAGATTGAGTATTGCACCGATGTGCAGAAGCATTCCGCCATCAGGACCGCGTGAAACGTCGTCGTCGCCGCCGTGAGCGAGTACGGCGGCCGGTCTATGCGGTTCTCGTGCACGATCCGCTTGTGGTGCTCCGCCAGACCGCTGGTGTCCGAGTCGTTCTTGTGGAGCTCGTCGCCCGTCATCCTCGATGTCGTTGCGAAGAGACGGGTGTACTGACTGTCGTGGTGGTGGTGTGTGGCGATAGGGGCGGTTGTGCGGATGAGATTGGCGAAAAGTCGTGATGTAGGTCTCATGGAGATGGATGGGGGGGAAATTATATAAGGCTCTACCGTTCGGACGAGAGCCGTGGAATTTGGTGTTTCTTCATTCCGTCATTGTTGTGGTGCCCCAACTCGGTTTGTTGTGGTTGGTGTGACGTCAAGGTTACCTCGACGTCTCAATGGCCGAGGAAAGCGGCCATGATGCGGTCATGCTGTAACGCGCCCCGTGCCGATCTTGTACCGCTCGGAGAAAGCGCGCAAAAGGTCCGTTCCCGGCTGGCGGCTGTCGTGTGATGTCAACCAAAGGGGGGAGAATTTCTGCTGGGACATCAGATATCACGCCTCGTCGAGCCGATCCATTGTCTCGATCGGCAACCCCGCCGGTCTAGCCGTAAGCACAGTGGATGGAGACGTACATCGCCGCGATCTAGGTAGGTCGCATGCGGTCAAGTGAATAGACCAAAAGAAAAAAAAGTGATGAATGCCCATCGAAGTTTATTGTCCAATGACTTCTAGCATTACACCCAGTCGAACCCCACCCCCGCGGAGCACCGAGTACACACATAGCATTAGGCGATTCCCTTTCTCCTCTTGTACGCGGCATTCCGCTTTCCCTTCTTCTGCCACCTGGCGAACGGATTATTGTTCTTGACGTCGACCTTGGGCATGATGCGGCCGATCTTCCAGTTCGGCGGTCTGTGGACGTAGAAGCCGTCTTTCGCCTCCGCGTCGGCCTTTGAGAGCGGGGTGCCGAACGGCACGACCTCTCTGGGCTGCTGCTCCATGGCCACTTCGACCCGGCCGAGTCGCCGCACGCGCGCAGCGTTGAGCGGACGCGGGAGCACCTGCGACTCCCGGAGGGCGACGCCGATGAAGCGCCGCTTCGGCTGCGCGGGGTCCTTGTAGTACCGCACGAAGCCCGGCGCCATGGCGAAGATGGTGTGGTCCCGTCCTATGCCCGCATTCTCGCCGGCGTGCCAGACCGTGCCGCGCTGACGGTAGATGATCATGCCGGTGACTACTTTCTCACCTGGGATGAGGGTCAGTCGGAGGAGAAGAGAACAGAGGAGAGGAGAGGAGGCGGGAAAGAAAAAAGGAGTACCAGCAGTCTTTTTGGCACCCAGTCGCTTGCCCGGTCCGTCTTTCGCTTTGTTGGCGCGGCCAGAGGTCGCGTGCGAGGCGTGGCGGGCTTGGATTGTGCTCAGGATTCCCGTGCGAGGCGGGGCGCGAATCGCATTGAGCGGGGTGGTGGCGATGATGGAGGAGGAGACGATCGCTGAGCGAACGGGGTGCGCCGGTGCGAGGACGACGATGGGCGCCCGGAGGACACCGAGTACGCGAGGGGCGAGCATCAGGAACGGGAGTTGCAAGGTTCGGGAGTGGTGTCGGCGGCGGAGCTTGAACTTTTTACCTGTGCACGAGAGGTGGAAGCCGTGGTCGCAGCTTATCCCGGAGGCTACATAGCTGGTGGCTAGCTCGGCACGTGTCCGTCTGCTTCGTCCGTTTTCCGTCTCTGGTTCTCTACTTTCTACATCAACTCACACCTCCAAACAGCAAACTTCCCCGATAATGGATATGATAGCTATGTCGTAAGAAGCAGCGCCTATCTATATATGTACTTATCTACGCTATTCGGATGCTATTAACAACGATCTCTGCTGCGAAATCCTATCCACACCTCCTTACATCCGCACCAGCAAAATCTTCACTAAAGTGACAAACTGGCAGCAGAATTACCTACCTAGTGAGTAGCATTCCTCCCTGAGCAAACTTTTCCTGGTACAGCCCAGCTCGGGTGCCCGAGGCCGGTCAAAAAAAAAGGCATTTACACATTCTGGTCCACCATATCTGCTGTCGTGACGGGGAGGGTTTTGTCCAAACAGGACTCCTAGGGAGTTCACGAGTTCTTGATTCACCACCTAAAGAATACATATTTCCTGAATTGTCTCACACGATTCCCCCTAAGAGAAAGTCTCCACCACCACCACCACCACCACCGCCACCACCACCACATTCCCTTGCAGCACCCCGTGTCTTCCAATACTCCAGTTTTGTAGCGAGAAGAAGAAAGGAAATTCTTTGTAACCATCGTGTCATAACAAGATTTGAGTTCGTAGCAGTCGTCAAAGAAACTTCATGGTCGTAACAGGTCGTAACGGGTCATAACTAGTACTGAGATCGGTATCACAGTTGAAACACGATGGAGAAATGAGACGAAGAATCAAAGAAGAGAAAAAAAAGGGGGGGGGGAGTATTAAACCTGAAAGTCTAGAAGTAAAGTATAACCAAGTGTTCCCATGCGAAGAAAAAGGAACCGAGGAAACAATTATATAGAAACAGCACGCGGTATCGAGAGAAACAGGAATAAGAATAACGATGCTACGGAGGATAATCACAGAATGTATGATGCCAGAGGGCCTATGTAAAATATGAAGGGACGGAGGTGCCGGGGAAGGGGAGAGGAACGAAATGCAGACGCAAAAACTCCAATCAATGCCCGGAAGAACTATAAACTCCTTCGCAAGAACGAATAATGTGAAACCGATCGAAAGATGCTGTCCCTGTTTGAGGAAGAGAAAGAAGAGGGTAGAGATGCCGAATTTACTGGCAAAAATGTCAACGGGACGCAAAATGGTTGCGACTGTCCCGAAGAAAGCGGGAATAAACAACCGGAAGATGACATGCGTAGGAAAGAAACATCACGTCCATATTGCAAAATCAAGCAGACAATACGCCGTTACAATCTAACCAAAAGCCGCCAAACTTTTTTGCACATGAGTAGGGGAATCAAGAGAACGAAAGGGAAAGGGTGAAGTAAATGGCCGGGAAGAAAGTAGAAGCAAAGAGAGAGAAGAAAGCGAAATCAGGCCCACTCCTCTCGTTGGGACCTCAGATATTTACGGGCTAGTTCGTCGCCTCCCTGGGCCGACAGCTCCATCCAGTGATACGCCACGCACATGGTAGCAGGATCCCTCTTCTCCGGATCCTCTCCCTTGGCAACCATCATGTCGGGCCGGAAAGTGTCCTTCGGCTTGGACAGAGGCTTTGTGGTCCTGGGAAGCAGCGATGGGTTGGTTAGGTAGAAGATGGCCAGTTCGCGCTGGGCGGTGGGGTCCCCTTCCCGAGCGGTGATTATCCACATGTTGGCCGCATCCTGCATCGAGTACCGGAGGTAGTCGGCATTCTCGTCACCTTTTTCTTTGCCGGCGTTTTCGGATTCTCTGCCATTGGCGTCCCTGGCGACGATTGCGTCTGCAATCTCGACCATTGTGCGGCAGACATCCTGTTTGAGCCCCAGCGCGGCGAGTCCGGCATCCCAAAAGGCTTTACCGACCTCGGTCATATCAAGAATAGACGCAGGTACGAAGGCAGCAACGTACTGAAGGTCGCGGAACAGCGTGGCAGGGCGGATGTCAGACTGTCTGAAAAGGCTCTGGAGAACATCCACAATCATGTCGGTGCTGGGCGCAGTCGGCGACGATGAACAACGGGCGCCATTAACACCACCGTTGTTTGTTGCATTTGACCGACGCTCCTCGAGATTGGCAATGGCCTCTTCGATGTTAGAAGGTTGAGAGAGCTGCACGCAGGAGACGCGGGAAGTGGCATCGCCCATTGCTCCGAGGAATGGCGGGGTTGGGAGCGACGGCAGTGTCGGTCTATCCGATGACGAATGGCGGGAAAGCGATGCGACGATTAAGCGTTCCAGTTCATATAGAGCGTGGAGCTTCTGGAACGGGTTGGGGTGCGTCGAGAACTTGAGCAGGAGCCTCCGGAAGGCGTGGCCATATGGGAAAGCCATCAGACCACCTTTCCTCGTAACCGAGAACTTGGATGACCGGGCTGTAGCGTCGCTGGAAGACGAATTCTCTTCCCCGGAATATGCTTCGCGGCCGACCGTTTCGAACGTGGCGACCGGAGCAGCAAGCTCGCCCTTCCGGTCTTTGCCCAGACCCAGCGCCTCCAGAGTGCCACCTGCCTTGTCCTTGCGCATAGCTTTAGTGCTCTTCTTCTTGGACAAACCCTTGCGTATGCTCGCCGGGCAGGACTTCTTCCTCTCTCTCTCTCTCTCCTTTCGCTTGGCCTCTTCCTGCTCCTCTTTCCTTTGGATGCAGTCATCTCCCAGGCCACCAGAAAACCAGGCGTCAGTTTCGCTTCCACGACTGAAGACTTCCAGCCCAAGGTCACTCAGGAGCAGACCAGTCAACGACTGTTTTAGTTCGGCGAGGAATTTCTTCTTCTCCTGTGTGATCATTTCGGACGTCTTGAGGAGGGTAGTCGGCGAATGCGCCGTCTTCGGTCGCCCTGACGCAGCGGCATGGGTATTATGAGACGAAAACGGCGACCAGAATGTGTTGTGCGACTCCGACGACAGGGCGGGACTCGGCATCCCAAATAGATCTTGTCTGTCCACCGCATCCATAAGCCCAGTGCTCGATCTAGTCTGGCCTTTACGGCTTTGCGGAGGATCGTGCAGAGAGCCAACGAGGTTTGCAGACCTATTATTATTCCTGCCAAACAAGTCGCTAGTACTCGGTCTCCTCAACATCTCTATACTCCGTCGGCTATTCCGCCCATCTTCGCGCTCGGGTTCGTAGTCCTCGTCACCTGCGACGCTCAGTGTACCTACGCCTGCAAGGTACAGTTCACCCTTCGGGCGGTTAGGAGACATCTCTCGATCGTCACGCGAGAACAATTCACTGGACCAAAGGACAGGTCCATCAAGTATACCATCGCCCACCAGCTTAGTAACGCACTTGTCGATTTCCAAGCAGAACCGGTGAATACGTTCTTCGCCTTTGCAAAAGTTCTCGACCGAGTACTTGCTCAGGTATTCCGAGGTCATGGCTGCCTGCTCGTCACTGAGCTTGTTCGGGCCACCGTGTTCGTTGGTCGCCGCCAGGATGTCGATCAACGTGTCCGACTTGAGTAGAGAGAAGCTGTTTGTCGACATACGGTGCGTCAGGGTGGCTCGACTCGTAGCCTTCGTCGGAGGCGGCTTCGGTGGTTGCGGCAAGGTCATTCTCTTCAGAGCCAGAGCGACATTCTTGGCTTCATCGTAGGCGGCAGAATTGCGAACATCAGTGACATACCACATCTTGTCTCGGAGGTCCTTGATCTTCTTCATCATATCTTGAATCGAGGAGTCAAGTCTCTCGTTGGCCTGGGCAGCCCAGGCAAACCAGTGTTCGTATTCGTCCATGGCGGCCGCCCACCTGTCAATAGCGCGGCTGGCAGAGTGAGAGAAGATATGAAGCAGAGGGGCGAACTCGTTTCGTTGCAGCGAAGGCGCAACCTTGCGAAGTTGACTCCCGGCTCGGAAGTACATCTGCGCCGAGACATAGTCTCCTCTGGCGTAGCACTGGCTGTATGCGGCCTGAAGCATGGTCACAAGGAGTCCGGTAGGCTGTTGCCTCTTAGGCTTTTCCGGGTCCATAGGTGTGCCTCGAGACCTGTCGGGAGCAGGTGGCTTGGGTTGGTTCTTGGCAAACATGGCCGTCAAGTTGCTCTGGTGGAAAGGGTTACTTGGATCCAGCTGAGAATCTGGGGGGGATGGAGGGGCGGGGGTGGTCATGGCCTTCTTCAAGACGGGTCTCGCCTCGGGTTCGGTTTCGGTCTTGGCCTCTTCGGGAATCTCATACTCATCCACCAGCTTTAGGATGGCTTGCTTCAGTTGGTCGTAGTCGCGATCGAGTCCGTTTAGCTCTGTGGGCCGATCGTCTTCGCTGTCGCTGTCATGCTCGTCGCTGTCGTCATCCTCATCGTCGTCTTCCCACTCTTTTCGCATCCTCAAGCTCAGTTCCTCACCGTCCGGAGAGATATAGATAACAGCCCACTTCTCCGCACACGGGTGACAACGACCAACGACAGCATCGTATCCCAGTCGCCCCCGCATAGCCTCCACAGCAGATCTGACCTCAGCAGCGCCCGATTTCTCGGGGATTGTCATGGGAGTTTCTGTTCCTGCCATAGATGGCGGGGCCATGTTGAATGACGATGAAGGTGACGGGATGGACACGAAGGAACGTTTGTCGTCCTGGAAACTGCCGCGCTCCAATAGGGGCGCGGTTACCGATGCAGTTTCGCTGGCCAGAGAAGAACTGTCATCGCTCATGACAGATCCTGCACCAGCATCGAAGGTTCCGGGCGACTTGGCCTGCATCCGGGAAGATGCTCTGCTGGACAGCCGTTTTTGGATATCGCGGGGATCTATTTGAGTGGTGAGGGAGTTCGGATAGATAGCGTTACAGAGAGTTATGATGTCGGCGGGGCAGACAACAAGAAAGTGTTGCACTTCTGACGTTTCCGGTGGAGATGCAACAGCTTTGGTGGAGACAAGAACGGGAGGCGTGTTCATGGGCCGAGGACAGCGGAATCTCTCCAGAAGGTTCTCTATATGTGTTCGGATCACAGGCTCTACCGGAGAACTGGTTTTCCTATTGCGGGTCAGTACGCCAAAGGAAGGGGGGGAGCCCTATACCGGATCAAGGAGAGAAGGCCGAACATACCAATCGCCAAAGACCACACTGACAGCGTGGTTGTACATCTTCTTAAGGACGGGGCGCAGGATTTTCAGCCGAGAATGTTCGCTAATATGGTGGCCGGTCATAATCCCATGATACTGATCGGTCGGTTCGGTTAGCAGCAGTAGCGACAGCGAGGCAGGTAGCCGGAATTTACCTCTGGATAAGCGACGCCATTAGCCAGGAAGCGGTTGAAGAACCATTTCACGACAATCATGATCTCGGCTTGGCGTTGTTTTTTGGGATCGTCCATTCTCTCCAGAATCGCATGCCCCAGCTCCAATATACCCTCCGGAATTCCACCGGCACCGGGTTCGTCGTCCAAAACCTCGAAGAGTCTCCTCTCTGCTTTGGTCCAAAACTCTTCGGCGAGGAGGTCGTGTTTTCCCCGAACGTCCGATGACCGGCCGGTTGTTTGCTCTTCGGCGCGTTCCACGAGAAATGAGCCTTCCTGGACGAGATCCATGATGCAGATCTCCAGATTCGCCTTGGCTGGCCACTCTCGCATCGCAGTCCACGAATCCATTACACACATCAGAAGCGATTCTCCCTTATTTTCGGCGATCAGTCTGGCGCAAGTGGTCGCCCAAATGTCCAATTTTCTCGAGTCTTCGGGAGAATCGGGTCCGGTGGAGTTGGCGAAGACAGTGTGTAGCAGAGTATATAACGGGTCATTACGATGGAAAGCGAGGAGTCGCTCGATTGGGCTCGGCATTGGACTCAGCTGTGGATGTCCCCTCACCGACGCAGTCCCTCGCCTTGAGGCCTGTTGTGGGAGAATCGACTCTTGAGGACTCGGTTGGTGGTGAAAACGGGCAAGCGCTTCGAGCTCCGAGTTGGATAAGCGGCTCAGCCGACCAGCGAGGAAAGACGGATTCGTTCTAATGCTCTGGATGAACGTCAAGATTGTTTCTCGCGCCTGAGCAGGAAGCTGCTGGAGAAACGAGATGCCAGCCGGATAGACATCCTGATCATCGTTGGACTTGGAAGCCTTAGAGTTCAACTCCGGTTCCAGCATAGCGAACCGGCGGCCGGCTTCGCAAGAGTTACGCACATCGTGGATCGCGTTGTAGAGAGCGGCAAACTCCGACTTCTGATCGGATTTGAAGTGATCCACCAATATCTTGTGGCACAGGTCGCCCGTTCTCGTCAGCCGCGCAGAGATACCGTTCGCTATCAGGGATTTCTGAAGACGCAGTTTCGACTGCGAGTGCTTCTGTTCATGGTAGGCCTGCGACTTCACAAGTTGCGCCAACTCGAGCACGGAAGCATTTGTGCGTACGGTCGAGGGGGGGGGAGCACGGTAGAGATCTGGCGAGACGAGAGGTAGCTTGCCTGCCGGAGCGGTGGCCGCGGGGTGGGCAGGAAGAGCAGGGCGTTGTTTCTTCGACGACCGCTTGTGCGAGTTCCGCCTGCCAGCAACGGTCATATCTTGCGTCGGCGCGGGTGACGAGGGACGAGACGTAGGTGCCGAGGTACCAGATGGCAGTTCTACAGTCGATATCGGCGGAGGAGCGGGTGACGGGGGCGGGGGCGGCGGCGGCGGCGGCTGGGTTTGCAGTTGCGGTGGTGGAGGTTTTAGGGGAGCGGCGGAGGAGGGATCTGGGGGAGGAGAAGCGAGAGGAGGCGGAGGCTGTTGCTGCAGAGCAGGGGACGACGACGACAGCGACGGGGAGGAGGGCCGCGATGAGGGCGCAGGCAGCAAGGCTACCGAATGGCAAATTAGCTATGAGATGTCCTTTTTTATTCTCTAACTGGGTTGCAGCAGCATCGATCATCAAGAATGGGAGTGGACGATTGCCACGTTAGCTGCTGCCCTGGCGCTCATCCAAGCGGCATGGCCGGCTGGTCTCCACCGCGCGAGCGAGCGGACTAAGGTCACTGTGCGCACACAGCCCAACGGCAACAACCACCACTACCACTCGACCTCCACCACCACCTCCACCGCCACCACCACCACCACCATCACCGCCGGCGCCAGCCCGCGCACAACCACGGCCGAACCAAAATCCCAGCAGCACTGGAGGCCGATCGACTATGGCCGGCCGAACAGACAAACGAACGAACGAATGACACAGGAGGGGAAACGTACAGGTGGTTGAGGAAGGGAGAGGTTCAGATTCCTTCATGAGTCCATGGAGGTACGGGACGAGATGGGTCGAAGTCAATATAAACAGGTAAACCGCAGGTTTATTTAACCAGGCGTGGTCGGTTTCGGAGAAGGCGCGAGAAGTTGTAGGTTTTGACTCGGGACGGGCACAACGACGACGACAAGAGAGCGAACGGGGCAACCAACGACGCAGCGGTAGTAGTCTACTAGTAGCAGTAGACCACGGAAGAAGAAAAGAAAAGAAAAATCAACAAATCGCCAACGACGATTGGAGCTGGGAATAGATGCTTGGGGCAGAGCAGCTAGAACGATAGCGCCGGCAGAGAAGGAAGGGAAAGGGAAAAAAAAAATAGATGGCTTGATTGCGACAGAGACTGGGGAGTTGCGGGCGAAGACGATGGAATCGCAGAACTGATGAATCGGATAGCGAGAGACGCGCTGAGGTGGGGCGGGAGGGGGGGGGAGGGATGACAGATGCGTGAGTACGGCTGGGCGGGGCGGGGGGGTGGCGGTGGATTCTGCGGTGCCTTGCTGCTGGTTGCTGCTACCTGCCTTGGAGAATAGTGATGCTGTGCTGCTTGGGCTGCTGCTTCTGCTGGAGCTGACTCGACAGCAAAGCGATTTGCTCTCCGGATTCTGCGGTCGGCGGTTTGATTCGTTCGTCGTTGGGGGGGAAGCCGAGATCTGACTGCCTTGCGGACTTGAGGATGGAGTAGATACCTTGTATGTATGCGGTAGAAGGACGCAGTGGTTTTGTTTTTTTCTTCGCGCGCGGGATTTGAGCGCGAGGGGAGACTGGGCGGGATAGATGCGGAAGGGCGAGAGGGTGAGCTGGCGACGAACGGGATTGGGTGACCGGGCGTGAAATGGCTCCGTTGCGGAGCAAGGAGTTGCATATGGTTGGCGGGCGAACGGGCTATACGTACGACGAGAGAAGTTCATCTTTCCGCAGCTCTTTAACGTCTTCAGCTTCCGATTCTGCTTGCTGTTCAGCAGCAGCGTCATGGGGGGAACCAGCAACCGGTTACATCATCAAACCACGGTGGCAACTGAGTCATCGCTCGATATCGACCGCTGGAAGTCTCGGGTCGAGTTTCTGCTCTTTGTTTCATTTTCGTGCCTTGCTGCCCCTCGCCCATCCCCAAGCTCCTCCGCCGATCCTCCTCCGCCGCCCCGTCCCTCCCCTTTGCTCTGTTCCTCGAACCACAACTTCGCAGCGATGTCCAAGCACCAGGGCAGATGGATGGTGCGCTCGAACCGACTGCGGGCATGTCTCGCACTGCTGGCCAATCTGGCCGGCCGGCCTGGTGAGGAGGGGTACTCTACATATGGCGCTGCTCGGTGCCGCGCCTTCCAGTGTCACAAGGAACAGTGGAGGCCCGTTTTCGACTCTTTTCGTGCGGCTGCATGCTGGTGATTTCCGACGACGGGCTGCGATTGGCCGGGCGGCGAAACGACAGCGCAGCGACAGGGGTCACATGCGACCTTGGAGCGAGGCTCGAACCTCACCTCGCCTCACCACGCCTCCGCTTCTTCGTCTTCTTCGTCTTCTTCATCTTCTTCACCATCGACTCCGGCGCCCATCCCACCACCGCCCGTTCCGGCATCCCCGACTCCCCCCGACGTTGGTGCTCTACCTGCTCTGCTGCCATCTCAGCTCGCCCTTCTCTGCTGCCATCTCAGCTCACCGTCCTCTGCCCTCAGCGCCGCGGTCGGTCGGGCGTGGCAGTCAGCATCTGCACGATCCTGAATCTGTCCGCATGTATGTATCTACACGTACCCTGGCCTCGGCCTGCCTTGGCATCTGGGTGAAACGAACCTTCGAAGCTTGTGCTTATCGCCGAGCGCGAGAGTCCCGCAGACCCCATGATACATATGGTACCTTCTGTGCGTCCGTGGGCGTAGTGCGCAGTCTTGGGCGCGCACACACAGATACGCCGCTCCGCACGCTGCCGGCCTTGCGTTCGGCTTGTCCGACACCATTCCGAACCTCCCCGCAGAGGCCGGAAGAAGGCCGAACATCGGCAGTCTGCTTCTCGTGCTCCTCGTCGCCGTTTGCATCCTCTCCCTTCCCCTCCTGCTCTCGCCCCCCCCCCCCCCCCCCCGCATCCAGCATCCACACATCCAGCCGCGCTTGGAGCTGAAAGAACGACTAGTGTGCCCACATTAACCGTAGATTGCTGCGTGGATCATGGGCTCCGACCTTCGGTATCTGCTTGGGATATGTACACCGTCTACGTCGGTCCGGCACTTGCTCTCATCGCAGCCGTGCCCGCGTGGCCCGTTTGTGACCACCTCCGGACGCAGCTGCCGGCGAGGACGATGGAGGTGAAAGCGGAAGGCCACGGAGAGGAGAGATGCGCAGACAAAGCGAGGACGCCAGGTGAGCCTGCCAGCCATGTGCCGACCGCGAGTTCGTCCGGCGCTGGGCTGGATACCATGTAGATATCTACCGCTTTGGATACGGGCTGCCTTCCGGGTGCGGGCGTTTGGCTGTTTGCATGGCCGTCCAACAGCCATGCGCTGGTCCACCAGCAGAGCAGCGCCCGGCCATCGCCCGAGTTCTCTGCAGTGAATCCTACGACTTTCCGTTCCGATGTCATACGTTCGATGGTGCTTCCATATTCCGTTTTTGTTCGCCGCTCGCTGTCCGGATGGGATCTCGATTCGGGAACGTGCGCCATTGACGACGACGAACACCGGCCACGCTGTCGAGCCACTCTGCGGAAGCTTCGACGATAGAGTGCTTCGGTGTAATCAATCGCAGGCGTCTCGGCCCCGTGGGGTCTTGATATACATACATAACTCCACAGCACTCTAAGGGCACAACAGCAGCAGCAGCAGGAGCTAAGGATCCGAAACATAAGCGCACTAGACGCGGGTATATGTATGAGAAGTCGAGTGAGGGCGAACGATGACGGTTGGAGGTGGCGAAACATCGAACCGTCTCGACGTAAGTGGGCGTGGAGAAAGGTCCTATTGGTTTCCACACCCCCGCGACGACAAGGATATCTGTATCACACCACCAACCAAGACCTCCCGTGAGACCGTACCGTCTGTTGTGCGTGCAGTATGTACTCTGCTCTAGGGGCTTCCCGTCGGACTGGGACTCCAGTCCCTTTTGTGGGCACATATCTACCCATGTATGCCTGGCGAGTGGCCACGCATGTTACTCTATGTACCAAGGGAAGAGAAGAATAGTGTTTTTTTTGGGGCATGGGTTACGGCTGGGTTCTGATCGGCAACCCGTATCTAGTTATCATGGAGGGCCAGGAACAACCATGGACTCCACGCTGACCGGCATTGACGCCACAGATCTAACTAGTCTGCATACGCCTCGCATGGGTTTCAGCCATCTTCTTAAATCACAGCCCCCCTCTTTTTCTTTTTCTTTTTCTTTTTCTTTTTCCTATTTTTTTTTTTGCCTTTTTGCCTTTTTGCCTTCCCCCAATTTCCCTTTGCGGCGGCGGCAAGAGCGAAAGGAAAAAGTTCCACCCTTTTTTCACCCGTCGAGATTAAAATTATCTCTGCAGGTTTGCAAGCAAGCGCAACCGTAAAAGGAATGGTCGGACGACTGTTATTGAACGATCTGCCCTGCCAACGCATCACTTTTTTTTTTCTTCTTCGTCTTCCTCTTCTTTCCAATTCATGCATGGCTGGGAGAGAGTGTGGATGGGTGGGGGAGAGTGCTGGGCCTATCAGAGGGAGGCAGGGACGCTGCGGACGGCAGAAACATGTGACTGCACGCCGTGATGGCTCGTGACGGACATGGCATGGCATGGGAGGGGGATTTGGAGTAGATACTTAACTACTTGGGCCCTGTTCGGCTCGCACCGTATTTCTAAAGCGACGTTAGATAGTTTGGAAATACGGTTCACTACTCCGTATATCTTGGCGCCCAGACATCTCAAATACCTGTTCGGCAACACCACTTTCTCCGTATTTTACAACTCGACAACCTCTCTACGCCACACTGTAGCTACTACAGCTAAGGTGAAATAGTTGGTAGATAACAGGGCGCGCACAGCCCATCAGGAGAACCAATTACATGAATACAGAGACAGAGCTACACCACCATCTTTACTCGACTACTTTCATGAGTCTGCATCTCTTAGCGGTCAACTCCTTCTCCTCATCCCAGAGGAGTAACCTGGCTGGCGTCTGGCTGTTTGACAATTGCAGTGTAAAGCTCTACCATCGCGTCGAGAACTTTGTTAAAGACGCGGCTGATTGTGTCGCCGCTTTGTTGAAATCGTTCTTGTGCCATGCGGTTGGACGCGTTCTCGCCGATGATTTTGAGAAATATCGCAAGCGGCTCTTCCACTGACATATACCGCATCGGTTGGAGGTAACTAGATAGTCGTGATCGACGCACCAGTCTCGAAGAGCGAGAAATATGGCAAGAGGCATGCGAAAAGACATCGATGATTTTTTGGAGGATAGAAGTTCTTCCACATAACTATAACTAGCGGGGAGCCAGTCAACACAGAGGTATGAGACGGAGTTTTGTCATAAAAAGGAGTTTCGTATTGGCCAACAACAGTCGCAATGGCAAGCAATTTTCTTGGGGGAGGAGGCCGGAACCGGCCATTGTGGATGTATTGTTGCACGGATTCAAGGGGATCTGGTGATGAACGCCAGCATACACACCCTATTTTTTCTGGTGGTGGCTCAGTGAAATAGGTACGCAAAAAATACGATGTGGCTCGTTCCACCTTATCGTATTTCTTTCAAGTGGTTGAGCCGAACGCTCAGCGTAGCTAAGAAATACGGTGCGAGCCGAACAGGGCCTTACATACATACTTCCTTGCGCAGAGGCAGCGCTTTCGTGTGGCCACAGACAGACAGACAGTATGTATGTATCTATGTAGAGTACATAGTTGTTGTCTTTCATTTGTTGGTGTCTATCTGCTACCTACGTACATCATACGGCCGTCGTCGTCGTCGTCGTCGTCGTCGCGCTTCCGTGGGTTACCTGGCTAGTCTGGGGTGGCTCATCCCCAATGCGGAGAATCGGTTCGTTCGATAGCAGCACAGCTACCGCCGCAGGCGAATGGCATATCCGCGAGAGGTCCGATGCCGTGCGTGCGTGCGTGCGTGCGTGCGGATGGACGGACGGACTAATGGACGGTAGATGGCTGCACACTATCTACATATGTAAGTACTCGAGACAGCATATGACGATGCTGGCTGATTATGTAAGTGGGCTCGGCAGAGCAGAGTCCGGCCCGCCGTTTGCTTTTTTCTCCCCCGTCGAGTTGCAGCAGCCGAGCCGCAGCCGAGCCGCAGCCTGCGCACTCGCGAGCTGGCTCTTCATTACATACATACAAGAGAGAATGTTGCAATCATATGTATACCACTTGGGTATGTACACACACACATTCCTAGTTATCTACAAGTACACACTCGCATAAAGCACGCTAGAGAAGGGGTACATACATATTTAAGTATCTATGTACATATGTATATATATATAAGTAGATACTTTTCCATGTACCGACGCGTGCTTCGCGATTGTCGACGTCGACCTGCGCCCGAGTGGGGGGGGGGGGGGGGGGGGGGGGGGGGGGGGGGGGGGGGGGGGGGGGGGGGGGGGGGGGGCCGGGGGGGGGGGGGGCGCGCGGGCGGCGGCGGCGGGGGCGGGC
>Ga0307516_10002523_pt1 | contig 24368 bp, 24 predicted proteins | sample 19_EM_MG_FD_203310 | JGI IMG/M metagenome (GOLD analysis project Ga0307516, IMG submission 203310) | Populus trichocarpa ectomycorrhiza microbial communities from riparian zone in the Pacific Northwest, United States - 19_EM | ecosystem: Host-associated > Plants > Roots > Unclassified | place...
GAGGGCGGCTAGCACGGTGCCATGAGAGAGCTTCTGCGCTCGGCGATGGTTTGGCTGGGCGCAGCCGTTATCGCATCTGTTCTCACGGGAGCCCCCACCGCCGCACGCGCCGGCGACACGGCACCGATCGAAGCTGTCGAACTCGCGGCGGGCGTCTACATGTTGCCCGGCAGCAGCGGCGAGCCCGACGCAGGCAACCTCGGCCGCGTGGGCAATGCCGGCTTCATCGTCGGCCGCACCGGGGTGCTGGTCATCGACACCGGCACCTCGTATTTGCATGGCCGCGCGCTGCTGGACGCCATCCGCAAGGTGACCGACCGGCCGGTGCGCATGGCCCTCATCACCCACACGAAGCAGGAGTTCCTGTTCGGCGCCTTGGCGTTCCGCGAGCAAGGCATTCCCATCGCGATGCACCAGGCCGCCGCCGACCTGATGGCGTCGCGCTGCGAGACCTGCCTGAAAACACTGCGCGGCGCGCTCGGCGAAGAAGCCATGCGCGGCACCGCGATGTTCAAGCCCGACATCACCTTCACCGACGCGCAGAGCTTCGACGCTGCCACGCCGATCGGCCGGCCGATCCAGCTGCTCCATTTCGGCCAGTCCAGCGGCCCCGGCGACATTGCAGTGTTCGACCCGCGCAGCCGCACGCTCTTTGCCGGCGGTCTGCTCGATTCGAAACGCATCCCCGACGTCATCGACAGCGACCTGCCGCGCTGGCGCGAAGCACTGCGCACGCTGCAGGCCTTGCCCGCCGACGTGATCGTGCCCGGCCATGGGCCGGATGGCGGCAAGCGCATGGTGGAGCAGGTCGACCGCTACCTGGACCAACTGGCCACGCGCACGCGCGAGCTGCAACGCAATGGCGTACCGCTCAGCGAGGTGCCCGACGCCACCCCATTGCCCGAGTTCGCCGCCTGGGACCAGTACGACACGGTGCACCGGCGCAATGCCGCCCTCCTCTACTTGCGCTATGAGCGCGAGCAGTTGTACAAATCGCCAACGGGAGCAAGCCGACCATGAAGCTCAAACCACCCCGCGTCGCGCTGCGGGTTCAGCGCCAGCGCCGCCACCTCGTTCTCGGCCTCGGTGCCTTGCCGCTGGCCGCAGCGCCGGTTGCTCGTGCCGCCATCGGTGGCCTGCCGAGCAACACCGGCCACGGCGACGTCTCGCCCGAATGGGAGCTGCTGCGCAGCAAACTCTTCGGTACGAAGGCCATCGACGCCAGTTCGGGCCGCGTTCAGCTGATCGCGCCGCTGCGCGCTGCCTATGGCGCCTCGGTGCCGGTGAAGATCGTCTCCAACCTCGCGCAGACGCCCGATCTGTACGTGAAGCGCATGTACCTGCTGGTCGACAAGAACCCCTCGCCGCTGGCCGCCACGCTGGAGCTCACTAGCGAAGTGGGCCAGGCCGATTTCGAAACGCGTTTGCGTGTGGACGAGTACAGCCATGTGCGCGTGGTGAGCGAGCTGTCGAACGGCGAGCTGCACATGAGCTCGCGCTACGTCAAGACCTCTGGCGGCTGCTCCGCGCCACCGAATCGCGACTCGCCGGAGCTGATCGGCAAGACGATCTTCAAGCTGCCCGGGCCGCCGAAGCTCGGCGCGCCCACCCCCGCCGACATCACCGTGATCCACCCCAACGACACCGGCTTCGAGCTGAACAACGTGACGGTGATGTACATCCCCTCGTACTTCGTGCGCACGATCGAGGTGAGCTACGCAGGCAAGAAGATCTTCGACGCCGACCTCGACTTCTCGATCAGCGAGAACCCGACCTGGCGTTTCAATTTCGTGCCGCATGCGCCTGGCGAGTTGCGCGCCGAGGTGGTCGACTCGAAAGAGCGGCGCTACACCGGCGCGTTGCAGATCGGCTGAGCGTGCCGCAGTGCCAGCGCCCGGACCGCCGACGCGCTTGCATCCGCGTGGGCCTGGGCAGCTGCGCTGCCGCAGCCGGCCTGCAGGCGTGGAATGCCATGGCCGCCACACCACCCGCGATGCCGACAGGCCACAAGAACGAAGGCATCCCGCCGGCCTACAAGCCGATGGTCATCCAGCCCACGGCCACCCCGGGCCGCAGCGAGTTCGACCTCAGCCCCGCGCTCGCCCGCGCCCAGCGCGAGAACAGGCGGCTCTATGTCTACCTGGGTGCCGATGACTGCCCCTACTGCCGCCGCTACGAAGCCTTTCTGGCCAAGCATGCCGGCGAGCTGGTGCCGCACTTCAAGCCGTGGCTCGTGGTCGACCTGCGAAGCTCGCTGTCCACCTTGCAGAGCCAGCTGTTCTTCCGCGTGGGCAACCAGTCACTGGTCTACGCCGACTTTCAACGCTCGATCGGCGACGAGCGCGCGCGCATGCTCGTGTACCCGAGCGTCTGGCTGTTCGATCCGCAAATGAAGCCGCTGATGCCCATGCCGGCCGGCACGGGGACTTTCGAGACGGTTGAAGAGCAGCTGGAGATTCTGAATCTCGTGCAGTAGCGCGGTCGTTGTCTGCCCCGATCCATCCTGTGCTGCATGTATCCTCAGCCTGTTTACTCCAAAGGGATGCGACTCCGACTTCGACGCCAGCGGCGTCCTGACGACTTGGGCAAGCGGATCGCGCCAAGCCGCTTCGGCTTGGTAGCTCGAAAATCCGGCTCCAGTGCCCGGCTCTCTGTCCACTACCCGGCTACCCAGCAACCTTTATTGCGTCAAGCAGCCGGCGCGCGACACCTCAAACACTCAGGCGCCGCGAGTTCGCCGGGTCACGGAACACGAGTGGCTGCTCAACCACCTTTTGCTGCGCCACGGTGCCGGCGCGCTCCACCGCCTCGACCACCAGCGCATGGTGCGGGCTCTTCACGCACACCGGGTCGGCGGCGGCCGGATCTTGCGCCAGCAGATCGGCCTGGCAGCGGCAGCCGCCAAGATCGACCTCACGCTGGGTCGCAGCCCAGTTCCTTCTTCGCCGCTGCCACTTAGTTGCCTGACTGGTAGCGCAAAAACGGGAACGACAGCATGTAGTCGCGAAAGTCGTCCGCGTCCTTCACCTTGTGGATGCCGGTTAGCCTGGCTTCCGTATATTCAGCTGCTACCTGAGCACCGTCACGCCGCCGGAAACAAGTCGCGTCGAAATGGGATGTTGCTCGCGGTAGGGGAAAGCCATGCCCAAAGACCTTGCTCATTCGTTCCAGGACAGCTATGCCGACATCCTGTCGCTGGCACGTTGGCGTTTGTCGAAGGAGCAATCGCCGATCTCCACGGTGACGCTCGCGCACGAGCTCTACCTCAGCCTGCAAGACCGCGGCGATCTGCGGTTCGCGGTCAAGGAACAGTTTCTGGCGTATGCAAGCCGCGCGATGCGGTCGCTGCTGGTCGACATGGCGCGTGAACGCCTTGCACAAAAGCGCTCGGCCGAATTGGTGCCCCTGACACTCAGCTCGGAGGTGGCAGATGCCGGCTACGGCACGCCTGAGCAGCTGCTCGCGTTGAACGAAGCCATTGAACGCCTGGGCCGACTCGACCCCCGCTTGATGCAGGTCGCGGAGATGCGCGCTGTCATGGGCATGGAAGTGACAGCCATCTCGGTGGCACTCGACGTGTCTGAACCCACCGTCAAGCGCGATTGGCAGCGAGCCAAGGCCTTCCTGTCCGACGCGCTGGGAGTGGCGGCTTGAGCGAAGCCGCGCCGTTGGTCGCAGGCGACGCCCAGGCTCTGGCCTGGTTCGACCAGTTGCTGGACGCGGCCCAGCCAGAGCGCCCCGGCCTCTTCGATCGGCTGACCGACGAGCCCGAGGCGCTGCAAGCACGGGTGTGGCGCATGTGGCGGGCAAGCCAGGCCACCGGCAGCTCGCTGGCCCTGGGCGAACCCGTCGGCGCCAGTATCCAGGCGGCCCGGGACGCCGCAACCGCGAACCTGGCATCGGGTGATGTCGTGGCCGGCTACCGGCTGCTGCGCGAGCTGGGGCGAGGCGGCACTTCCGTGGTGTGGCTGGGTGTGCGGGCCGATGGCGGCGTCAAGCGCGAGGTGGCGATCAAGATGCCGCTGTTCGTGCTGGCCTCGCCGACGGCGACCGAGCGCTTCGCGCGAGAGCGCGATGTGCTTGCCCGCTTGACGCACCCGCAGATCGCTCGACTCTATGACGCGGGCATTGCGTCAGGCGGCCAGCCATTCATTGTGATGGAGTTCGTGGACGGTGTACCGATGACCCAAGCATGCGACCTGCGATGCCTGAGCATCGAGCAGCGTCTGCGCCTGTTTTTACAGCTGCTGGCAGCGGTCGAACATGCGCACCGGCACCTCGTCGTGCACCGCGACATCAAGCCTTCGAACATCCTGGTGGATGCGCAGGGCCAGGCCAGGCTGCTGGATTTCGGCATCGCCAAGCTGCTGGCCGACGGCTCGGCTCATGCCAGTGCAACGCAGCTCACGCTGGAAGGCGGGAATGCACTGACGCCGCACTACGCCGCCCCGGAGCAATTCAACAACCGACCGATTTCAACAGCAACCGACATCTACTCGCTGGGTGTGGTGCTGTACGAACTCCTGACCGGGACCCGACCCCATGCGCGCAACCCGACCTCGATCGCGCAGTCCGTGCACGCAGTGCTCAACGTCGAACCGGTCCGCCCGAGCCAGGCGAGGCTGGACGCCTCGTCTGCTCGCGCACGAGGCACGCCCAGTGTCGCCCGCCTGCGCGCGGCGCTTGCAGGCGATCTCGACACCATCGTCCTCAAGGCCTTGCGCAAGACGCCAACCGAGCGCTACGGGTCGGCCGACCGGTTGGCCGATGACCTGAGGCGATTCCTTCGGCGCGAGCCCATCTCGGCACGGCCCGCATCCTGGGTTTACGCGGCTCGCCTGTTCATTCAGCGCCACCGCCCTGCGAGCCTGGCCACCGCGCTGGGCTTGGCCGCGGCAGTCGGACTGGTTGCCGTCGCATGGCAGCAGCACCTGCAGACGGGTGCGCAGCAAGCTCGCGGCGACGCTGTCAGGAACTTCATGTTCGATCTGGTCGACGACGCAGAAGCAGACGAGTCGAACCCCGGTGCGCAGATCACCGGCAAGCAAATGGTGGACGGTGCCGTACTGCGCGCCAGACAAAGCTTTGCCGATCGCCCCCAGCTGCAAGGGGAGCTGCTCAGTGAACTGGGCCGCATGTACACCCGGCTGGGCGAACGGGACAAGGCGCTCGGCCCGCTCTCAGAGGCCCTGGCCTTGCTGCAAATGCATGCCCCTGCTGCCGACCCGGCACTGAACAAGACACGGGCCTACCTCGCCGAGGTCTTACTCGCCGACAACCAGATCGAGCCCGCCCGCTCGCTGGCCGCGACGGCGCGTGAGGCCTGCACCGGGTCGGATCGGGATAGCGCCAAGGCACGTGCCTATGCCGGCAGCATCATGAGCCAGGTCGCACTGCGAGAGGGCCACCCCGGAGCGGCACTGATCGCCATGCGCCGCGTGGTGAACGACACAGCCGCGGGCTTTGGAGATGACCATCCCGAAACCGCCATGGCCTTACACAGCCTGGCGGTGACCGCACGCAACGCTGGCGATCTGCCAGAGGCCGGACACGCCATTGACCGCGCATTGACACTGGCCCAAGGCAAAACGCTGCGCGCTGCCGACCGGACCCAACTGTCTCGCAGCAAGGCGATGCTCGATCTTGATCTGGGCCGCTTCGCGTCGGCACGGGCGCAACTGACCGAACTGCTGAGCCGCCAGCCCTCACGCGAAGAGCGAGCATTGCAATTGCGTCTGCTGGCCCACGCAGAACTGGCCTTGGGCAACCCATCGGCGGCACGCGATGCTTGCGACACCGCTATCGCACTGGCCGACGCCACCGCCCCGGCAGACCCCGAGCTGCTGTTCGCTCGCCAGGCTCATGCGCGGGCGCAAAGCCAGCTGGGGTTGACGGCACAGGCACTCGGCGAATTTCACGCGGTGATCGATGGTTTGCTCACGGCCGGCTATGCCCTCAACTCGTTCGAAGTGCTGCGTGCCCGACGCTTTCACGCCGAGGCGCAGATGCATGCGGGCGATTTGAATTCAGCCGGGAGCGAGCTGGAGTCGATCGCATCCGAGCATGCGCGCGTTACCGAACAAGCCGAGAACAAGAGCGATGTCGAATGGGGCCAGACGCTCGATCTGTTGGGCCGGGTCAAACGAGAAACACGGGACACCGAAGAAGCCCTGGCTCTGCACATGCGGGCGCACTCGTTGCTTGAAAAGAAGCTGCCTGCGGCTCACCCTTTGCTCGTTCTCAATGCGCTCTATCGGGAAGCGGCTGAAGCGGCTGCACAACCCATGAGCGCCTCGACCACCCCGTTCAACGCGCAGACGTTGCCGTGACCAAGGAACCTTGATGCGAGTTACAAGAATGCTGCCGTTGTGCGCCATCGCGGCGTTGAGTGTGTCGTGCGTTTCGGTATCGCCGGGCACGCCGCAACGTTTCGATCACGATCTGTCCAGGCTGTTGACGGAGGTGACTGCCCTCGGCCATTTGGTCGAATCCATCAGCGAGCGCGGCATCATTCTCTTCAACGACACCAGCGCGTGCGTCCCCCAGCCGAAGCCTAACGATCCACAGCCACCCAGCCCGTTGGCGCGTGGAACGGCCGCGCTAAACCAACTTCAGCTCGCCATGGGCCGCGGAACGAAGCTGCCCATCGTCACAGGGCACTGCCGGCCGGTATAAAACCCGCGCAGAACGCGCGGTAGCCACGCTGCGCCGCTCGCACCACACGAGCCTGATCCCACCTCGCCAAAGCGCGAACTCGCGCAACTCGCCGGCACTCGCCAGGCCCGAGGCGCCGCGTTCGTCTGTTTCTTTTCATTCGCTGTGATCTCCTGCACCTTGCGTTTGCGCTTAAACAAGCATGGACAACGCAAACACACAGAGACAGAAGCAGCCTCGCGCGGCAACTGCCTGGCATAGAGCGAAGCCCTGCCCCCGGATTAAACCGTTTCGGTTCAGGCCCACGCCTCACCCTACAAGGAGCCATGCCATGCGCGCAGTTGCCATCCACGCCGGACTCAACGCCGTCGACCCCAGCCACTACAACGGATGGTCGGGAACCCTCGCCGCCTGCGAGAACGATGCCCGCGACATGGCCACCATCACGGCACGCCAGGGTTTCGAGACCACGCTGCTTCTGACGCGGCAAGCGACGAGCGTGCGCCTGCTGCAGTTGCTCGCCCAGTACGCCACGCAACTCGTAGCAGGCGACACGCTAGTGCTCAGCTTCGCCGGCCATGGCGCACAGGTGCCTGACCGCACGAGCGACGAGCCCGACCGGCTGGACGAAACCTGGGTGCTCTACGACCGCATGCTGATCGACGACGAGCTGTACAACGCACTCTCGCGTCTGCGCCCCGGTGTCCGCGCGATCGTGGTGGCCGACAGCTGCCACAGCGGCACTTCGCTGCGCGCGTTCAGTGGTGCGGCAACAAGCCGACTGCTGCCCGCTTCCATCGCGCAGGCAGTCTATCGGGCCCACGGCTGGACCTACGGCCGGGCACGCGCGGCGACTCCGCCCACCAGCCCTGCCGACCTGCGCTGCGACGCGCTCCTACTGGCCGCCTGCCAAGACTCGCAGCTCGCGCTGGACGGCGAAAACAACGGCCTCTTCACAGGCACGCTCAAGCGAGTTTGGGCCGCAGGCCGCTTCACCGGCGACTACTTCACCTTCATCCGCCGCCTGCGCGAACAGATGCCTCGATACCAGGTTCCCAACCTGCTCAGCCTGGGGCCACGGGCCGGGCAACTCGAATTGGAACGACCCTTCAGCGCGCGTGCACGGGTCGCTCCAACCACCCCGCCATCCTCTTCCCGAGGCGGCGTTTCCTTCCTGCAATTTCAATGGAGAAACACATGAATCACGATACCCTGACGCTCAACGGCGACACCGCCACCGTCGACAACGACATCAACATCGACAGCAGCTTCGACGACCTCAACGGCAACTGGGAAGACATCCGGGATCGCCTGGCGGATCAGTTCCGCAGCGACGACGACAACTCGGTTCTCGTCAAGTCGATCGAAGCCAACGCGCGGGCAGCACAAATGGCGCTGTTCGGCGGGTTGGTCCAGCTCGATGATTCCGCACAGAACCGCAGCATGGTTTCCACCCCCGTTCGCGGCGGTACGGTCGTGCGTGCTTTCTGGTGGGGCTTCCACATCCAGATCAGCCACCAGGACGTTCAGGAGCTGATCAATGCCTTCGACGGCGTCCAGGCGCTGTTGCAAGCCATCGGCCCGGTGGTTCCAGGTGTGGTGCGCCCTTTCCTTGCGGTGGCCGGCATCTTCCTCGATGTGTCGAAGAACGTGCTCCGGGCTGTCGACCGCGGCCGTGGCGTGTACATCAGCATGAGCTGGTTCGCGCCAGGCATCTTCGTGCCCACGTCTGTCTGAACGGTACGAAGGCAACGCGCCGGATGAAGACCACGGACTCGTCACTAAGCGCAGCCCGCCGGCTTCATCGCGCCCCCACCCAACCAGGGTTGGGGGCGCTCACAGGAAGGAGTGCCTGCTCATACGAGGAACTGGTCAGGACTGAGCTGAACTCAACCGCCGTGAGTTCGCCGGGTCGCGGAACACGAGTGGGTGCTCAACCACCTTTTGCTGCGCCACGGTGCCGGCGCGCTCTACTGCCTCGACCACCAGCGCATGGTGCGGGCTCTTCACGCACACCGGGTCGGCGGCGGCCGGGTCTTGCGCCAGCAGATAGGCCTGGCAGCGGCAGCCGCCAAGATCGACCTCGCGCTGGTCGCAGCTGACGCAAGGCTCCTTCATCCACCCGGTGCCGCGGTAGCGGTTGAAGCCTTCGGACTCGAACCAGATCTCGCGCAGGCTGTGCTCCTTCACGCTCGGGAAGCTCAGGCCCGGCAGCATCTTGGCGGTGTGGCAAGGCAGCGCCGTGCCGTCGGGTGCGACGGTGAGGAACATGCTGCCCCAGCCGTTGACGCAGCGCTTGGGCTTGCCCTCGTGGTAGTCGGGTGCCACGAAGAAGATGCGCATCTTGTCGCCCAGCTTCGCGCGCCATGCATCGGTCACCTCTTCGGCATGGCGCAGCTGCTCGTGCGTGGGCAGCAGCAGGTCGCGGTTCAGGAAGGCCCACGAGTAGTACTGCGTGTTCGCGAGTTCCAGGTACTCGGCCCCCATCTCTTCGGCCATGGCGATGATGCGGTCGATGTGGTCGATGTTCAGGCGGTGGATCACCACGTTCATCACCATCGGCCAGCCTTGCGACTTGATCATGCCGGCCACGCGGCTCTTCAACGCGAAGGTCTTGGTGTGCGAAAGAAAGTCGTTCATCTCCTTGGTGGAGTCCTGGAACGACAGCTGCACGTGGTCGAGGCCGGCGGCCTTCAGCGCCGCGGCACGGTCTTCGGTGAGGCCCACGCCCGAGGTCAGCAGGTTGGTGTAGTAGCCCAGGCGGTGCGCCTCGGCGACGATGAGCTCCAGGTCGTCTCTCACCAGCGGCTCGCCGCCCGAGAGGCCGCACTGCACCGCGCCGAGTTCACGGCCCTGGCGCAGTACGCGAAACCAGTCGTCGGTGCTGAGTTCGTCTTCCTGCTTCGCGAAGTCGACCGGGTTGAAGCAGAACACGCAGTGCAACGGGCAGCGGTAGGTGAGCTCCGCCAACAACCACAACGGTGGGCCGATGGTCGCCATGCCTCAGTCCCAGGTCAGCCAGCGCTGCTTGGCGGCCATCTCGACGAAGGCCAGCACGTCGGGCTCCAGGCCTTTCGCCGAAAACACGTTCTCGAGATCGTCCACGATCGCAGCGACAGTGCGCTCGCCATCACAGCGCTTCATGATTTCGCCGGCACTGCCGTTGAGCTTGACCATGCCTTCGGGGTACAGCAGCACATGGCAGTCTTGCACCGGCTCCCACTGCAGGCGGAAGCCCGGGCCGACACGGGGCTGGATGGACGTCGACAGCGCGTTCATTTATTGATGGTTCCGTACTTGGTCGCCATCGCGTCGTTCATCGCCCACAGGATGTCGAGCTTGAACTGCAGCACCTCGAGCGCCCGCTCCTGCAGCGATCGCGTATTGAAGTGCTCCAGCGTGACAGCCAGGCCCTGCTCCACGTCACGCCGCGCCTGGCTGACGCGGTTGCGGAAGTAGCTCAGGCCGTCGGGCTCGATCCACGTGTAGTGCTCGGGCCAGGTGGCCAGCCGCTGTTTGTGGATCTCGGGTGCGAAGAGTTCGGTGAGCGACGAGCACACCGCCTCTTGCCACGGCGAGCGCCGCGCGAAGTTGATGTACGCGTCGACGGCGAAGCGCATGGCCGGTGCCACGTGCCGCAGGTCTTGCACCTCTTCGCGCGTGAGGCCCACGGCCTCGGCCAGGCGCAGCCAGGCCTCGATGCCACCTGCGTCCTTGATGCCACCGATCTCGAAACCGTCGTGGTCGAGGATGCGCTGGATCCACTCGCGGCGCACCGCGCCATCGGGGCAGTTGGAGAGGATCGCGGCGTCCTTGATCGGGATCGCGATCTGGTAATAGAACCGGTTGGCCACCCACCCACGCACCTGCTCGGGCGTCGCCTTGCCGGTATTCAGCATCACGTTGAACGGGTGGTGGATGTGATACGACTTGCCGCGCTCGCGCAGCTGCGCTTCGAACTCGCTGCGGCTCCAGGCCGGCTGGCCGGTGTTCTCGGCCGGGTGACGTGCGGCCTGGTTGATGTCTGCGCGCATGGTGAGTGGTCGCCGGTCAGAGTTGGATGTTCATGCCGTCTTCGCAGACCTCGATGCCGGCGCGGGTGAGTTCGGCGCGCTGGCTCGAGTCTTCGTCGAGGATGGGGTTGGTGTTGTTGATGTGGATCAGCAGGCGGCGCGTGGCGCGCGGCAGCTTGCCCATCCACTCGATCATTCCGCCCTCGCCCGACTGCGGCAGGTGACCGATGTCGCGCGCCGACTTCTTGCTGAGCCCGAGCGACTTCATCTCGTCATCGGTCCAGAAGGTGCCGTCGACCATCACCGCATCGGCCGACGACATGGCGTCGAACACGGGCGGCGTGATGGCACCGAGCCCGGGTGCGTAGAAGACGCTGCTGCCGCGGCGCGTGTCGATGATGGTGATGCCGAGGTTGTCGCCCGGCACCGGGTTGTCGCGGTGCGGTGAATACGGTGCGGCCTTGCTCGACAAGGGCATCGCGCGGAATGCGAGACCGGGCACGCCGGGCACGGTGAAGGTCGCGCCATCGAGGCCAATGCGCTGGCGCTGCACACCGCAGAAGTGCGACAGCACGCGCAACACCGGGTTGCCCTGGGTCAGGTCTTCTTCGACCGCGTCGGTGCACCACAGCGGCAGCGGTGAGCCGCGCTCGCGCAGCATGAAGAGCCCGGTGGCGTGGTCGATCTGGCCATCCATCAGCACGATGCCGGCGATGGCGGTGTCGCGCACGGCACGCGCAGGCTGCAAGTCGGGGTGGCTGCGGATCTGCTCGAGGATGTCGGGCGAAGCGTTGAACAGCACGCCGTCGAGCGAATCGTCAGGTCGGATGAAGATGGACGATTGCGTGCGCGGCTTGGCGCGCACAGTGCCCGAGCGCACGCCGGCGCAATTGGCGCAGTTGCAGTTCCACTGTGGAAAACCGCCACCGGCGGCCGAGCCCAGAACGGTGATGCGCATGGTTGGCAGAGGCTCGAGCAGGGTTCAGAACACAGGATTCAAAAGCGAAGGGCCAGCACCCCAGGCGAACCCGGGGTGCAGGCGATGTGACGAAGCGCCGCGATCAGCGGGCTGCGACGTACATCGTGATTTCAAAGCCGAAGCGGAAATCAGTCGCGGTGGGTGTTTGCCATTGCATAGAGATTCTCCTGTAACGGTCTCACAGCGCCGGTTGGACACTGCGGGGGCCTGTTGGTCCCGTCCTGCATGGTGGCTCGGCCAGCGTCATCGCTCCAGTCGGGTGATCATGAATCCAAACTGGCGATTTTCATGAATCGTTGCGGGAGGGGTATGGCAGGCATCATGGAAAAATTTACCGACACCCCGAAAGGTGGGACGCATGAAGGGGGGCCTATCCAAGAGGGATGGCGAAGCGCGGAGGCGCCTTCAACAATGCGCCGATGAAAAAAAATCGCCTCAAGGAAATCTCCGAACAAGAGTGGATCTCGCGCGCCGCGGCACGCATCAGGCTGTACCTGCCGGCCATGCATGAAGACGACGTCGAGAAGCTGGCCGAAGACCTGCAGCGAACCGACTTTGCGACCCCGCCAGAGACAGCGATCAATTTCTTCTTTCGGCCGCACGCGCCGCAATCCGAGCCGCCGTCAGGGTCAGCCTGAAGCCCTTGTCATGATGGCGGCGCATGCTCGCGCCCCATGGCATTGAATTCAAACTCCACCCAAACGGCTGCCGCTTCAAAGCCCACACCGACCCATGGCGAACGCGAACTGGAACGCGTGTCCATCACCAGCTACAGCCTGGAGCTTGAAGACGCGCAGGGCCTGGTGGGTGACCAGGCCAGCGAGACCGCCTTTCGCAAGGTCTTGAAGGCCTGGCAGCTCACGCTGGAGCAGGCGGGCCGCGATCCCTTCGGGGCCAGCCCGCCCGACCAGATGAGCAAAGAGGAGTTGGACCGCATCGCCTCTTCGGGTGGAACCGAAGCGGCACGAATGGTCGCGCTGGCGATCAACGATTTCTCTGCCCGGCTGGCCTACGTCATCGGCCGGTTCATGCGGCACCCCGGCTGGGCCGGTGTCGAGCGCATCGTGGTCGGCGGCGGCTTCAAGGAAAGCGCCATCGGCAAGCTCGCCATCTACCGCACTCAGCGGGCGCTGACGGGCCAAGGCATCACGGTGGAGCTGCGACCGATCCATCATGGAGCCGACGACGGTGGCCTGGTCGGCTGGCTGCCGATGAGCCCGCGCGGCGCGGATGGGCATGCCTTCCTCGCGGTGGACATCGGAGGCACGAACGTGCGCTGCGGCATCGTCCAGCCGCAGCTGGGTGGCGACCCGGTGGACGCACGCGTGCTCCACAGCGAGAAGTGGCGCCATGCCGACAGCAAGGCGCCGCAGAACGACCTGGTGGAAGGCATCGTCGAGATGCTGCGGCGGCTCATCGACCACGCCGCGGCCCATCGCATCCCGCTGCTTCCCTTTGTCGGTATTGCCTGCCCGGGCGTGATTCGCAGCGACGGCTCGATCGATCGAGGCGCGCAGAACTTGCCCGGTGACTGGTACCGCGCCAGCTTTCACCTGCCGAGCCGGATCCGCGAAAACATCCCTCGCATCGCAGACGCCGACACGCTGGTGCTGATGCACAACGACGCCGTCGTTCAAGGCCTCAGCGAGTTGCCTTGCACGCTGGACGTCAAGCGCTGGGCCGTGCTCACGATTGGCACCGGGCTTGGCAACGCGAGCTTCACCAACCGGTCACGGTGACTGGCTGAAGCGGACTTGCCATCACGTCGGAAGCTCTTCGATCCGCACCGAGTGATGCGGGGTCGGGCCTATCTCGATGTTCGGGCGGGACGCTTCCCCTGAGTGCAAGCCGAGCCGCTGCGTCACCCAGGCGCCGATGTCCGGCAAGCTATTGGCAGACTCGCCGACGAAGGCGATCGCGCTCATCGCCGCATCGCTGACCTTGCCGGCCGCTGCCTTGGCGACATCCTTGGCGGCACCGGACAGGCGATCCGCCCCCGCAGCGACGATGGGAGCACCGAACTCGATGGTGGCGGTCATGAGCGCCATCAACGCCACGCTCGACGCCCGCTTGCCTGTCATCACACTCCAGTCGGCGCGGTCAGGCGGCAGCGCGCCGTGGCTGCCGGCTTCTGCATGGCCTGCGCTGTCGATCATCGCGTTGGCCGCGAAGAGTTCGGAGATGAAGACGCCGACAGTCGCCACCACCGCCAGCGGCACGGCCGGCTGCATCAGGGCCGAGCCGACGCTCCGTGCGACGTTGACCACGCTGTCCTTGTAGCTGCCTTGCATCTTGTCGATGACTTCGCCGAGATCGCTGCGCAACAGCATGCGGGCGTCGTACCCTGTGGCGCCCGTGAGGTTCTTGAACTGCACGGCGGCCGAAGCCGCAACGCCCAAGCCAGCGTCGAGGCCCACGTCGATTCGATCGGCGGTGCGGCGCAGGATCGAACCATCCTGCACGCCATGCAGGTGCCTTTCAGCAAAGGCCTGAAGGCCAGGCGTCGGGATGCGCGGCAGGTTCTTAAGGAAGTTGGCACTCGTGGCCTGCTTGATCGAATCCATGATCGCCTCGGCCCCCCGCGGCACTTCAATCGAGGGCGGCAAGAGCGCGTTGCCTTCGGCTCCGTTGTAGATCAGCGGCTTCACCGTTGCCTGACCCATGACGCTGATCGCCACGTCGATGGCTCCGACACCCAAGCCAACCAGCATGCCCAACGCCGGCGGATTGCGCAGGATGTGCCCGGGAAGTTTGGCCACCAGTTTCTCGCTCGCGAGTTCCATGCCGATGGCATAGCCCGCGCTGCCGGTCAGGCCCAACGCGCCGACGGCCAGGATCGAGTCGTGCCGCCAGGCGGTCTTGAGCAGGCCCTGCACTTTCTCGGGCGTGTCGAACCCTTTCTCGCGCAGAACCCCTGCGTTTTCGACAAGGCGCGCCTCGACGTCTGGCGACAGCTCCCGCACACCGAGCGACGCCATCACCACGCCCTGAAGCTGGCTCGCCACGACGTGGTCGCTCAGCGGCGAGCTCGGTGTCGGCCGCGTCGACAGCAGCGGCGCCTGCGAATCCGGCGTGCGAAGTGGGGACGTCTCCACGGCCGACCGGTTCCGCGCGCGCAGTCCTTCGGGCCCGCTGAACTGCGGCGAGCGCTGCGCCGGGACGATTTCGCTGGTGCTCGCGCCCTCGGTCTCGGGGCGAAGCGACGTGATCCTGGGAGGTGAGCTTTGCGCAGTGATTGCAGGCATGGTGAGTCCTCGGTCGTTGTGTGTCTGCCGCAGCGTGCGCCCCGTGATGCTCGGCACCGGCCCGAACGCGAAGTGCCGATGCAGACCGCGAAGGCGGCTGAGGCAGCGGCTGCACGCCAGCCCATTGCCCAGATCCTCAAGACCGCAGTTTCGGAGAAGCGTCCGAACGAGCCAGCCGGTAAAAACGGAACTCCAATCAACGGAGGTTCCATGGCTCAAGGTGTAGATGAGGTCGGTCTGTATGCGAGGGATCGAGAGGCAGCGCTTGCGGCATCGTTTGTGTCGCGGGACAACGGATGGGAAACGACCGAGGTCGTTGCCATGTCCCGGAGGTCGCAATGAACTGGGGCGTGTGGATGCGGCAGAGCCACCGCTGGCTGTCCATCGTTTTCACGCTGGCCGTGATCGCGAATTTCGCGGCCAGGGCCTTGCAGCCGGGCGAGCCGCCAGCGTGGATCACCTACTCGCCGCTGCCGCCGCTCTTTCTGCAGTTGGTGACCGGCCTGTACCTGTTTGCGCTGCCGTACACACGCAAGGAGCGCAGCAGGCCGCCCGCGTGAGGCTTGATCATTAATCACCAAATGGTGATTTAACGCAGGGAAGGCCCGCGCAGCGCTTATCCTCGCGGGCATGAAAAAAGACCCTCCCGAGCGCCGCGCCCGCGCGAGCACGAGCACTGCAGTACCGGCCGACGTGCCCGCCGACGCACCGCGCACCCGAGACGCCGACCGCTCCCGCGAAGCCATCCTCGCGGCGGCGCGTGACGAGTTCGCCGAGTACGGCCTGGGTGGTGCCCGCGTGGACCGCATCGCCGAGCGTGCGGCCATCAACAAGAAGCTCATCTACTACTACTTCGAGAACAAGGAGGAGCTGTTCCGCGCGGTGCTGGAAGAGGCTTACCTCAGCATCCGTGAAGCCGAGCAGCAACTGCACCTGGCCGACATGCCACCCGAGCAGGCCGTGCGCCGGCTCACCGAATTCACCTGGAATTACTACCTCGAACACCCCGAGTTCCTGACGCTGCTCAACAGCGAAAACCTGCACCGCGCGCGGCACATCAAGGGCTCGGAGCGCGCCCGCGCGCTCAACACGCCGCTGATCGAAGCGCTGGGCGGCATCCTCGAACGCGGCCGGGCAACGGGCGTCTTTCGCGGCGGGGTCGACCCGCTGCAGCTCTACATCTCGATCGCCGGCATCGCCTACTTCTACCTGTCGAACCAGCACACGCTGTCGACCATCTTCGGGCGCGATCTGATGTCGCCGAAAGCCTTGAACGAGCGGCTCTCGCACATCTGCGATGTGATCCTGGGGTATGTACTGAGGGAGTAATCCCGGCGGTTGACTGCGGCGCAGCCGTTGCTCCAAAATGATCTCGAATTCACCAAATGGTGAACTAATAGCCGAGATCGAAGACCACAGGAGACAACGATGCAGACCACCCCGCTTCTTTCCCGCCGACTGGTGTTGCTGGCCGTCGCAGGCCTGGGCTGCCTGCCGGCCGCCACCCTGGCCGAGACCTACCCTAGCAAGCCGATCCGCGTGATCGTTCCGTTTGCCGCCGGCAGCACCACCGACATCGTGGCCCGCGCCATCAGCGACCTGGTGTCGGCCAGCCTCGGTCAACAGCTCGTCATCGACAACAAGGGCGGCGCCAGCGGCACCATTGGCCAGACGGCGCTGGCCACGGCCGCACCCGACGGCTACACGATCATGATTCACTCGTCGTCGCACACGGTGAGCCCGTCGACCTTCGCCAAACTGCCGTTCGACACCGTGGCCGACATTGCCGGCGTGACGCCGATTGCCGCCGTGCCCAATGCGCTGGTGGTGTCGCCGTCCAAGAACCTGAAGACGCTGAAAGACCTGCTGGCCGCCGCGAAGGCCTCGCCGAACGGGCTCAACTACGCGTCGGCCGGGCAAGGCAGCGCCACGCACCTCAACGCAGAGAAGTTCCGCCTGGCCGCCGGCATCAAGGCGACCAACATTCCCTTCAAGGGCTCGGCTGAAGCGGTAAACGAGGTGATCGCCGGCCGGGTGGATTACTACTTCTCGCCGATCGCCCCGGTGATCGGGCAGATCAAGAGCGGCCAGCTGCAGGCGCTGGCCGTGGGCTCGCCGCGGCGCTCGAGTGCGCTGCCGGATGTGCCCACCACCGCCGAAGCCGGCGTGCCGGGTTCCGAATTCAACTTCTGGATCGGGATGATGGTGCCGGCCAAGACGCCGCACGAGATCGTCGAACGCCTCAACGCCGAGGTGACCAAGGCGCTGGCCGCGCCCGAGGTGAAAGAGCGCTTCCTGCAGCTGGGCCTGGATGCCTGGACCATGAAACCCGCCGAGTTCGACACCTACATCAAGGGCGAGATCGCCACCAACGCCAAGCTGGTGAAGGAAGCGGGCCTGACGCCGCAGTAAGCCGGCCTCGCCGCCGCACGAAATCAACACCACAACGCAACAGCAGGAAGCTCACATGCCGACCCAACGACTCGGTCTGATCATGCACGGCGTCACCGGACGCATGGGCATGAACCAGCACCTCATCCGCTCCATCGTGGCCATTCGCAACCAGGGCGGTGTGACGCTCGCCAACGGCGACAAGGTGATGCCCGACCCCATCCTCATCGGCCGCAATGCCGAGAAGATGGAAGCACTGGCCAAGGCACACAACATCCCGCGCTGGGGCACCGACCTCGCGGCCGCACTCGCCAACAAGGACGACACCGTCTTCTTCGACGCCGGCACCACGCAGATGCGCCCTCGCCTTCTGGCCGATGCCATCCGCGCCGGCAAGCACGTGTACTGCGAGAAGCCGATCGCCACCAACTTGAACGAAGCGGTGGAGATCGCGCGTGTTGCGCAGGCCAGCGGCCTGAAACACGGCGCGGTGCAGGACAAGCTCTTCCTGCCCGGCCTGCGCAAGCTCGACATGCTGCGCCGCGCGGGCTTCTTCGGCCGCATGCTGAGCGCGCGCATCGACTTCGGCTACTGGGTGTTCGAAGGCGACCTGCAGCCCATCCAGCGACCGAGCTGGAACTACCGCAAGGAAGACGGCGGCGGGATGATCCTCGACATGATGTGCCACTGGCGCTACGTGCTCGACAACCTGTTCGGCGAAGTGCAGTCCATCACCTGCCTGGGCGCCACGCACATCGACAAGCGCTGGGATGAAGCCGGCAAGCCCTACGCCGCCACCGCCGACGACGCGGCCTACGCTACCGCGCAACTCAAGGGCCACAACGGCGAGCCGGTGGTGGCGCAGCTCACCATGAGCTGGGCCACGCGTGTGCGGCGTGACGACCTCGTGACCTTCCAGGTCGACGGCACGCACGGCTCGGCCGTGGCCGGCCTGCAGAGCTGCCGCGCGCAAAGCCGCGTGACCACGCCGCGCCCGGTGTGGAACCCCGACGTTCAGCAGACGATGAACTTCTTCGACCAATGGCAGGACGTGCCCGACTCGCAGGTCTACGACAACGGCTTCAAGATCCAGTGGGAAGCGTTCATCCGCCACGTGGTGGAAGACGCGCCCTATGTGTGGACGCTGCCCGAAGGCGCCAAGGGCGTGCAGCTAGTCGACGCTGCGCTGCAGAGCTGGAAAGAGCGGCGCTGGGTCGACGTGCCCGCGCTCAAGTTCTGACGAGGGCAGTGCGATGACGATGCGCCTCAACCTTCCGGCGAGCGACGGCACGCTGCAGCCCTACACCCTGCACGGCACCCCCGGCATCGCGCCCGCGCGGCCAGGCACCCAGTTCAACCGCATTGCCTATTCGGCCGCGCACGTGGTGGCCGATGCGCGCGCGAACGTCAACCCCTGGCTCGACTGCGCGATCGACTGGGACACCACCATCGCCTACCGCCAGCGCCTGTGGGGCATGGGCCTGGGCGTGGCCGAGGCGATGGACACGGCACAGCGCGGCATGGGGCTCGACTGGCCCACTTCGCTGGAGCTGATCCGCCGCAGCCTCGACGCTGCGCGCGACGTGCCCGGCGCGCTGGTCGCCAGCGGCTGCGGCACCGACCAGCTGGCGCCCGATGCCGCGAAGAGCGTCGACGACGTGATCCGTGCGTACGAAGAGCAGATGGCCGCGATCGAGAAACTCGGAGGCAAGCTGATCGTGATGGCCAGCCGCGCGCTCGCGCGTGTGGCCAAAAGCCCGGCCGACTACGAGCGCGTGTACAGCCGTGTGCTGAGCCAAGCGAAGCAGCCGGTCGTGTTGCACTGGCTCGGCGAGATGTTCGACCCCGCGCTGGCGGGGTACTGGGGCAGCAGCCATGTGGAAGCGGCGATGGACACCGCGCTCGGCATCATCGCGGCTCACCCGAACAAGGTCGACGGCATCAAGATCTCGTTGCTCGACAAGGACAAGGAGATCGCAATGCGCCGCCGCCTGCCCGCGGGTGTGCGCATGTACACGGGCGATGACTTCAACTACGCCGAGTTGATCGCCGGTGACGGTGTGGGTGAGGCCACAACGCACAAGCAGAGCGACGCACTGCTCGGCATCTTCGACGCCATAGCGCCCGCCGCGAGCGCGGCACTGGGCGCCTTGGCGGCCGGCGACACCGCGCGCTTCAACGCCATCCTCGAGCCCACCGTGCCGCTCTCGCGCCACATCTTCAAGGCGCCCACGCGCTTCTATAAAACCGGCGTGGTGTTCATGGCCTGGCTGAACGGCCACCAGCCACACTTCGTGATGGTGGGTGGCCAGCAGAGCACGCGCTCGCTGCCGCACTTTGCCGAGCTGTTCAGGCTGGCCGATGCGGCCGGGCTGATCGAAGACCCCGAGCGCGCAGCGCGGCGCATGCGCACGCTGCTCGCGCTGCACGGTGTGGACGCATGACCGGCACGATGCGCGACTTCAGCACCGATCACCGCTGGCTGTCGATCAACACCGCCACCGTGCGCAAGCAGCACGGGCGCGATTGGCCGCTGGTCGACATCCTCGACGCGTGTGCACGCCATGGCATCCGCGCCGTGTCGCCCTGGCGCGACCAGGTGGCCGCCGCGGGGCTGGCGGCCACGGCAAGCGCCTTGCGCACGCACGGGCTGGAGCTGTCCGGCTACTGCCGCGGCGGCATGTTCACCGAGCCCAACGCGAAGGACGAGAACCTGCGCGCGCTCGATGAGGCCTGCGAACTCGGCGCGCCCTGCCTTGTGCTGGTGGTGGGCAGCCTGCCCGGTGCGCTGGCGGGCAAGCCGCAGCACAAGGACATCGCCTCGGCCCGCGCGGTGGTGCGCGACGGCATCGCCACGCTGCTGCAAGAAGCACGCAAGCGAAACATGCCGCTCGCCATCGAACCCCTGCACCCGACCTACGCCGCCGACCGCGCCTGCATCAACACGCTGGAGCACGCGCTCGACGTGTGCGACGAACTTGACCCGAAACGCAGCGGCGCCCTGGGTGTGGCGGTGGACGTCTACCACGTGTGGTGGGACCCGAAGCTGCAGGCGCAGATCCAGCGCGCCGGCCGCGACCGCCTGCTCGCCTTCCACGTGTGCGATTGGCTCGTGCCCACCACCGACCCGCTGAACGACCGCGGAATGATGGGCGACGGCGTGATCGACATCCCGCGCATCCGCAGCTGGGTCGAGGCCGAAGGCTTCGCCGGCTACAGCGAGGTCGAAATCTTCTCGGCGGGCAACTGGTGGCAGCGCAGCGGTGATGAGGTGCTCAGCACCTGCATCGCGCGGCATCGCAGCGTGGTCTAGCCAGTGCAGGCTGCCGGCAAAACCGGCCCTAAAAACCATGACCCGCTGGTGGGCGTTGGATCGCTGCATGATGGGGCACACATCGCTGGCGCCTTACGCCGTTCATCGTCCACCCCACAGGAGCCCATCATGAAGTACCTCTTGATTCCCCTGGCACTCGTCGCCGGCAGCGCATTTGCGTGCCCTGGCGCAGAGGGCAGCAAAGACGCCATGGCCTCGCCCTCGAGCGACAAGGCCGTGGTCGCGAAGAAGGCAACGACCAAGCAGGTCGCTGCCGTGAAGGCAGAGAAGAAAGTTGCTACCAAGACCGCGAGTGCATCGCCCAAGGTGGCTGGGCTGTAAGGCCTGCCGAACAGCCCCATCTCTCTCCTCGCGCTTCGGCGCAGACCGGCCCGCCACGTGCGGGCCGTTTTCATGGCGGCAAGTCGGCAGCAAATTCGACACGCTCATCCCGTTGCCGGCTCACTGCCCGCACCGCGCGCCGCCGCACCAGGTACCAGGCCGCCGGGATGACCAGCATGCTGAGCAGCGGCGCGGTGACCATGCCACCGACCATGGGCGCGGCGATGCGCGTCATCACCTCCGAGCCCGTGCCGGTTCCGAACAGAATGGGCAGCAGGCCCGCCATCACCACCGCAACCGTCATCGCCTTCGGGCGCACGCGAAGCACGGCCCCTTCGCGGATGGCGGCGAGCAACGTCTCCTCGTTGTCGGGCTCCCCGGCCAGCAATCGCCGAGCATGGGCGTTCTTCAGGTAGATGAGCATCACCACACCGAACTCCGCCGCCACGCCGGCGAGTGCGATGAAGCCGACCACCGTGGCGACAGACACGGCATGCCCGAGCGCCCACACCAGCCAGAAGCCACCGACGAGCGAGAACGGCACCGCGGCCATCACGAGCGCTGCATCGCCGAACGAGCGGAACAGCAGGTAGAGCAGCAAGAAGATGACGGCAAGCGTGGCCGGCACCACGAGCTTCAGCCGCTCGGTGGCACGCTCCAGGTATTCGAACTGGCCCGACCATGACACGGCATAACCCGCGGGCATCGCGACCTGCCCGGCCACCACCGCCTGCATGTCATTGACCACCGAGCGCAAGTCGCGCCCGCGCACGTCGACATACACCCAGCCCGACAGCCGCGCGTTCTCGCTGCGCAGCATCGGCGGGCCGTCCTGGACCGAGATCGCGGCCACGTCCTGCAGCAGGAGCTGCGCGCCTTTCTCCGTCACGAACGGCAACTGCCGCAGGCGCTCCAGCGAGTCTCGAATCTCGCGCGGGTAGCGGACGTTGATCGGGTAGCGTTCGCGCCCCTGGATGAGCTCGCCCGCGTTGTCGCCGCCGATGGCGGTGGAGACGATGGCCTGCACGTCGGCCACCGACAGGCCATAACGCGCAGCGGCCAGGCGGTCCACGTCGACGTCGATGTAGCGGCCACCGGTCAGCCGCTCCGCGAGCGCGGACGACACGCCCGGCACCTGCTTCACCGCCGCCTCGATCTGCGTCGTCAGCTTGTCGATGATCGCGAGGTCGGCCCCCGCGACCTTGATGCCGACGGGGCTCTTGATGCCGGTGGCGAGCATGTCGATGCGGTTGCGAATGGGCGGCACCCACACGTTCGCAAGGCCAGGCACCTTGACCACGCGGTCCAGTTCTTCGACCAGCTTGTCGGCGGTCATGCCGGCTCGCCACTGGTCGCGCGGCTTGAACTGGATGGTGGTCTCGAACATCTCGAGCGGCGCCGGGTCGGTCGCGGTGTCGGCACGGCCGGCCTTGCCGAAGACCCGCTCCACTTCGGGCACGGTCTTGATGAGGCGGTCGGTCTGCTGCAGCAGCTGCGACGCCTTCGACACCGAAAGGCCCGGCAGCGCGCTCGGCATGTACAGCAGGTCGCCCTCGTCGAGTGAGGGCATGAACTCGGCGCCCAGGCGCAGGGCCGGAATCACCGTCAACCCGAGCAGCACGGCGGCGACGAGCAGCGTGGCCTTCGGGAACTGAAGCACGGCGTTAAGCGCCGGCCGATACACCGCCATGAGCACGCGGTTGATCGGGTTGGATCGTTCATGCGGAATACGGCCGCGAATGAAGTAGCCCATCAGCACCGGGACCAGCGTCACCGACAGGCCGGCCGCAGCCGCCATCGCATAGGTCTTGGTCAGGGCGAGTGGCGAGAACAAGCGTCCCTCCTGTGCCTCGAGCGCAAACACTGGCAGGAACGACAGCGCGATCACCAGCAGCGAGAAGAACAGCGCCGGGCCCACTTCAACGCAGGACTGCGCGACCAGACTCCAGCGCTCAGCCGCCGTGGGCTGCCGACCTTGCGGGGCCTCGAACGCTTCGAGGTGCTTCGCGAAGTTCTCGACCATCACCACCGAGGCATCGGTCATGGCGCCGATGGCCACCGCGATGCCGCCCAGGCTCAGGATGTTCGCGCTGACGCCCTGCCAGTGCATCACCGCGAACGCGATCAGCACACCCACCGGCAGCGCCACCACCGCCACCAGCGCCGAGCGCAGATGGAACAGGAAGATGGCGCAGACCAGCGCGACCACGATGAACTCTTCGATCAGCTTGGCTCGCAGGTTGTCGACGGCGCGGTCGATGAGCAGCGAGCGGTCGTAAGTCGGCACGATCTCAACGCCGGGCGGCAGGCTGGGCTTGAGCGCCGCGAGCTTGGCCTTCACCGCATCGATGGTGGTGCGGGCGTTCTTGCCCGAGCGCATGACGACCACACCGCCGGTCACCTCGCCCTGCCCGTCGAGTTCGGCGATGCCGCGCCGCATCTCCGGCCCGATCTGGACGGTGGCCACGTCCTTCAGCAGCACCGGCGTGGCACCCGCCACCGAGAGCGGAATGCTGCGGAAGTCGTCGAGCGACTGCAAAAAACCGCGCGAGCGCACCATGTACTCGGCCTCGGCCATCTCGACCACCGAGCCGCCAGCGGACTGGTTGGCCTTCTGCAGCGCGCCCACCACCATCGCCTGGGTGATGCCCAGCCCGCGCATGCGGTCGGGGTCGAGCACGACCTGGTACTGCCGCACCATGCCGCCGATGCTGGCGACTTCGGCCACGTCGGGCACGGTCTTCAGCTCGAACTTCAGGAACCAGTCGTTCAACGCGCGCAGCTGCCCCAGGTCGTTCTTGCCGGTGCGGTCGACCAGCGCGTACTCGTAGACCCAGCCCAGGCCGGTGGCGTCCGGGCCGAGCGAGGCGCTGGCCCCCGGCGGCAACCGCGCCTGCACCTGGTTGAGGTACTCGACCACGCGCGAGCGCGCCCAGTACGGGTCGGTCTTGTCGTCGAACAACACGTAGACGAACGAATCGCCGAAGAACGAATAGCCCCGCACCGTCTTCGCCCCGGGCACGCTGAGCATCGTGGTGGTCAGCGGGTAGGTCACCAGGTCTTCGACGATCTGCGGCGCCTTGCCCGGGTAGGGCGTGCGCACGATGACCTGCGTGTCCGAGAGGTCGGGCAAGGCATCCAGTGCCGTGTTCTTGACCGACCACAGGCCGGCGGCCACGAGGAAGACAGTCACGATCAGAACCATCGCCCGGTTGCCGATCGAACCGCGGATGAGCGCCGCAATCATTTGCCACCCCGGACGCGCTGAACCGACACCAGCTCGTAGCCGGCCGCACCGCCCTCACGGAACTCGAAGCGCACCGTGTCACCGGGATTCACGTCGGCGAAGGCCTTGGGGTCGGGCTTGCCGAAGCCCATCGTCATCGGCGGCCACTTCAGCGAGGCCACGGGGCCGTGCGAAATGGTGATGC